>ERZ779902.717-NODE-717-length-13813-cov-3.452319_pt1 | contig 13813 bp, 9 predicted proteins | sample MGYA00511350_ERZ779902 | MGnify/ENA primary metagenome ERZ779902 (study PRJEB29588, sample SAMEA2146908) | human gut metagenome | biome: human gut; feature: human-associated habitat; material: faeces | place: Denmark | collected 2008/2010 ...
GATTACCTGAAAGCAGAAATTGTATGGCATTTTTAATATTTCTGTATACATTTCTTCCGTTAAGAACTGCACCTATAATAGTTGCAAAGTTATCATCCGAAAGTATCATAGCTGCAGCATCCTTAGACACCTCTGTTCCCGTTATTCCCATCGCAACACCTATGTCGGCTTTTTTAAGGGCTGGTGCATCATTTACACCATCACCTGTCATAGCCACGATATTGCCTCTTTTCTGCCAGTGTTCGACTATCCTTATCTTATCCTTTGGCGACACTCTTGCATACACCGAAACATTTTCGATAACAGCATCTAACTGCTCATCACTTAAGGCATCAAGCTCCTGACCTGTAAGTGCCATATCTCCATCCTTATATATACCTATCCTTTTAGCTATAGACACCGCCGTAACCTTATGGTCGCCAGTTATCATAACCGTCTTTATACCAGCATCTGAAGCTTCTTTAACCGCCATTGCCGACTCACTTCTTGGTGGGTCTTCTATAGATACAAGCCCTATAAATGTATATCCGTTCTCATTATCTGCTGTCAGTTTCTCATCCTCGGCAGTTTCTTTTATTGCAAATGCGAGCACTCTTAATCCATTTTCTGAAAAATGTCTGTTACACTGTAATATAGCCTGCTTATCTTTATCAGTTATCGGTCTTACCTTCTCACCTTCCATTATATTTATAGTCCTGTCAAGAAGCACATCTACTGCTCCCTTTGTCAGCACCATAGGAACTCCATGAAGCCTGCACCTTGTACTCATAAGCTTTCTGTCTGAGTCAAATGGTATCTCATCCATTCTTGGAATTATTCTTCTTATGTCATCCTCAAGAATTCCATACCTTTCAAGACCAGCTTTTCTTGCCATCTCTAAAAGGCAGTATTCTGTCGGGTCGCCTATTCCTTTTCCATCCTGTATGGATGAATCATTGCTAAGTACTGATATATATATGAGGTATCTGTGAAGCTGTCTGCCAAGATCAAGCTCATCCGGCTTTATGCAGTGTCCATCTATATACACATCCTGAACTGTCATCTTATTCTGTGTGAGTGTTCCTGTCTTATCTGAACATATGACTGATACGCAGCCTAAGCTCTCAACCGCCTTTAATTCTTTCATAACAGCGTTATCTGCCGCCATTTTCTGTGTTCCCATTGCCTGAACTATAGTTACTATTGAACTGAGTGCTTCAGGTATCGCCGCAACTGCAAGTGCCACTGCAAACATAAGTGAGTCAATAACAGGTTCTTTCTGTATAAGCCTTAATATAAAAACTATGGCAGATATTATCATAATTATAAATGCCAGTTTCTTTCCAAAGTCGTCCAGACTTCTTTGAAGTGGTGTCTTTTTTTCCTTTGTATTATTCATAAGGGCTGCTATATGTCCCATCTGTGTATTCATACCAGTTTCAGTCACAAGCACCTTTGCCCTTCCATATGACACAAGACTTCCTGAATAAACCATATTTACCCTGTCAGCAAGAGGACATTCATCATCTATAACACTGCTTACCTTATCAACGCTTGCTGACTCTCCTGTCAGCGAACTTTCATTTACCTGTAATGAATAGCTTTCAAGTATCCTGCCATCTGCGGTCACCATATCACCGGCTTCTATAAGCATCACATCACCCGGCACTACATACTGTGATTTTATCTGTATTATCTTTTTATCCCTCACTACCTTGGTGTGTGGTGATGACAGTGCCTTAAGCGATGCGAGCGACTTCTCTGCCTTGACATACTGCACAGTTCCCAGTATGGAATTCATAATTATAACTATCAGTATAACAATGGTACTTTCTATGTTCCCTGAAAATGCAGAGATTACTGCCGCTATTATAAGTATAATAACAAGTAGGTCTGCAAACTGTGAAAAAAATATCTCCACCGGCTTTTTCTTTTTGGCTTCACTTAAAACATTAAGTCCTTTTTCTTTAATAATCTGCTCTGCTCTGTGTTCTGTAAGTCCATCTTCATTTGTATTAAGTGCCTTGCACACTTCCTTAGGTGTCATTCTGTAATATTCTTTCATAGCTGCCTCCTTATTAAATATTATTAGTTTGTTTTATGTATTTTTAAACTTTGACCACGTAAATAATAAAAAAGACTTTTTGTATGCCCGCTAAAAGCATACAAAAAGTCTTGTTCAACATAATAATAAGTTCTATGAATTCCGGGTGTTAACCGTACTGACGAAATCCATAACATATATAATACATTATTATACTATATATGCAACTACTCCCTTTTTGTTATTATCTAACTATATTCATTAATGTATTCTACTCTTTTTTACTCCAGAAGTCAACCGGTTCATACTCCTGAAGCTTTGCAAGAAAACCTAACCGCATAAGCTCCTCCTGAATAATATCAAGAGTCTTCTCATCCTGTGCTACTATTGTATGATAATGATATCCAGAAGTTACATTCATAAGAAGTGATGAACTGCCATTACTTATCTGCTTCATATATTCTTTTATGTCACGTCTTGAATGAAGGTCAAGGTCAGCCTTAACGACACCATATACTTTATGATATACAAACACGTCCTTAACCCAGCCGCCCATATCAACTATGGCATTAAGCTCTGTTTCAACATCACTCTCAGCGTGCTTTACCTTGACTATCCTTGTATGTTCCTTTTCACTTTTTATAACATATCCTCTGTTAGTTGAATATATATCATAATCTGCTGCCCTTATAAGCGCTATATCCTGTACTATTACCTGACGGCTTACATCAAGCTGCTTTGCAAGTGCAACACCCGACACCGGCTTATCACTCCTGCTAAGAATATCTATTATCTTTTCCCGTCTTAACTGTCCATTCATAACTATGCTCACCCCTGTTAACTACCATACTGTTTATTTATATTATGATGTAAATATCAAATACATTTTAATCATAATTTCTTACTTCATAAATATAACATTTACTTTGCTATATATGTATAGCAAATCTATTGCTTTCTTAAACTATATAACATTTATACTGCACAACTATGATACATTATACTTTGGGTTATTACAAGATTATTCTACTGGATGAAGGTTCTTAAGTGATATATCCAGTATAGGTGCAGAATGTGTAAGTGCCCCGCTTGATACATAATTCACAGAAAGTCCGGCAAGCTTTTCAAGATTTTCCTTTGTCATATTGCCTGACACTTCAACTTCTGCCTTACCGTCTATTATCTTCATAGCTTCTGCCATAGTATCATGCTCCATATTATCAAGCATAATTATATCTGCCCCTGCTTCTACTGCATCTCTTACCATATCGAGAGTTTCAACCTCAACTTCTATCTTTCTTACAAATGGTGCGTACTCCTTAGCCATCTTTACAGCCTCTTTGACCCCTCCTGCTGCACCTATATGGTTGTCCTTAAGAAGCACGCCATCCGTTAAATTATATCTGTGATTGTTTCCTCCGCCTACTTTAACAGCATACTTTTCAAAAAGTCTGTTATTAGGTGTTGTCTTTCTTGTATCAAGAAGCTTTATTCCCGTGCCGTGAAGAAGTGCAGCCACCTCACTTGTATATGTAGCTATACCACTCATTCTCTGAAGATAGTTAAGCGCTGTTCTTTCTCCACATAAAAGCACCTTAATATCACCTCTTACAACCGCAAGAAGCTGTCCTTTTTTTACCTTATCTCCATCTGCTGCCTTAAATTCAACTTCTGTATTCTCATCTAATAATGTAAATACTCTCTCAAATATCTGGAGTCCGCATATAACACCATCCTGCTTGCATATTAGATTAACCTCTCCCTTTTTAGGCACTGGCATAACACTGTTAGTTGAAACATCTTCACTTGTAATATCTTCTTTTAACGCACTTAATATAAGTGGGTCTGCATTTAACTTTAATGTAACTTCATCAAACATTTTTATAATCTCCTATTTATTTTATAATTACGCTGTCTTCATAGCTTCGTCAGCTTCATCTATCTTCTGTCTTATAAGTTCTCCATAATATTCATCCAGCTTTTCCTCGTCCTGATACTGGCTCTTATCTGAATTTTCAACATACTCATCTGCTGACGGTGCTAATATGTCAATAAGCTCATTTTCCGTCATATTGTGAGCTGCTCTTTTAGCAAACACAAGGCTTTCAAGAAGTGAATTACTTGCAAGACGGTTTCTTCCGTGAACTCCGTTACAGGCAGTTTCCCCTACTGCATAAAGTCTGTCCATAGATGTCTTACTCTCATAATCCACCTTTATTCCACCCATAAAGTAATGCTGCGCCGGAACAACCGGTATGCACTCCTTTGTCACATCATATCCGTGTTCGTAACAGTACTGCACGATATTAGGAAAATGTGTCTTTAACTCATCCTCTGGAATAGTACGCAGGTCTTCCCATACGTGGTCTGTACCATCCTTTTTCATCTGCTTATATATCGCCTGTGTGAGCAAGTCCCTTGGAAGAAGCTCATTGACAAATCTGTTTCCATCCTTATCATATAGCTTTGCTCCCTCGCCTCTCACTGACTCTGATATAAGAAAGCTTCTGTCTTTTTCATCCTTAGAATAAAATGTTGTCGGATGAATCTGCACATAGTTAATGTCCTTAATTGCAACATTATGCTTAATCGCAACTGCAACCGCATCACCTGTAAGATGTCTGAAATTAGTTGAATGACGATAAAGTCCGCCTATTCCACCTGCCGCAAGCACTGTTGCATCCGCTATAACATTTTCTATAAGACCACTTTCAAGCCTTATAACTGCTCCAAGACACTCATTATCCTTAGTTATTATATCAAGCATACGTGTGTTTTCAAGAAGTGTAACATTAGGAAGCTCTCTTACTCTTTCAAGAAGATGGCTTGTTATCTCCTTGCCAGTCACATCCTCGTGAAATATAATTCTGTTGCTGCTGTGTGCCCCCTCTCTTGTGTATGCAAGATTGCCATTTTCATCTTTTTTAAAGTCCGCTCCTGCTGCTATCAGGTCTTTAACTACATCTGCGGAAGAACGAATCATTATCTCAACTGACTTTTTATCATTCTCATAATGTCCAGCTTTCATCGTATCTTCAAAATAACTGTCATAGTCCGACTCATCCTTTAACATACACATACCACCCTGCGCAAGAAAAGAATCGCTGCTTTGTGCATCAGACTTGGTTATCATAAGAATTTTCTTATCTCTTGGAAGGTTGAGCGCAAGATAAAGTCCTGAGCAGCCACAACCTACTATTAATACATCTGTTTTCATATTCTCCTCATTTCTAATATACATTTTAAAGTATATAGCTTATTTATAAATACTATAAATAAGCAGATTAAAAACCACAAAATTTACATAATCTTTCGATAATAAATTTTACTTAGCTGCAAGTTCAAGCATTCTGTTAAGCGGCTTCATCGCACACTCAGCAAGCTCTTTATCAACAAACACCTCATTAGTATCATTTTCAAGAACATCTAACACCTTATCAAGCGTTACTTTTTTCATATTGACACATACCTGGTCTGGCTTTACTGTATACAGCTTCTTATCAGGTGCTTTCTTTCTTATCTCGTTAAATACACCATCAACTGTTCCTATGATAAATTCTTTGGCATCCGTATCAACAACATAATCAATTATTCCGGATGTACTTCCCACATAGTCAGCAAGCTCAAGCACATCTTCTGTACACTCCGGATGGGCTGCAAACTTGGCTAAAGGATGTTCCTCTTTCGCCTTTTTAACCATATCCTGTGTGATAACTACGTGTCTTGGGCAGCAGCCGTTATTAAATATAAAGTTCTTATCAGGACATTGCTTTGCAACAAAATGTCCCAAGTTTCTGTCAGGTATAAAAAATATATTTTTATTAGGCAGATTTTTAACTATCTTAACTGCATTAGAAGATGTGACACACACATCGGAATACTTCTTTAACTCGGCTGTAGAGTTGATATAACAGACTACTGCAAGGTCGTCATACTGTTCCCTAAGCTTAAGTATCTCATCCTTATCAGCCATATGTGCCATCGGACAGTCAGCATTAATATCCGGCATAAACACTCTCTTTTCAGGATTAAGTATCTTGGCACTCTCACCCATAAACTCAACACCTGCAAATATTATCCTGTCCTGACTCACCTTAGTCGCCACCTTACTTAAGTAGAAGGAATCACCTATATAATCAGCAACATCCTGTACATCATCATCTACATAATAGTGCGCAAGAATTACTGCGTTTTTCTCTTTCTTCAACTTTTCAATATCACTTACTATAGACATGTGTATCTCCTTTAAATTTTATTTTCAAATTTTACAAAGTATACTACACAAGTTTACAACTGACAAGACAGTTGTATATATTATCTGTAAAAGTACAATTTAATAATATGATGAATATAATGTAATAATATGTTGAAATAAAATGTAGACATTTTAAGAGTATTTTTTAATTTTTTGATTAAAAAGAAGGAGCTATGCCCATAAAACCGCACTTTAGCACGCATAACTCCTTCTATAAGCCTCTCAAAAATGCCAATATTTTTACTAAAAATGTCTACATTTTCTATAGAGCCTCCTTTAATATAGCTTTTTTAATCTGTTAGTATATTATTATGTTTATTAATATTTTATTAAGATGGAACTGTTGGACGTGGTACTGCACCATCTGGTGCTTCAGCAGTATATCCGGGAATTAAAGCATTTAATGTGCGTTAATTGATTGGTGAAATGTATACATAATAATAAGCCGTAAATGTCAATCTTATCTGACATTTACGGCTTATATTTTATTACCTGTTATTCTTTATCCTTCTCAGCCTCCAGAATACTTACAAACATTATCCTCTCCTTTCGAAAAATCATAAATCAGTTGTTAATTATTTTATAAACAAATCGCACGATTTTATCAATAAAACCGTGCGATTTGTTATTTTAAATTTATTTTACTTAATATACAACTGCTTTTTCTAATAATAAATGAAATGCCTTATCCCCACACCTTTTCAGCAATCTTTTTAACAAGTCTTAACTTAGCCCACTGCTCTTCTTCTGTAAGCTTATTACCTATTTCACATGAAGCAAAACCACACTGTGGACTTAAGCATAATCTGTCAAGTGGTATATACTTTGCAGCCTCATTTATTCTGTCAATAACAGTCTGCTCATCCTCTAATTCCGGTGACTTGGTTGTTATAAGTCCTAATACAACCTTCTTATCGCCAGTAACATTCTTAAGTGGCTCAAATCCGCCTGAACGCTCATCATCATATTCAAGATAATATGCATTTACATTTTCTTTAGCAAAAAGTGTAGATGCAACACTTGTATAAGCTCCGCTGCTTGCATATGTGGAATGGAAGTTACCACGGCATACGTGGGTATTAATAACAAGGTCTTCCGGCTTTCCTTCTATAGCCTTATTATTGATGTCAAGAAGTGTATTCTTAATCTTCTCAAGCCCTGCTGGTGTTGTTCCAAAAAGCTTGCATGCAGATGGGTCTACCACCATTCCCCATGAGCAGTCATCAAACTGGAGATTACGGCAGCCTGCGGCATATACATCCTTTATGAATTCCTTGTATCCAGCAGCTATATCGTCTGCTACCTGCTCAGGTGTATCATAGAACTTCTTAGTATTGCCCCATGCAAATGGCATAATCATCTGCTCTAAAAACTGTGCTGGTGCTGGTATCGTAAGCTTTGCAACTGTATTTTCATCTTCAAACTGCTGTACGAACTTAAAATGTTCTATAAATGGATGTGTCTTATATACAACCTTTCCTGTAAGATATGTATCATCTATCATAGCATCTTCGCCGTGGAATGGAAGTCCTGTTTCTGTCTTGGAATGTCCAACTCCCTCAAATGCCCACATAAAATCAAGGTGCCATGTTGCTCTTCTGAATTCTCCGTCTGTTATCGCATGAAGTCCAACTTCCTTTTCCTTCTTTATAAGCTCTGTTATAGCCTTATCCTCAACGCTCTTTAACTCTTCTGCTGTAATATTGCCAGCTTCATAATCTCTTCTTGCTTTCTTTAAACTTTCTGGTCTTAAAAAACTTCCTACGTGATCGAATTTAAATGGTGTATTTGCCATATTATATGTTCTGCCTTTCCTTTTAACTGATATTTCAGGTTCAGTTTTTAAATATATAAATGTAACCTGATACATTATCTGAACCTGCAATAATTTTTATATTGTTTTCGTTGCACTTAATATAGCATCTGATTTACACCTTGTATAATACTTAGTTTTTTATGTTTGCCATAGTTTAAAGCTATGGTCACTTTACATAATATACCTCTTCAATGCCTCCACATATATCTCCCCCAGCCTGCTGAGCGAAACATTCTTATGCGTGACGTACCCTATATGCATACCACCCTCGCCATCAAGTGGCACAGCAATTATATCCTTGCCGTTCAACTCCTCATCTATAACACCGCTGCACACTGTAAAACCGTTCAGTCCAATGAGCAGATTAAAAAGAGTTGCCCTGTCACGGACTCTTATATTCTTTTTTTTCTCTTCAACTGAAAATATTTCCTCTGAATAATAAAACGAATTATGTTCTCCTTGCTCAAAAGAAAGATATGGATAATCCTGCAGCTCACTCATCGTAACTTTACTTCTGCCTGCTAACGGATGTTTTCTGCTTATAAATACGTGCGGTTCTGCCTGCATAAGCTCATTAAATACAAGATTATGCGACTTAATCTCCTTTTCAAGCACAACCCTGTTAAAATCGTTCATATATATAACGCCTATCTCACTTTTCATCGTAGCCACATCTTCAATAATCTCATAAGTCTGCGTTTCACGTATGCTAAAGTCGTACTCATCATGTCCGTACTTTTTTATAAGGTCAACAAATGCATTGACAGCAAATGAATAGTGCTGTGTGGATACACAGAATTCCTGCTTTCCACCATTTCCGCCCTTATATCTGTCCTCTAACAATGTAGCCTGCTCTAACACCTGTCTTGCATATCCTAAGAAGTCCTCTCCGTCCTTTGAAATGTGTATGCCCTTATTTGTTCTGTCAAATATCTTTATATTCATTTCCTTTTCAAGCTCGTGAATTGCATTGGTTAGGCTTGGCTGTGATATAAAAAGTCTTGATGCCGCCTCTGTTATCGTGCCTGTTTCTGCTACCATTATTACATATCTTAATTGTTGTAAAGTCATATTCTGTATTTTCCTTTTTATTTTCTATGTTACTTCTCTTGGTTGTTATAATTTTTCAGATTTGCTCATTTATATAAATGATGTTGTGGTCAAAATTTCCCAACTATGATACCTGCTAATTGTTCAGTGCTACGCACTCCCACATCTATGCCCCGCTTCGGTCAATGCTAAACATGTGCCACCGGCACATAGCACTCTACCCAATATTCGCATATCGTTGGACTATCATCCCATTTTTACTTTGACATATACCTTATAATATTATATATTAGTATTATATTTGCATCAAGTAATCGTAACATTAATTTTACTACGGATTAGCATGGCTGCCTGCTATATTTTTCATAAGCTATAAGCAGGATTACCATATATTATTTATGAGGAGGATTTCATATGAACTATACTATTGAAGGAGAACCACTACCAGTCGTAACCTGTGTTCTTGAGCCTGGTGAAACTATGATTACCGAAAAAGGGGCAATGTCATGGATGTCCCCTAATATGAAGATGGAAACATCATCTAATGGCGGTATTGGCAAAATGTTCGGGCGTGCATTTTCTGGCGAGCACATGTTCCAGAACAGATATACTGCTATCGGCAGTAATGGCACTATAGCTTTTGCTTCCTGCTTTCCCGGAAGTATTAAAGCTTTTAACATTGCACCCGGTCAGGAAATAATAGCACAGAAATCGGCATTTTTAGCTTCAACTGTTGACGTTGAGCTTTCCGTATTCTTTCAGAAGCGTTTCAGCTCCGGATTATTTGGCGGTGAAGGCTTTATTATGCAGAAGTTATCAGGTTATGGTATCGCTTTTCTTGAAGTTGACGGATACATCAAAGAATATGAACTTGGACCGGGACAGCAGATTATCATAGATACCGGCTATCTTGCTGCCATGTCAGCTACCTGCCAGATAGATATAAAGACTGTTCCTGGAATTAAAAATATTATGTTCGGCGGTGAAGGTCTGTTTAATACAGTTGTAACAGGTCCCGGACATATATGGCTTCAGAGTATGCCTATCGCACAGATGGCAGGTGCTATAAGCCCATTTATCTCTACAGGAAAATAGATAGTAAACTTATTAATTAATTTACTGTATTGTAAGAAAGCTAATTCAGAATATTCAAAACGGATTAAAGAAGTATTTTTAAGATTTCGCAACAACCGGATAAAAACTACTTCAAATCGTCAATAAGTTGTTGACGATTGCACTTTTATAATTCCATAATGACATCAAAATAAAAGACCAGCATGACTAATATAATTCTTTGTCAGCAGTGGTGTAGTAGTTAGTTTCAAAACATATCAGCCAATGCTGGTCTTTTAAATATTGAATTTTACAACTATTTTATATTAAGTGGCTTAACCAACGAAGTATTAACTGGCAAAACAAAGTATTACAGTAATCTCATACCGGAGATTAACGAATAAATATACGCTGCTCCTGCTATCCTACTCCATTCCATCCTTAAGCCATTTTGCTATATTAGTAAAATCGATTGCAAGATTACCTTCATATATGTTCACTGGAACAGGCTTATCAAAACCATATATAACCGGATAATTATCACTCTCAAAGAAATATACAAGAATCTTCTCCTGAGCTGCATCTACTATCCAGTATTCACGCACGCCAGCCTCTATATACTTTGACAGCTTCAGTGTATAATCTCTTTTCTTAGTAGATGGTGATATAACCTCCACAAGAAAATCCGGTGCCCCGTATATGCCAAACCTCTTAATCTTGGAAGTATCGCACACAATTCCTACATCCGGTTCAACCATTGTCTTGTTATCACAATCAAGCTGCACATCCACTGGTGCAATAAAAGGACGGCAGCTTACACCATTATCCATTATGTAATTGGCAATCTGACGGTGTATCTCACCAGCAATAGACTGATGTCCAAAGGTTGGCGATAACATAGTATAAAAATATCCATCAATAAGCTCAACCCTCTGGTCATCCGGCAATGCATAATAATCATCTAACGTATAACTGCCATTTCTGTCTGCATTGTAACAAGAAGCAGTCTCCCTGACTTCAAGCGGTTCTGTAAAAAGCTGTTCCAAAGCTATAAGAGTATCATAACGTGGGCTCTTAGTTTCTCCTGAAAATATCTTCTGTATTGTCCCTAAAGGTATACCTGATAAGTCAGCCATCTGTTCATAGCTGTATCCCTTTTCCTTCTTCTTGTCTTTCATCTCTTCAATAGTCATAAAAACGCACCTCCAAATAACAAAACATCATTAAACATAGGTCAGTAAAACATTTGTTCTGTATATTGATTATATAGTGCATATTTCCATTCGTCAACCGTAAAATAGTAATATTTTAACCGTTTCATTTTTTGTTTTTCCATTTTATTTCCATTTTTTATCCGTTTGGTTGTCTTTTTTTCTACTCATTTTGTTACCCTCTCATACATCACTTTAGTATTTATCCTAAGTGCAATAATTTAACTGACAATTATTATACACTATTTTCTTATTTACACCAATATTTATTACTACTTATTAAAAGCAATCTTATAAAAAAATGAGACTTTAACAGAAAACATTATTATGCCCTCCATTAAAGCCTCATTTATAAAACATTTATTTTGAATATTTATTATAATCTGTGATGCAGTTCCTGAACAGTCCTGCTTATCTCTTCCCTGACTTTTTCATCTTCCTTAGGAATTTTGTTTAATTTCTCAAGTAAATCTGCTGTATTATGTTCACAGCCAACCTTCCTTAATGACTCACACGCCGCAAATATAACATCTTCATCATTATCATCTATAAGCCTTAACAAAAGGTCAACACTGCTGTTATTATCATTAGCTCCAAGTGCCGTTGCAAGGTCTATCTTCTCTTCCTTTGTTCCATGTACATAATCAGCCAGTTCATAGAAATCATTTTTCTTAACAAGATGTTCTATCTTTTCATTAACTGTCTTTTTTCTAAATAACATAATCATTCCTCGCTTTCCATAAAGGTTAATATATAGCGATACGTAATAATTAGCCTTTTCTTTGATTGTTATTATATTATCAAAAAAATGACATGTAAAATGTATATTTCATATGACACTTATATAATATTTACATACATTACTATACACAACCACAATCAAGAAGGAATAATATTAATTATTTAATTAATTCTTTGATATCTGCAACCATAGCCTCATTAGTCATGCCAAGCTCTTTAAGAAGCTCTGCCGGATTATAACGGTCATAAAATTTCTTTTCAAGTCCGTAGTTCTTAACCTTGACATTACTTGTTGAATAGAATGTTGCAATCTTCTGACCAAAGCCGCCATCAACGATACCGTCTTCAAGTGTAACAACAAGTCTGTGATTATGTCCGATTTGTTCAAGTAATTCTTTATCAACCTCTGATGCAAATCTTGGATTAATAAGTGTTGGTGTAAATCCTAATTCTTCTTTAATTGCTGCTGCCAGACTTTCACCCATCTGATAGAAATCGCCGAGTGCCAGTATCGCAACATTTTCTCCCTGCTGCTCCACCTTGTACTTTCCTATCTTGCTGTAATCCTTATCTGCCTCACGGTCTGTAACCTCATTACCCGGAATAAGTATCATAACCGGATGTTCCTTCTGGTCAAGCGACCAGTCAAGCATATTAAGATATTCACTCTTTGAGCTTGGGGCAAGAATAACAAGATTAGGTATATTTGAAAATGCTGATATTCCAAAGATACCAAGATGTGTAACATCTGTAAGCCCTGCAAAGCTTGTATAATTAAGCAATATTGTAACTGGATTATTATTGATACATACATCCTGTGATATCTGGTCATATGTTCTCTGGATAAATGTCATATTAGTTACAACAAGCGGCTTTGCACCATTCTTAGCAGCTCCCGATGCCATGGCAACTGCCTGCTCTTCTGCTATTCCCACATCAATATACTGGTTTCCAAGTTCTTCTCTTAATTCAGGTGAAAGTCCTACTGCCATAGGCATTGCCGGAGTAATAACAAGCACATCTTTATCCATCTTTGCCTTCTTAACAATATAATCGGCTGTTATTGATGTATAATCTTCACCATCACCAAAATTTACTGTCGGAAGACCTGTTTCCCTGTTAAAAGGCATGCACCAGTGCCATGCCTCTTTATTATCCTCTGCTATCTTGTAGCCAAGTCCCTTCTTAGTATGGATATGGACAACTATAGGATGGTCTATATCTTTAACCTTATTAAATGTATCAATGAGTACTGGTATGTCATTACCATTTTCGACATACATATAATCAAGACCAAATGCCTTGAATATATTATTTTCAGCTTTTCCTTCAGTTTCACGGAGCTTTGCAAGGTTCTTATATATTCCACCGTGATTTTCTGCGATTGACATATCGTTGTCGTTGACTACTACGATCAAATTTGTGTTCATTTCTCCCGCGAAGTCAAGTCCCTCCAGCGCTTCGCCGCCCGAAAGCGTGGTGGACGACTGTCCGAGCTTGATATACCCGAGTCCCACGTCTTTAAGAGTTTTGATTTTGTTGTAAACCGACGGAATGTTTCTGAAAAAGTCGCAGGCCTCTTCCACCGTCATATCCAGCACCTCGAAGATGTTTTTGCCCTTATATTTGACTTCCAGCGTCTCCCTGTTGTAACGTTTGCCGTG
>ERZ779902.737-NODE-737-length-13662-cov-5.809804_pt1 | contig 13662 bp, 13 predicted proteins | sample MGYA00511350_ERZ779902 | MGnify/ENA primary metagenome ERZ779902 (study PRJEB29588, sample SAMEA2146908) | human gut metagenome | biome: human gut; feature: human-associated habitat; material: faeces | place: Denmark | collected 2008/2010 ...
GCAAGATGGAGGGGCGTTGCCCCGACAAGCTCGGTGGGATTTGCGATAAAAGGTATCATGGATTGCGGAGCGCGTCAAGATGATTTTGCAAATTTTATTGCAGTAAAGCGGTGATAGTAAGACTTATCTTTTAGAAAAAATCTGAAATAAACTGATTTTATGGGTGGGATCGATACAAGTAGATAGAACAATTGAACGATTTGTGCTATACTTATCAAAAAAAATGGATTATCTTGCGGAGGTGCGTATATGGATCAGGAAAAAGACTACCTCGAAATGATAAAAGACACAAGTAATCTTGTTGCACAGGAAAAGGCAGCTCAATTGGGTGATTTGGCAGCGGCTTTTCAAAGCAGCGAGCGGTTGACAAACGATGTGGAATTTTGGCGATGGATGGGTGCGAATTACCCTAAAAATCTAAGCAGTGGCCAGTTAGCGCAGGAAATGGCGTCTACCAAGGCCCGCTGGTTAAATACACAGCTGCAGGGGAAAGGCTATGAATGGGATTTCATGACGTCCCAGCGGCATGATCCTACAAAGCTCCTGTCAACTTTTAATGCGGGAGACTGCCCAACACAGCCGGGTATTGATATAACGGAGAAGGACATTTTATCTGGTTCGACAAAAGCAACCTATCAGAACAAAGCGTATCTGAGCAAAAACAATCCCAATTTACATAACACACCAAAAGATGCAATCGTTGTAACCAATCAAGAAAAGGTTGCTTATGCACAAAAGCAGGGCTACCAGACAGAAGCTTATATGGATGCGGACGAAATCCGTGATATACGTGACAGCCGTTTTCAGAAAGCTGTTAAAGGCCGAGTCGAAACAACATATACCCTTCAGACCATCGCCAAAACTTCTATCAAGGCCGGTACGATAGCCGCCGTGATCGGAATGACGACGGAAACCGTACATTCGTACCGTGCATGGAAATCTGGGGAATTGTCAAAAGAACAATACTTGAAAGAAATTTTCAAGGCTGGCGGCGATGCAGGTGCTACCGGTACGCTGACTTCTGCGGCGATGATCCCGGTTCAGGCCGCCATCACAGCAGCTGGTGTGTCAAGCTTTGTTGCAATCCCTGTTGCAATCGTTTTTGGCGCAACGGTCAATGCGGTGGTGGCCCCCTGTTTTGCCCGCGGAAAATACCGGCAGATTTTGAATGAAGCAAAGTATTATCAGGCAATTGAAAGCATCTACGATGACTTTACTGCGGCAGTAGAACGCTCTGCGGCGCAGTATACAGTTTATGTTCAACAGATGCAGCTACAGGCACAGCGTTATGAGCAGATGAAGCAAACGAGCAGAAATATGGATGCATCGCTGAAAAATTTGTACGATTCCATCTGAGGAGGTTGTTCACAATGGAAACAAATATTGTAACGCGGGAAGATTTGAATTACCTGGCCCAGCAGTCTGCTGGCAACCTTAATATGATTTTATCAGGAATGACAGCACTGCTGAATGATACAGATAATAAGGTTGCGATGCTGGAAAGTCAGAGCTGGTTTCAGCGGATGTGCCGAACGATTTCCGGCAAGAACAAAATGACCCAGCAGGAGATCCAGCAGAATCATGATAAGATCAATCTGTATGTATCTCAGGCGATGACCGAGCTGTTTGAGCAGCAGTGTATTGACCGTCAGATCATGATGAGCCTTGGCAATCAGCTCAACGAACTCTATGCTGAACATCTTCAGCTCAAGCAGATGCTCGGGGCATTTGTGTCAAAGCTCAATGAGAAAATTGAAAGCATTGATAATTTCCATATGCTGAACACGGAAATCGAGCAGGGTGTCTATTCGAGTTATTCTCCCATTGTCGGCATCTGCAAAATTTTGGCTCAGATGGATAAGCGATGCATTCAGGACTATCGAAAAATGAATATCCTGCAACGCAGTATGGCAAGTCAGGGAATTTTGAACGATACGCAAACGACTCTGGCTGATTACCTGATGAGCATCGCACAAATGTCCGTGGAGGATGCCGGAGCGATTTATATCGAGTTGAGCAGCATCCGCGGCAATTTTATGGCAAACATCATTCTGCGCATGATTGAAAATTATCACTTCCTGCCTGATATGGCGCGGAAACTGAAAAACAAACAAGCACTGGTGGAAAGCGTAATTGCAAATGAACAGCTGGAGCCTTCCATTACGTTGTCCATCAAAGATGTGTATGATGACCTTGTCAACAGCAAACTGGATATGATCGAGGGCCTCGTGCCGATCTCTGCCATCCAGTATGATGCTAAGATGTAGGAAGCAGAAAGACTTTATCTGGAAGGTAAAACAGACGAAGCATTTGAGCTGTTTAAAACGCTTGCCGAAAAAGGCAACAACCGGGCGATGTTCTTTATGGGAGAATACTATACTCACGGCTATGGCCATATTGCAAAGGATAGCGCTAAAGCAAGGGAATGGCGCATCAAAGGCCGAGATGCTGGGGATATATTGGCAACCTTAAATGTCGCTTATTCTCTTCCTAACGATAGTGAAGAACGAAATACTATCTTTGTAAATGTTTTTGAATCTGTAAAAAATCTTGCAGAGAGTGGCGATATTATTGCTCAAAACGAATTAGCTGATCTGTATACTTTGGGTCACGGCTGTGAAAGAAACGATGCAGAAGGTCTTCGCTGGCTGGAGTCATCCGCAGAAGGCGGTTATTGGCGCTCCATGGCAAAATTGGGGGATATTTATCTTAATAAGGAAAACTATTCTGAAGCGTTCAAGTGGTACAAAAAAGCAGCGAATTTAAATTATGGATATGCACAAGGATGGACGGGGAACCTTCTGGATTGGAAGGGTGATTTACCGAAGGATTATTTTAAGGCAAACGAGTGGTATCGCAAAGCTGCTGAGCAGGATGTAGATTTTGCTCTATATAATTTGGGATACAATTATTGTGATGGTAAAGGCTGTGAGATTGACTATCATAAGGCATTTGACTTGTTCAAAAAATCTGCAGATCTAGGTTATAACTTTGCGCAAGGGCAAGTCGGTAATCTTTTGGATTGGAAGGGCAATTTGCCAAAAGACTATTATGAAGCTAATAAATGGTATCAAAAAGCAGCAGATCAAGGAGTTGATTGGGCAATGTCCAACTTGGCAATCAACTACGTTTCTGGTAAAGGCTGTCCAGTGGACTATGCTAAAGCAGCAACACTGTTTGAAAAAGCCGCTAATCTGGGCAATGCAATTGCAGCAAATGAACTAGGAAAGCTCTATCGTTCTGGGAGCGGAGTGGCACAAGACTATCAGAAGGCCTTGCAGTGGTTTGAAAAAGCCGCAAATGGTGGAAATGGCGATGCCGCCTGTACAATTGGTTATTTTTACTTTAAAGGACTTGGTGTAGAGATTGATGATAAAAAGAATTTCTACTGGACAAAAAAGGCTGCCGAATTAGGAGATGGAATGGGCATGAGTAATTTGGGGTTATGCTATTATGTTGCTCGCGGAACGCCTCGTGATTACGAAGCCGCAAAGTATTGGTGGAAAAAAGCAGCCGAATTGGGAATACAGACTGCAAAGGACGATCTCTGGAATCATTTCGGGATAAGAGCTTGATTCTTTTAAACTTACGCCATGTAAGGGGGGTGCGACTTGTTGTATGGAGTACAAAGATCTCCTGTTTGATCCGGATATTTCCTGGGATCGGGTGACCCAATGTTTCCCGCCGCCTGCAAAACTATATAAATATCAAAGCTTTGTGACCCAAGAAAAACGTGAAAACCCATACTGGATGGTGAATATGTGCGGGCAATTTCATACCAGTCAGGGTCGGGATTTTGAAGATAAATTGGATTGCAGTCCGTCATTCAACCAGAAACGTGTAACTGAGTATATCGATGGACTTTTAAAAGCTGCCCATACCACTGAAATCAAAAGGCGTAACGTCTTACTTTCCGTTGAAAGGGCAATAAATCCGGACTATCTTAGTCGTGTGGAGAAGAACTATCAAAAAGATATTCAGATTGGATGCTTTACCGACTCGGCAGATAATGAAGCCATGTGGGATAAATACTCCTGTGATAAAACCGGATTTTGTATTGAGTACGCAACGCAGAAAAATCGACTGCTTCGCTCATCGACACTGCCTGTTGTATATGAAAACGATCCCTATGATTCGTCCTTGATGCTGGCTTCCATGATTATACTCTGTTCAATAAAAGCCGGTCTCTTAGACCCGATGCTCACAGAATATGAAACGGAGTATGCAAGGCTCCTGAAAACTACGTATATTCCACTGTTTATAAAGAAACCTTCTTGGGCATTTGAAAGAGAGTATCGAATGTTTTTACTGAAGCATCGGTCAACAAGAGAAGGTATGCTCACAAATCAAGACTATCTGGATTCTAACGGCAATATAGATCTCTCGGATGCTGTTACAGCCATTTATCTGGGGCAGAATTTTGAAAACAATCAAAATGCACCTCAGCTGCGTGCGCAGATTATTTCTATTTGCAAAGAAAAAAACATTTCCCTTTATAAAAAGGAACTTCAAAATGGTAATACGATAAACAAGCGTTTACTTTCAAGGCGTTGAATCAAACCATGGGTTAAGCGATAACCACAAGCCGAATAGATTCCCTCGAATCGAGCGAAAACGCAAAATGCCCGCTCACCGTGGAGATTTGGCTCCATTGGTGGGCGGGCACTGTTTGCGTCAAATCACCAGATAGCTCAATCTTCCAGCCTGCTGTGGTCACATCCCAGCGAGAGATAGTGCTCCATCTCTCCTCCCAGCACAAGCTGTGCATACTCCAAAGGCTTATGGTAGAGCAGCCAGTCCAGCTTCGCCCGCTGTGCCGGGGTGTTGCCGTATTCGTCCTCCACGGCGATGCAGTCGATGGCAAGGGTAGTGTATGACGTTCGCAAACGTAGCAATGGCCAAACCCCTTTAGCATATAATATGATTGAGTGCTTTTAAATTTAAGCGCTTGAACTTACGTCCTTTTGTGGTATAATAAAGCTAGAGGATAGCGGCATGGACCAGCTATCGGTGGCGATGAAACAGTGGACTGGTTCGGTATCAGCCGATTGTGGAGCCAGACCGTGGGTTGAGCGTGAACCACAAGCCGAATAGATTCGATGAATCGAAAGAAAACGCTTAATAGGAGCCTTGCCTTTCGGCAGGGCTTCTATTTTTTTGAGGGAAGGTGAAAATGTGCAGGACGAACAGCAAGATATTTTGTATCGAGCAGCAGAAGTCTGGAAAGAACTGACTGAGTACCACTATGTTTTCACCTACGGCTATAAGGGTGAACTGCACGAGATCAAGCTGACATTTTCACCAGAGGACTTCCCTCACCTTGCTGGGTTCCACTACCTGAAAGACATCGCCTTGCCCCGGTATAGTCCACGCAAGACGGTTGATATGATTCTGTCTGATAAGATCACCTACGACAAGGTAAAGAAGGGCACACTCTATCAGGAGTATGTGAAACCGCGTCTGCTGGCACTGGTGCGGTTGAAAGAAATACTGGAACAGGAGTTTGATCTGTTCTCCTATATGCCCCAGTTCTATCCGTTCGTGACCAAAATCAAAGCGGATTACCTGATTTCCAGCCAGATTGAACCAACTGCCTTTGTGTTCATTATCCGGGAATCCCCCTCTGGCAATGCGGTATGTGACTTTCTGTGCTGCTCTGCTTTTGAAGAAAGTGGCCGTGACTACCGTGCAAACCAACGTTCTCGAACGCTTCTGAAGAAAGAGCGTGTACATATTGAAACGCAGGATACGGTGATTCTATATGATCGGCTTCCCATAACAAAAAATGTGATGTATAAAGAAATGCATAAGTAAGAAGGGTGCCAGATCATACGATCCAGCACCCTTCTAAAGATATTTTACGTAGTAACCTTCGTACTAGACTCAATCAAGAGAGATGGCTCCATATAATGTGTCACGCCCTTGTTGTCTTTGTAAAGGAACGGAGGTAAGTTCTTTTCTTTGCCCAAACCAGAAAGCGTGAGCTTCACGGGCTGAAAAGGATAATTATCTACGTACTCCTCATTATAAGGTGGCTTATAACGGAAAATGAGGGCGGCTTCTGCCAGCGTACGTTCCTCCTTTGAAGCGGGAGCAACTACATAGTACAAGAGTTCGCCCTTTTTTAGGCTCTTTTTCCAGTCTTCGTACCGGTCATGCTCTGCAATACGGTCATGGACGTTACTGGACTCTCCGATGTAGAGAAGCTGACGCAAATCTACAATGTTGTTGGGCTTGGGGGTTCCCGCATAAACTAAGTAAATGCCTGACTCTTTTGGAAGCTCGTCCTTGCGGGAATCTCTCCAGTAGCCACTAAATACTAATGAAATATTCTTTGCCATAAAAAACCTCCTATGACAATCGGGCACTTAACAGACCTGAAAAGGAATGCTTAAGTGCGGTGATGGCATCGGTGCAAAACAGCACAATGCCGCGATTGAGCATGACTTGCCAGAAAATTCCGATTGCAGGAAGGCTTGTTTTATGGTATAATACTACTGATATAGAAGTATCAAGCCAGCAATCCGTTGGAATAGCTGGGAAAGAAGACGCCTGCCAGGGCGTCTTTTTTCATGCCCGAAACGGAGGGCTAGCACTTGGAGGACCCAAGTGCTAGTCTCTTGCTTGTATTGTACCTCCAAAAGAAACGGTTGTCAAGGGCTTTTTGAAAAATAATTTAAAAGAAAGAGAATTCAACCATCGAAATCACAAGTTAAATTCACATAAAACGAGATTAAGACTTGAAATTTCGGGCAGGGTGTGAGATACTGGTGGCAAAGGAGAGAGAACAATGTTTACGAAGATAACACTGGAGAACTTTCGATCATTTGACCACATTGAGTTGGATTTGACGGAAAAAGGAAATACGGCCAAGCATCTCGCTATCCTTTACGGAGAAAATGGTGCGGGCAAGTCCAACTTAATGTCTGCTTTTGTTCTGCTACCAGAACTGACACGCACAATGGATGCGAGAGCGGCCTATGAACGCATTTTAGCGCAAGGTGCTATTTTCCAAGATGAAAATATGGAAAAGGAAATGCGGGAGCACATACGACAAAGGTTGCGTGATATGTCTGCCATCATTAAAGATTACCAAATGGCTGATTGTGAAAATCCCATTATTGCTGAATACGAATTTAATATTGATGGAAATAACGGCTGCTATCGAGTGGAGTTTGGGCAAGATGAAATTCTTCATGAACGGCTGGAATTTGTTCTTAACCGTCGCCGCGGACTGTATTTTGATTGTAGCGCTACAGGCATCAATATAAATGATTCAATTATCGAAAAAGAGCAGGGAAAGGAATTTTTGGCAGATGTAAAAGAAATGGCAAAACGCTATTGGGGAAAACATTCGCTCCTGGCAATTTTAATTTACGAGATGAAGGATAAATCCAATTCGTTCGGACGTGATAACATAACAGAGAATTTCAATGCAGTTCTAAATGAATTCCGAAATTTATCTTGCACGGTATCTATGGGAGATAAAAGTTGGGAAGGGCTATACGCACAATTAAAAGTTTTGAATCAGCCGTTGTCTGGTAAAATCTCTCGCAAGCGAGAACACGAACTTGATCAAGTAGAAGCGTTTTTTTCACATTTCTTTGCAATGTATGATCCGAGTATTCGTTGTGTCACCTACGAAAAAGAGTATGTGGGCGAGCTGATTTACTATAAGTTGATGGAAGAAAAATATATTGCCAATAGCTATCGCCGCATAGAATTCAAACGGGAATCAACAGGCAATCGACAGTTACTAAGAATATTGTGTTATTTGCTGGTAGCGTGCATGGGAAAAACTGTAATTCTAGATGAAGCAGAAGCGAATATTCATGATTTGTTGTTTCAAAATCTGTTAGAGACGGTTCAGCCTATGATTAAGGGACAGCTAATTATGACGACTCACAATACCATGCTGATGGAGGCAGAGTTTGCAAGAACTGCGACTTATATTTTGCAAATAAATCCGGAATTTCCATGGGATAAACAGATAAAGTGTATTACAGATTATAAAAAGCGTACCTATGCAACCAACAATATCCGTAATAAATACTTGAATCGAGAATACGGTGGAGTGCCAGAATTGAAAAGCACAGAATTACGAGAACTATTAGAGAAAATGTGCGAATAATTGGCGCAATAAAGAAAATCCCCTGTTTTCCACATGGCGTAGCACATTGTGGAAAACAGGGGATTTTGATGATGAAGATTTAATCTTCCAGTCTGCCATGGTCGCAGCCGAGCGAAAGGTAATGATCTATCCCTCCACCCAGCACAAGCTGTGCATACTCCAAGGGCTTATTATACAGCAGCCAGTCCAGCTCTGCCCGCTGTGCCGGGGTGTTGCCGTACTCATCCTCGACGGCGATGCAGTCGATGGCAAGAGTGGTGCTATCCTCGAACCGGGCTTCCACCCGGTTGGTGTCCATATTGAAGCGGCAGGAAAGCAGTTTGTTCATGGTGAACCTCATTTCTATATCAAACGGTGTCTGTTCGGATGTCCTAAACCCTGCCATAAAACCGGTGGTTGATTTGTCCATTGGGCTTTGTTTTGCCCGGATGCGCACCCGCAGAAAGCTCTCCCTCGTCAACCTGCCCAAAATACGCCCTGAAAAGTTTACTTGACGTGATTTTAAAATCAATATATAATTGGGTTAGAAACCAATTATGGAAAAGGATGATTTCCAATGGCGCGCAGATACGACAGCAAAGAAGCAAAACGGCGGATACTGACCGCCTGTGTCCGGCTTTTTCTGGAAAAAGGCTACACGAACACCAAGGTGGCAGAAATTTTAAAGGAAGCAGATGTTTCTGCCGGGTCGTTCCAGAATATTTTCCGCACCAAGGACGGCGTGCTGACCGAGCTGATCGGCATGATGTTCAGCAGGCAGTTCGGCGCGGTAAGGCCGCTGGCGGCAAACGCCCCCTCGCCGGTGTACCTTTACGCGGTGGAAACGGCTTTGCAGCTGGCGATGACCGAGCTGAGCGAGAATCTGCGGGATATCTATGTGGAAGCGTACACCTTCCCCGCCACGGCGGAGATCATCCACCGCAGCACCACGGCCGAGCTGCAGGCGGCGTTCAGCGCGTATCTGCCCGGGTGCGCCGAGTGCGATTTCTACGAGATGGAGCTGGGCACGGCTGGCATGATGCGCGGCTACATGGCACGGCGGTGCGACCCCTACTTTACGCTGGAGCGCAAAATACGGCGCTATCTGAGCATGAGCCTGAGTGCGCTGCAGGTCCCCGCGCAGGAGCGCGAGCAGGTCATCGCTTTTGTGGCGGAGATCGATATGCTTGCCCAGGCGCGGAAGGTGGTAGATGCCGTGCTTGCATCGCTGTCCGTGCAGTTTGATCTGAAAGGATAACAAGGTTTGATGACAAGGAGGGAGTAACATGAAAAAATGGCTGATCGGGTGCTTGACGGTGCTGGCAATGGTGTGCCTGATACCGGGGATCGCGTTAAACGCTAAAGCGGAAAGCTTGTACTGTCGCTACTGTGATAAGTTTACAGACTGTGAGATCCTTGGATACGAAAAATTTGATTCGAGCTTTCATACGCTCCATATAAAATGCAAGAGCTGCAGCAAGGAGAACGACGTTATTGATTCAAAGTATTCGAAGCATACCGACGACGGCAAAACCCCCACCTGTACCACAGGAAAAACCTGTGAAAAATGCGGCGCGGAATACGGCATTCTCGGTCACGACTGGGGCGCGTGGACGCCTAACTACGCCAGCAACGGCACGCACACCCGCAGATGCAAGCGCTGCAACGCAGAAGAGACTGGAAGCTGCAGCGGCGGCTACGCGACCTGCGACACTCTGGGAATGTGCAATACTTGCGGAGGGAGTTACTACGGCGGTCACGCATGGGGCGAGTGGTCATCCGCCGGCAACGGCACGCACACCCGCAGCTGCACGAACTACTGCCGCGAAGTTGATACTGCAAAGTGTACCGGTGGCAAAGCAACCTGCAGCGCCAAAGCGGTCTGTGAGGTGTGTGGTGGGGAATACGGCGAAAAAGACTCAAATAACCATGATCTGGTGCAGCACGCAGCAAAAGCCCCCACCTGCACGGAAAAGGGCTGGAACGCTTACGAAACCTGCTCCCGTTGTGACTATACCACCTATACAGAGCTGACCGCACTGAACCATGATCTGGTGCAGCACGAAGCGCAAGCCGCCACCTGTACGAAACCCGGCTGGAACGCTTACGACACCTGCTCCCGCTGCGACCATACCACCTATGCGGAGCTGCCCGCGCTGAACCATGATCTGGTGAATCACGACGCAAAAGCCGCCACCTGTACGGAAATCGGCTGGAACGCTTACGAAACCTGCAAAAACTGCAACTATACCACCCGCAAAGAATTGCCCGCACAGCATGATTTGAAGCAGCACGCAGCAAAAGCCCCTACCTGTACGGAAATCGGCTGGGATGCTTACGAAACCTGCTCCCGTTGTGACTATACCACCTATGCGGAGCTGCCCGCACTGAACCATGATTTGGTGCATCACGATGCAAAAGCCCCTACCTGCACGGAAATCGGCTGGAACGCTTACGACACCTGTTCCCGTTGCAACTATACCACCTATGCGGAGCTGTCCGCACTGAATCATGATTATCAGGCTGTTACCGTAGAGCCTACCTGTGAAACAGACGGCTATACTGTTTTTACCTGCTCCCGCTGCAAAGACAGCTACACCGCAGACCCGACCGATAAACTGGGACACCAGTTCGGTGCATGGTCTCCGAACGGAACCGGCTCTCAGAGCGCCGATTGTCTGCGGCAGGGCTGCGCGCACACTGGCAGCACTGATTGCCGGAAGTTTACTTTCCGCACTGCGGAAGGCGAAACGCTGACCTTCTGCCCCGTGTGCGGGCAGGCAGAAAACGCCGCGCAGCTGGAAAGGATCGAAGCCGCAACGGCGTGGGCGCTCAGCGGCAGCCTTTCTGCGGAGGATGTGACCGCACGGACGAATGGGGAATACCTGAGTGTGGCATTTGAGACCGCAGGCAGCCTGACGCAGCCCACCGGCCGGGTAAGACTCGCGCTGCCTGCCGGACTGCTGGAAGGCAAAAAGCTTGTGCGCATTGCCCCGGACGGCACGCAGACGGAGATGCCTTTTGAAGCAAAGAACGGCAAACTCATCTTTACGCTGGATTTTGCAAACAGCGAGCTTCCCGTAATGCTCTTCCGCCTGCTCCCCCAGACCGCCGCCCTCTGAGCGCTTTTACAGCGCACAAACGATAGACCGAAAAATGCCCGCCCACCTGTGGGAAACCACGGTGGGCGGGCATTCTTTTATGTTATGGTTATGTGCGTTTTGCCCTCAGCCGCACACGCTGCCATCCGGGGCAAAGAACTGCACGTGCTTTTGCCACTGGGTAGGGCTGATGGTGCGGCGGTAGCAGTCGGTCAGGGCTTCCACTGCAGTCTCCGGGGCAAGGGACGCGCAGCCCGGGCAGTCCAGCACCAGAATGCGGAACCACGCGTCAAAAAGATGCTCGGTGTAGTGGGTGTCCCACGCGCCGCAGCGGGCGTAAAAGCCCAGCCGCCGCACTGCCATGGCTGCGTCCTCGGCCTTTTCCGGCATCTCGGCTTCAATTAAAATGGCCTCGGCGGTGTCCTCGTGGGCGGGCAGCTGCGCCAGCAGCTGCGCCCCAATGCCGTGGGCGCGGTAGGCGGGCACTACGGCAAAATAATCCAGCTGGCTCATCCGGCAGCCCTCGGGACGCACCATCAGCAGATAGGCGGCAAGGGTGTCCCCGTCAAACACGCCCCATGTGTGGGCAGTGCCATCCGCTTCGCTGTTCAGGATCATGCTCAGGGGCTTCAGCTCCCCGGCAGGAAAATCCCGGCGCATCTCGTTCAGATACACATCGGTCAGCTCCGGGCCGGTGAGCAGCCGCCAGATAAACGCAGGCTCTCTCATACGATCCGGTTTCCTTTCTGGATGACAGCCTTGATGTTCAGCTCCTTGTCCGCAAGGATCACGTTGCCGTAGCGTCCGGCGGCAAGGCTGCCGTACTCGTTATCCACGCCGATGCTCTTGGCAGGGGTCTCGCTGGCGGCGCGGACGGCGCTTTCCAGCGGCACGTTCATCTCCAGCACGGCGCGCTTCATGCAGTCGTACAGACAGGTGTTGCTGCCCGCAATGGTGTCCGGGTGCTCGGTCAGGGTGGCGCGGGGTCCCTTGACCGTGATGGCCTGTCCGCCCAGACTGTATTGGCCGTCCGGCAGGCCGCAGGACATGGCGCTGTCCGCGATCAGGCAGACGCGGTCGTCCCCGAAGGTGTTGAAGGTGAACCGCACCATGGCGGGGTGAATATGCACGTTATCGGTGATCAGCTCCACCTCGGCATCGTGCTCCATGGCTGCAATGATGGGGCCGGGCGCACGGTGGGTGATGCCGGGCATGGCATTGTACAAGTGGGTCATGTGGGTGGCACCGGCTTCAAAGGCCTTGACGGCGGTGTCGTAGTCGGTGCAGGTGTGGGCGATGGAGATGCGCACCTCGTTATGGCACTCCTTGATAAAGTCCAGATTGCCCGGCTCTTCGGGTGCAACGTCCACCAGCTTGATCAGACCGCCCGCACGCTTCTGCAAACGGCGGAACATGGCGGCGTCTGCGCCCTGCACATACTCCGGGTTCTGTGCGCCCACCTTTTTGGGGCTGATGAAGGGGCCTTCCATGTTGATGCCCACAAGGTCGGCACCCTTGCCGTTTTTATGGGCGGCAGCGGCGTCCATCACCTTGTTCAGGATCTCTTCCGGGTAGGTCATGGTGGCGGGGCAGATGGCCAGCACGCCCTTGCTGGCCTCAAAATCCGCCAGCGTCTGGATGGCCTCCTCGGTGCCATCGCAGAAATCCTTGCCCATTGCCCCGTGGAAGTGGATATCCACAAGACCCGGCAGGGCGTACAGCCCCTCGGCGTCCAGCACCTCCTCGCCCTCTTCCGGGGCGGCAAAGGGCACGATACGGCCATCGCGGATGATGATGGTGCCGCGCTCAAAAGTGTGGCGCGGGGTATAGACCAGTGCATTCTGAAGGATCATACAAAACACCTCGTTCTTTCCTTGAAGCCGTTTTCATAAGCATTGCACACCGCCCGAACGGTCTTTTTGCTCGCATACTGCGTTGCTTTCCCTTGCAATCCGTCAGGATTGCTGCGGAAAATCGCCTTGTCTGCGGAGCAAATATCCTCGTCATTCGGTGCACCCTGCTTACGAAAACAGCTTCTAAAACCGTCAAAATCGGTCAGACAAAGTCATATAATCGCCATCCGCCCCGGACAGAACGCTCCGGGGCGGATTTTTTGTGCTCTTTTGCAGGTTGTATCCTACTATTTGTGCAGAGTGACTGATTTTAGAAGATATATTTTGGCAGATGAATTGACGGAAAGTGATTGATTTTGACGGAGGATTTGCTATAATACAGACAGAAACAGTCAAAACGATTCAAACACAACCAGAATCGTGCAACAGGAGGGATAAAGATGTTGGCAGAAGAGAGGCTGGCCCGCATCATGAAGCTTCTGAGCCAGCAGCGCACCGCGACGGTGCAGGAGCTTTGCGAGGCGCTGGATGCCAGCGAATCCACCATCCGCCGCGACCTGAACGAGCTGGACCGGATGGGCAAGGTGAACAAGGTGCA
>ERZ779902.751-NODE-751-length-13488-cov-2.101467_pt1 | contig 13488 bp, 10 predicted proteins | sample MGYA00511350_ERZ779902 | MGnify/ENA primary metagenome ERZ779902 (study PRJEB29588, sample SAMEA2146908) | human gut metagenome | biome: human gut; feature: human-associated habitat; material: faeces | place: Denmark | collected 2008/2010 ...
TGATGGTAATATCAACTCCTTTTCAGGAAATGAAGTCGCTTCGTGAAAACAGCAACCGCTAACAGACTTATATGGGCAATTGTATTCAAGTTGGTAACAGATGATTTATTTCTTACCCACATACGTTCCTGCTCTGTATTTTTGAAACGTGAGTTGTATCTTTCACATTCTGTACGAAGAGAGTAATTACTTTTGAAATATTTGCTGTCTCTGTCGACGGAGAGTCTTAAATCATCGGGAATGGTGATGTATTTTGTACAGCCGCGATGCTTCTTGCCGTTGTAAAAATTTTTGTGATGGCAGGGACAATCAGCGTTTTTGCTTGATTTTGGTGGACAGCAGAATTTTTGGCGTGTACGTCCATTATCAGAAAATTTACCATCCTTCCACATGGCAAGCCCAGCATCGCAGACAGGATTTCCCTGTGGAAGAAGTTTTGGATTTTTGGTGGATCGTTTGTTTAATGGAATAATACATTCACCTTGGTAGAGTTCCTGTACCTGATTATAGATATTTTTAACATCATAGCCTTTATCAGCAAGGAAGGTACATTCGGTTATCGGCAGAAAGGTATGTGTGTCAGCCAAAATATCAAGCGCAACAGTGGAATCATGGACATTGGCGGTAGTGGTCAGTTCATAAATGGGAAGACCTGAAATACAGTCAACAAGGACGTGGTTTTTGTAACCCCAGTAGAACTCATACTTTTTCTCGTTTGTTTGGTTAGAAGCAGTATGTACGCCAAGTTTGCAATCAGTATCTGCTTTGGGCTGGTTATCAGGCTTAAATTTGTTGGATAGAAAAGATTTAGGATTATTCTGTGAAGTGTTTGCAGCAATCGGAGTAGAGTCCAAACCAATAAAAGATGTATCAACAATACCTTGTTTTGAAAGATAAAGAACTTGGGATTTCATAATGGATGAAAGTACATCGTTATCAAGCTGTTTTAGAAAACGATCAAACGTCCAGTAAGAAGGCAACGGAGCAGAAATATCAAAACCGCAGTAATGGGCGATTAGAAGGTTGTTGTTAAGATAATCAACAAGATCCGTAATCATTGAAAAGCCTTCACATTTCATAACGATAAACGAACAAATCATGGCATGATTGGAAAAGCCTTTTCGTCCGGTTTTAGGGGATTCAGGACAAAGGATAAATCGAGATTCAGAAAAAGTGAATCGTAAAACTTTGCAACTGGTTGTGAAGTGAAAAGACGGATTTTGACAACTTAATAATACCATTTGGAGCTGGTTGTTACTATAAATTTGGAGTGATAAAAGAGGTTGCCATGCCTTGCAAACCTGCATAAATACTGAGTATGTGGAGTTTTGCTCATGGCTAAAAGAATAATACTGAAGAGGTGGTGAGGATATGTTTGAATTGGAATATTGTAGTAATCCTGAGATTGGAGAGCTTCATTCGTCTGGTATTAAGTTTGATTATCAATATGATGTAGAATTTGATTCAAAACTAAAAACATTAGATAAATTTTTGTTCTTGGTGGATATGCATACTATTATTGATTCGTGCGCTAAAGACTTTCTTGAGATAACCATTGATGATTTTGATGAATTTTGGAAAATAAATAAAAGACTTTTGAATTTTGTTAATGCAGTATATGGGTATAAAGAATATGTTAATAGTTATGAACCTTCATTAAAGAGCATTACAGAGAAATATTACAATATGAAAAAGTGGTACAGGTTTCTCTGTGATTTCAGAAACTATATTATTCATCAATCGATAATTATTAAGGACTACAGACCATCTGATGGAGATGTTTTTATAAATATTGGAGAAGTTGTATCGTTGCTAAGCGAGTATGATTATCCTAATGATAGGTACAGACGTAATGCAGAAGAATTCACGAAATGGCTAGAATGTTTTAAAGATGATTCTTTGGAGATTAAAGATGACATTTTTTTAAGTATGAAAAATGTGACATCATTAGTAGTAGATGAAATGTCGCAGATGAAAAATGATGTTTTATTGTATGCTTATAGAAAAAGTATACAACCATCAATTGAATGGCTGATAAAGCAAATACCAATTATTGATGGAAAATTTCAATATGTGTTCGTTGTTGATAAAGGTAATCTTCCTGAATCGGTAAGAGAACCAAATTATGCGATGGAAGATTTTGTGAGAAGAATGATAAAATCTTTAGGGGCAGAGTCTGTTATTTGCAAGGAACTTTTTACTGTATTGAGCGAGAAAAAGTATGATTATTTCTATGATGGTAATTGTGACTTTGAGGATTTTATAAATCGTTCAAAATAGATTATTAGCATATTGTTGAAGATAGGAGTATGTGTTATATTAAAACAGAGAGCTGTGATGATAATGTCATGGTCACTGGACTTTGGTTATAAGAGCTGGATGCTGTATCCAGCACCATTGTTTACAGAAAGGTGGTCGTTATTATGACAAATGAAAACACAGAAATCGTTGTATCACATCAGGAAATTGATTTAAAGGTAGAGGCTAAGAAACAACTTCGTATTGCAACAGTTGATTTTTTTAAGTGTGCAAAGAAACCTACCAAGGACTTTGCAGACTGCGTTGTTGATTATCTTTTGAATCGTTTGATTAACTGGGTGGACAGCAAACTCTCAGCATAATAGTTTATGAAAATAGACTAACATATGCTATGGGCGCTCTGTTTGGCAGGGCGTCTTTTAATGTATGAAGAAGGGAAAATACATATGCTTGAGTGGATAAAAAGGCATAAAGTTTTTGTAATTATATGTTTTGTAATTATTGTGATAGGTGTTCCATTTGCGATTCATTGTTTGTTTAAAATTCATCCGACAGAGGATTATGATTTTTTTGTGGCTGAATGGAGTGCGGGAGAACTGTTACAATATTATGGTGGCGTTTTAGCTTTTTCTGGTACGGTGATTTTGGGAGCATTGTCATTGCATCAAAACGAAATTATTAAACAAGAATCAGATAAAAGAATAGCAATTCAGGAAAAGCGAGAACACGATAGTAATATGCCTCGATTTCGTGTTAAGTTTTTGTATTGCAATGGAAGATATAGTAATATGAAAGTGAAAATAGAAAATATATCTGATAATGTAGCGAATGAAATCCTTGTATATAAAATATGTGTGGTGAAAGATAAAAATGTGATTTGGAAGTATCCGAATGCAGTCAAATATGATGTGATAAAGGCTAATGATGAACTTGAAGTGGAATTGAAAACTGAAGAAATACAAGAGGATAAAGTTAGCATCCAGTTTGATTTTAGGTGCAACGACAAATATGGAGAAGAACATAAATATCATGTATATTCATTTTGTGAAAGCAATAGTTCAACACCATATTTTAGCATAAAGGAAATATTTGAAGAAAATCCTTAGTAGTAAGTATTTTCCTTTTATTACTATTTTTACTACTAACAGGTAGTAATAACTTGCTCAATTCTGTTCTGATTTGCCACAATCTGTAATTTCAGAACAAATAGAAAAATCCTCGAAATCCCTTGCAAAACAGGGCATTCCGGGGCAAAACAAGGAGAAATAAAACAATGATAAAAGTACTTTTCATCTGCCACGGCAGAAACCGTATTTTTGTCTGAAATGCCTGAAAATCAAGAAATTTTGGGACTTTGAAAGTGATTTGTACCCCTGTTGTACCCTTATTTTATATGGGTTCCTAGAAAGGCAAAATTTTGTTAATTGACTGCCCTCGATAAAAAAGCCTCTTGACAGCAGTAACAGAAGTTATATATTAGTAGTAACAGAGTTCACCAAGCCTCTGACTTTCATGCGCAACCCGGTGAGACTTTTTTATCCAATCAAAATTAAGAAGTAGGTCCATAAAACATGGAGTTTATTTTGTGGATATTGGAAAAGGGACATTTGGAAATAATTAGAAAGTCCTGGTATGGGTTGATTTTTTTCACTGAATTGAGTATACTAAAAGTAGGAACAGAAATGTTCTCGATGTAAGAGCATCGTTAAAAGTTGGGCTGCAGATGGAGCAGGATAATTTTCCATCTCATAAGATGTCTTAACTGGGCATCGAGCTTGGCAGCTTGGATAAAGCTGTAGTCCACGTGGGGGACTTAATGATTTCCACGTCGTTATGGGTATCTTAACTGGGTACCGAGGCTGACAACCAGCAGAAAACTCTTTTTCAAAACAAATTCTTAGAGGAGTGTGGTTAAGTATCACACTCCTCTTTACGTATGAGGTATGGATGGCAACAAAAGCAGATAAGAAAAATGCAATAAGACAAGGTATTATAGATTCAGCCGGTATATATAGTCAGAGTCTAGCTGGTAAAACATTTCTATATGTATATGGAGAAGAGTTTTTTGAAGTCTCTTTTCCGATAGATCATTTTCTTCACTTAACAGGAGTGGAGACAAAACTTTCTGCAAAGGACTTCTATAAAAATGCAAAAAAGGCAAAACTTACAAGTAGCCAGTTCTATTTTAATGCAAGGCATCCTTATGCAAATGTAAGAAAGAAGTTGCCCTGCTTAAAGAGATTACCGGAGTTGACAAATGATATGGTGTGTATCCTTAAGGAGATGCAGACGGTTACAATTATTTACAAACTAAGCGTAACTAATCTGGAATTTACGTTGGGACTTACAGAAAATACAGATGTAAATGGTAAGAAGATTAATGACTTTTTTCTTCCTATGTCACTACGAGTGGAGGATACATCCGTAGAAAAGAGTAATGATGGGGAAATCGTTGATTTTATTTTCTCCAAAGATGCAAGCATTGCAAAGTATGATACATTATTGGTAGAAGATAAGAATAAAATGATTCCAGATAATATCAAGCATTTGATAAGCGAGAAATTATATAGTACAGAGCATGATTAATTACATGTGAAAGTTTTGAAGCATCAGGAAACTGGTGCTTTTTTGCACAGAATAATAGAAAAATTGGGATGATGGTAAGAAAAAGTAATTGTGAGAATAGCAAACAAATTATATATAATTTGTTTGAAAAAAGTAATTACATTTGATATATTAAAAATAATAATATCACAAGGAGGCGGAAAATGAAAAAAGATAATATCCTTTTACCTGAAAACCATACAGCTACAGAATTTTTAAGGGGAAAAGCTTCACGCATTTTTGAAGAAGTAGTTGAGAAGGATAATGTTGTTATTGTTAACAAAAACAACAAACCGAAGAACGTAATTATTTCATATGATAGATATTGCAGATTAAAGAAAAATGGGGCAGACATTTAGGAGGGCAAAAATAATGACATTTCGTACGGAAGATCAGGTTAGGAATCAGGCAGGGATTACATTAGGATTTATTGATGCCAAAGGAAATAATGTTGAAACGACAGATTATTTATCAGGAGTAGGACAGGTAACATCGTTCATTCAGCTAGGGACAAAATTGGGAACATCCGATTTTATGGGAATAAGCGATAAGCCTGATGGATGGTTTTTACCATTTAATCAAAATGGAGTAGCAATTGTTCTTGAAACAAAATCTGAGAAAGAAGACGTTTTAAAGAAAAAATGGGAGACAGAGCTAATTAAGAACATAGAGATATTACAAAAGCACTATACCAAAGTAGCAGGAATTTTATATAATGGAAAAGATTGTCGAGTATTTATGAATCAAGAAGAAGTAATTTCGCCAGCAGCAAAACTTCAACGATTGGAATATTACACACAGTTATTTGTTCCAGACACAATTGACAAAGGAAGAATATATGAATTAACAAAGAAAATAAATAATTGTTTACATAAAGAGTTCGGAGTGAAGAATTTAAATCATCGAATGATATTTACTGCATGTGCATTGGTTGCTGTAAAGGAAGGTGCAATCCTACATAAAGGAACGGAATATTCATTATTTCATCAAACAATACTAAATCAATTATCGAAGTCATTGAAAGAAGCTAAAAAGCAAAACGAAAAACTTGATTTACTTTGTGAAGTATATTCAGAGATTAAAATGAATACTACGAATAATCAAGTTGCAATAGATAATTTCATTGATTGGGTTAATGAAATTTCTGATTTGATTAAATCGGACAAATGGAATGGCGAGGATGTAATGGCCATTTTCTTTAATGAATTTAACAGATATAAAGGAAAATCAGAAAGGGGACAGGTATTTACACCTGATCATATTACATCTTTTATGTATAGATTAATTGATGTAACTCAAAAAGATGTTGTCTTGGATGCTGCTTGTGGTTCTGGAGCTTTTTTGGTCAAGTCAATGTGTAATATGATTAAAGAAGCAGGTGGCATTAATACCAAGAAGGCTACGGAAATAAAAGGTAAGCAACTATATGGTATAGAATTTGACAGAGAGATATATGCATTAGCATGTGCAAATATGTTGATTCATAAAGACGGAAAAACAAATTTAGAACAACTGGATTCAAGAACTGAAGAGGCGTCTAAATGGATACGCGATATATATGTAAAATTAGAAGGGGAAAATCAAGGCAAAAGTGTAACTAAAGTATTGATGAACCCTCCATTTGAGAGAACATATGGATGTATGACAATCGTAAAGAACGTGCTTGACAGTGTGCCAGCGGGGACAACATGTGCATTTATTTTACCAGACAAAAAATTAGAGAAAGATTTATTAGATAAAAAATACGGAAATAAGGTATTAAAAGACCATAGACTTACGACAATTGTTAAATTGCCGGAAAAAACATTTTCAGGAGTCACAGCGTCTATCTTTGTATTTGAAAGTGGAAAGCCACAAAATGAGCAAAATATTATAGGTTACTATATAGAGGAAGATGGATTAGAAACAGTTAAAAATCAAGGACGGCAGGATATTAAAAATAGATGGGACGATATAGAAAATTATTGGATTCAGGCTATTCATGATGGAGTTGACCCGAAATATAATACGAGACAAATAATCAACCCAACAGAACATCTATCATATCAAATGCCGGAGAAACCATTTGAAATTTGTGAAGAAGACTTTTTGAAAACAATGATGGATTATGAAATGTATAAAAGAGGCATTGACGTAAAAGCATTTGGAAAAGAGCTGCTTGATAAAATAGTATATTCGAGCAAGGTTGTTGAAAATGAGAACCAAAGTATTACTGTTACATTGAAAGGCAAAACTAATAATGAAAAGTGATATTAATATTAATAATAAAGATTGTCTTTTAAATTGGAAGGAGTTTGAAATATCAAGACTTTTTACAATTAAGTCACCTGCTGCACGAACAATCAAATCATATTCGGAAGGAAAAACCCCGTATGTTTCTTCTGGAAGCTTTAATAATGGAATTGTATCATATTTAGAACCTATGGCAGATGAAAAAATAGAAAAAGGGCAATGCATTACGGTAAGTCCATTAGATGGCTCCGCTTTTTTTCAGGAAGAAGACTTTTTGGGTAGAGGAGGTGCTGGGTCGGCAATATCTCTTTTATACAATTTAAATTTGACTAGATATAATGCACTATTTATTTGTACAATCATTAAAATTATGGCAGAAAAGTTTGGCTATAATGATGCATTGACAAGTGATAATCTTAGAAAACTAAGAATTAAATTGCCAATTGAGTATAAAGAAGATGGATCAAGAGTATATGATTCTGAAAAAAGATACTCAGATGAAGGATTTGTGCCAGATTGGGGTGGTATGGAAAAGTGCATGAAGGAACTTAAAAAGAAAGTAGATAAATCGTTAGATAGTTTTCAGGCAGTAAGTCTATCTAAACAAGAGTCAATGGATGTGTCTGGTTGGAGGGAATTTCCGATTGCTGATTTTTTTGATTTCTCTTTACCAAAGGGTGATCTGCAGGTGAAAAAGGTTGAAGATGGAGATATACCATTAATAACACCTAGTAATTTTAATAATGGATTATTGATGAAAATCTCGGCAGAAAGTGAAAGCACCTTATATGCGGCAAATTCGTTAACAGTAGACATGTTTGGAAATGCCTATTTTCAGGAGGCAAATTTTTTCGTGACTGCACATGGGCATGTTAATGTGCTTGTACCTAAAATTTGTATTAACAAGTATGTTGGTTGCTTTATGGCTTCATCTATTAAAAAGATGTTCTTTTACAAATATGGTTTTTCAGATATGTGTACACAAAAAGTCCTAAAGCAAGAAGTAATTGTTCTTCCAGTAAAAAAAGATGCATCGCCCGACTGGGAATATATGGAAGAATATATGAAAAAAATGGAGAAGACAGCAGTAGAAAGGATGAATCTTTTGATATAATAATTTATGGATGCATGGACTTTCTATTTTTGGACGAGAATGGCAGTCAGATCAGAGTTGCTTTGTGTAGCTGATCCTGTCAAAAACCGAGAGTAACATTAACAGAGTATTAAACTCTCAGCCATTAAAAACCTAGTAATAGGGGAGCAAAAATGTCCGTATCTATTGGATGGGGAACAAGAATCATAATTTTCAAAAAGTGTAAACTAAAATCTCTTGTGTGCTTTGCAAGGCGTACAATTCATATAGTGTAGTACTAAAATCATGAAATTATGTATTATAGACTGCCTAATAAAGAAATATTAAGAGGATTTCAGATGAATAATATTAATTTTATTCAAAATGCAATCATGCAATTGGAAGGTGGAGCTTTTCAAAAATTGTTTGATGCATATCTGTACAAAAAATATAAATTTAATAACATTCAAACTTTGGGAGTACAAACCGGCACTAATAAAACGACAAAGGGTACACCTGACGCCTATGTTTTAACTGATGATAAAAAATATATCTTAATTAATTATGGAACTGTGAGTTCGCAGTCAGCCAAAAAAATACGCGACGATATTTTATCATGTTATGATAAATCGAAGCTATTACTTCCTAAGGATAAAATTAAAAAAATAATTTGTGGTTACTGTTCTACGAATATTCATATAGAACAATTCGATAGTATTATGGGAACTATTGAGGGCGTAGAAATTGAACTTATCGGAATAGATACGCTTTCGCATGATCTTGCATTTTTGTACCCGCATATTGCAAAAGATGAGTTAGGCATTGAAATCGATACAAATCAATTTTTTGAGGTAGAAGATTTTGTTAAATCATACGATGCAAATGGTATAAATGCACCTATTAACTGTGATTTCCTTCACCGAGAATCAGAATTTACCGAGACATGTACTAGTATAATTAATAACAAAGTGACCATATTGACAGGGGCATCGGGAATCGGAAAAACAAGATTGGCATTAGAAGTGTGTAGACAACAAGATAATGGAAAGACCAAAGTTTTCTGCGTCAAAAGTAATGGGAATTTTTTATATGAGGATATAAAGTATTATATTTCAGATTCTGGAAAATATTTGATATTCTTCGATGATGTTAATATGGTTGTAAGCTTAGATAATGTACTTGATACTATTTTAACGTTGCCAACAGATTTTGATGTAAAGCTACTTTTTTCAGTAAGAGATTATGCTAAAGAGAGAGTAATAGATGCTGTATCGCGGTATGTATTACCTAATATTATTGAAATTGGTCGATTTAAGGATGACGAAATAAAGGATATTTTGAAATCTGATTTAGAAATAGTGAATCCAGATTATCTTAAAAAGATTGCTGAGATTGCAAATGGAAATATAAGACTTGCTTTTCTTGCCGGTATGAGATCGATAAATGACGGATATCAGGCAATACGTAATGCTGAAGATATTTTTAAAAATTATTATGGAAGAATTATCGATGAAGCGAAGCTAACAAAAGAAGATATTCTTATGTTGTTTTTCATCTCTATAGCTGGTCCGGTAAAACATAATGAAAACCAGTTGTATAGTGAGATGAAGAACTTGTACGGTAAGAAAATTCTTGAGGATGATATAATTGAAAATTTGTATTCTTTAGAGTTGGTAGATTGGTTTAAAAACGAGATAACTAAAATTGCGGATCAGAGTTTCGGCAATTATATATTGTACTATGTATTGTTTGAGAAAAGATGGATAAGTGTAGAAAATTTGATTTCCATTGGATTTCCTACATTTCGGAATAAAATTGTATATACACTGAACACGTTAATGGAAATATTCCATTCAAAAGAGTGTGCAAAATATATTGAAGATTCAATAATTGCTGCTTGGGATAATGCACCTTCGGAACAGAATATAGAGTATCTTGAGTCATTTTATCAAGTTGATCCTGATAAGGCCTTATTTATTATCAAGAATCATATCAATCAAGAAGCAAATGTTGATTTTGACTTGCGGAGTTTTGATATTAACTCTAAGAAAAATTATTATAATATTACCATAAAGGTAATAGAAATATTAGGAGGCTATAAATATACAGAGAACTTTGAAGATGCAATTGATCTTTTGATGTTTTACTTTGAAAAGAGACCGGACTTAATAATGGACTTTTATTTTGTATTAAGGGAGCGGTTCTTATATGATAAATATTCGTATAGAGATAAGTATAATCATGAAATGCGCCTGTTGGATAAGCTGTGGGACTATACAGAGGAAGGGAAAAACTATAATAATAGCATATTGTATTTACAGATTGTAGAATATGCATTAAAAACAGAAATATCTTTCACAGAAGAGATTAGAAATAGTAGATCAGTCAACTTTGTGAGGATGACATTGGGGTTTACTGCTGAATTAGCAGATATACGAACTCAAATATGGAAGAATTTGGCTATTTTACGTAAGAATGAAGAGTATGATAACACTATTAATAGCATTCTTTCGGAAGTTCATTTTAATGGATTGGACGAAGAGGACACTAAGAATTATCTGCAGACAGATTTTAATACAATATATGAGTGTGTAATTGACAGGAATACACCGAATTTTTTTGATGCGAAGGTTGTTGCAAGATACAAAAAAGAAGCTGAGCGACTTGGCATAAAAATTGACGAACGCTACATGATTGCTGCACGAAATCCAGAGTTCAGAATTTATAGAATGCTGACTCGTGAGCATTTGATAGGTAGAACAATAGAGGAAGATGAGCGATTGCGTAAGGAAGCTATCTCAAAAGAAATAAGTGTATATGATTTGAAAGATTTCAAAGAATTATTTAGTGTTTGCAAGTTTCTGGAAAAGGCAGTCTGCGATAGGGAACAATGGAATCTAAATGCAGGATTAAATTGTGTTTTTGAAATCATAGAAGGTGATACGGAGCTGTACTTGGAGGTGCTTAAATCGTATTTTGATGCTAAGGCTCCATTTAGCCTGAATGGATACCGCCAAATAAAATATTTACTTGATCATATTGGATATGAAGCTACGTATTGTTTTATAAATAATGAAGTGTTTGCTAAGAAAGACGAGTGGATGGCATTTATTTGGGAATGCATGCCGGAAGAAACTATAGATGAGAAGATTATTAATGATTATAAAACCTTTGTATTTAATAATTTGGCAAAGGATAAGCCTATAGTCCCTGCAGTACAAGTTGTAGCTCGTTATTGTGAACGCGATAGTAAACTTAAGGCAGTGGTAATAAAAGCGGTATTGACTAATCCCCAAATGTCGGCAAATTTTTTGAGTTATGTGTATGATGATGTTGCTGTTGAAGGAATTATTAATTTCTTTGAAAATGATATTATTGCATTAGCAAGTATTTATATGAGTGCCATAGAAAATAATTGCCATATTGATTATGATGGCAAACTTTTTAAAAGGATATTTGAGCAACATCCTACAGTATGGAATGAATATGTCGACTGGATTAAGTCTAAAGACACTATGTGCGGGGATGGAAATGAACATAAAATCATTGAATTAATATGGGGGGACGATAAGTGGCGTGAATGTGTGGAATATGCATTTAAGGTTCTTATAGATGATGACGTGATCTTTCATATAAAAGAACCGGCCGATATGCTGTTTACTAATACAACTGACGAAACCATATTGGAACGAAAGAAATATTGGTTGATTGAAAAATTACGAGAAACCAGCTTGGAACTTAAAAAATGTAAAAAGCTTATTGAGATGGTTGTAAATGTCTTGCCGGATTGGAAATTGGAATATATTCTTGAATTCCTAAAAATAAACAAGAATCCGGAAGATTTTAAAGAAATCCCTCTATTTCCTTCATCTTATTCATGGTCGGGAAGTGAAATTCCACTAATTATGGAAAAAATTGACTTCCTCAAATCGTTGAAGGACAACATTAAAGGAATTAATTTTATTGAACACAGAAAATATATCGAAGAATATCGAATGAATCTTGAGAGGTATAAAGACAACGTAGAATTGAGAGAATATCTTGAAAATGCCGATTATGCATAAACATATTGCGAGCATGGAGGAAGTACGAAATTGGTAAAAACTATTGCGGTTACTGAATACGCAGATTTTATTAGGTATGAAACTCTGAAAGACGGAGGAATTTTCATGGTGCTAATAGAAGTTATTGTGATGAATGTTTTGAAGAACATATATGCATTAATGAAAATTTAGCAGAAGAAGGTATGTACTTGAATTGTGGTGCGCATCATGATATTGCCGAATGTGAAAGATGTAGTCAGCATTATATTGACTATGAAAATGATGATATTATGTTGTGTGATAACTGTAAAGAGTGCAGGAATAATGGGGTTGTCCCAACTTGACTTTGAAGACTTGCGAGGTTATGCAATAATGATAAAAGTACTTTTCATCTGCCACGGCAATATTTGTCGTTCCCCCATGGCAGAATTTGTTATGAAAAAATTGGTATCCGACGCAAATTTTGCCGATCATTTTCAGATCGCTTCCGCTGCCACCAGCACAGAGGAGATCTGGAATGGCATCGGGAACCCGGTCTATCCGCCGGCGAAGGCGGAGCTTGCCAGGCACGGGATCTCCTGCGAGGGGAAGCGGGCCAGGCAGGTAACGAAGGCAGATTATGCGGAATATGATTATCTGATCGGCATGGATTCCGCAAATATCCGGAACATGACAAGAATCGCGGGAGGCACGGACAGCCAGGATAAAATATACAAGATGCTTTCATTTGCGGGCTATGAAGACACGCAGAAATTTACCGGGGCGCGGGATGTGGCAGATCCATGGTACACCGGCAATTTTGATGAAACCTATGAAGATGTGGTTGCAGGATGCAAAGGATTCCTGTATTATTTACAGCAGAAAGGGGACATTTCAAGAGAAATCGAAATTCCCCGGTAAGTAAGGAGTGACATTGGGTGAAATATCTGATCATTGGAGCTGGTGGGACAGGCGGAGTTGTCGGTTTTCACATGGCGCAGGCAGGAAAAGATGTGACGTTGATCGCCAGAGATGCGCATTTGGAGAGTATACAGCAAAAGGGACTGACGCTTCAGACCATGTGGGATGAGAACACAAAGACCATACCGGTAAAGGCATTTGACATGCAGCATTACAAAGACCGGCCGGATGTGATCTTAGTCTGCGTAAAAGGATATTCGCTGGATGGAATTTACGAATTTATCTGTAGAATTGCAAAACCGCAGACGATTGTGATTCCAATTTTAAATATTTATGGAACCGGAGCTAAAATGCAGGAAAAACTGCCGGGAATGCTTG
>ERZ779902.759-NODE-759-length-13356-cov-2.583490_pt1 | contig 13356 bp, 12 predicted proteins | sample MGYA00511350_ERZ779902 | MGnify/ENA primary metagenome ERZ779902 (study PRJEB29588, sample SAMEA2146908) | human gut metagenome | biome: human gut; feature: human-associated habitat; material: faeces | place: Denmark | collected 2008/2010 ...
GGCAGTCTAAAGGTGGCGAGTTCGAGTCTCGCATGCTCCACTATTATAAACCTCTCTGTTTCAGAGGGGTTTGTGTTTTCTTAAGCTTCTCCAGCTTTCGTTTTTGGATAAAAAAAGACAGTTTGTGCCACTTTTGGCAAAAAGAACTTGTCTAAAACGAATCCAGAACAATTATGACAACTCTTAAAGCCGCCGTTGTTCCGGCCAAGGTGCTGAAAAACGGCAAACACAGAATTCGTATCGCAATTGGTCATAAACAGGAAACAAGATACATCGTTACCCGATTTGAAATAGATAATACTGCTAATTTTAAAGGAGGGCAGGTGGTAGGTGTTCCTGATGCCGCACATGTCAATGCTAAATTACGTGGAATACTTAATTCATATCAGGATGCCCTGGATAAGATAAATACATCATCCTATACTTGTATCCAACTTGTCGAATACTTGTCCTCGGTAAAGCAGGGAGCCATCTCTTATAGTGTCGCTTCGGCTGACTATATGCAGAATTTGATTAAAGAGGGGAGAAGGACCACTGCCTCCTTATATCAAAGGGCGAGTGATTACTTCATTGAGTTTGTCAAATATGATATAATGCTTGATGGAATTACTCCCCGGACCATAAAGGACTTTGATATTTATCTAAAGAATGTCCGAAGGCTGGCTCCTGTTACTTGTGGTATGCACATGGCACATTTGAAGGCAATAATCAATCAAGCAATAAGGGATAAGAAGGTATCATATGACACGCATCCTTTTGAATATTATGAAAGACCAGCAGGAATGCCCAAAGAGCGTGATATCTCGGTAGCTGACGTAAAGAAGATAAGGGATGCGGAGATAAAAAAGAAGTCTCAGCGTGTTGCCAGGGATGTGTTCATGCTTTCGTATTATCTAGGAGGTATCAATCTGATGGACTTGATGCAATACAATTTCAAAGATGCGAAAATTATGGAATATGTACGTGAAAAATCCAAAAACACAAAGAAAGGTGATATGAAGATCAGCTTCACTATTCCTGAGGAAGCAAAACCGATTATCAAAAGATGGATGGGGCGTAATGGAAAGCTTGATTTTGGTTATAAATACTCTTATCCTAATTTTCGTAACTATGTAACAAAAGAAATTATAAGGTTAGGGGAGAGGCTGGAGGTAGAATCGCATGTCGTATATTATTCAGCCCGGAAATCCTTTGTCCAACATGGTTTTGAGCTGGGTATACCATTGGAAACTTTGGAGTATTGTATAGGCCAAAGCATGAAATCCAATAGACCGATCTTTAATTATGTCAGAATTATGAGAAAACATGCTGATGAAGCCATAAGAAAGATTTTAGATAATCTAAAGTGAGGATTCAAGAACTAGAGCGATTGCTTCGGCAGTCGCTTCCTCTTTTTCTTTGTCTATCTCTGAGTTTAGCCGTTCTATCAAGTCCATATTCCCTGTGACAATCGTTTTTGTGCCCTCAGAGGAAGAAATTGTAAGTTCATAGTGTCCATAGCCTATAAACTTTTTAGATAGTTGATGAGCAGTTGGGGCTAATTTTGACATATGCAATTGCGTTAGTCTGCGGAAAAAGAAAACGGTTCCGCTTTCCCGTTGCGTTACATATCTTTAATGTCGGGATACAGTGTAGCCATTAAGCATACAACACGGGGGTCGGAACCGTATATGAAGAAGCTACGGGCATGTATGTTGTCCGTAGCTTAACGGTCGGAATCTCGACACTAAACAAAATATGTAACGCAATGCAAAGATGGGTATTTTATATGACTTTACAAAAAACAAAATAGGAAAATTTCAATAAAGCATAGGGGTGAGAGATTATATAATGATGATGAAAAGATAGGAAAAAGGCAGCTTATTCAGCTGCCTTCATTCATAAATTATTCGACAGATACTTTGTGCTTTAATCAAATGAAACAAACATAAGAGTAAAGAGACCAATTAAAACCATAATAAATACAATCACAATATAAAAGACTTTTTTCATAAACAAACGATTTGGTTTAATATATATTTATTTAAATATTTAACAATTCTCTTTTGTCTTAACAAAACCTCAATCTCACATAAAGACTGAGGTTCAGTGTATGCTCCTTGCTAAATTGACACACAATATTAGAGCATTTTGCAAAATCCGATATAAAATAATGCCCTAAAAAATAATTAAAAAGAACATATACATATATTCGGATTCTTTATTATAAGACAGGCATGTCCCAAAATCTCCCTATAGGTTTTATTGAAAAATAATAGATAAGCTGCATAATTATTGAAATTTGGTTGGATACAATTGGGCAATAGTTAGGTAAGGGAATGTATGCTTTGGTTGTAAAAAGTGAAATAAAAAATCCCCGGAAGAACCGGGGATAAACTTTTGTTATGAGATTTGGCTTCTACTCCAAAATCACAGAACAAAGATACGCAAAATTCTATTCTTTATCAGTTGATTGTATAATCCAATTGGAAAATTGTATTAAAAAAAATAATCCCGGCTCGTGATGAATCGGGGCAAACCTTATATAACAAGGTTGGACTTCTACGATGGCAAAGATCGTGAAAATAAAACATACGGCACGTTATTGGATGGTATAATGTGCCGTTTCATTTATTAAGCCGATTTCTTTTTAGATTCCAAAAGTTTAGGAAGGTAATCTAAGGCAAGTGGATCTCTTTCTTTGAAATACTTTTCTGCGTTTTCATAAAGCCAACGCTCATTGATATATCTTATAAACATCGGAAGTGCATCTATAGGATACATAAGCGCATCAACAACCCTTCCGTCAGGGAAATGGTGTTTGTATGTTTTGTGCTGGTTCCACAGTTCGGAGTTATTCTCTCTCATGAAGCGAGCGAACAATTTACCAACAGAACCGTCAGGCATCATAGTTTTACCATGTGCCCCTTTATCTGGTATAGCATAGCCGACTTTTTCAAGTTCTGCATAAAGCCTCACATATAATTCTGAAATAACAAAGAAATAGTTAGATGGAATCATGTGGATATTGTCTTTGTGCCTTTTGATAAATTCAGGAAGAGTGCCTCTATCAGTTATACCGTAATAACCTTTTTCCCTGATAGAAGGGACAACTTCATCGAATAGCCATGACTCAAATTTTTCTGCATTTGGCAATTGAGAACGGGATATAAGCCGATATACATTACCCTCATTGATGTATTTCATTTTTTGAATGCCACTAGTTGTAGGGGGGCGCGAATCACGACTCCCATTGATTTACAATATCTTATAATTGCATCTCTGGGATTTACATAACCTAATACTCTTGCAACATCAGTGGCACAAAACCACAATTTACCATCTTCTTCGATGGTTCTAATCTGATTAAAGGCATTTTCTTCATCAGATTGATAATTAAATAACAATAAATTCATTTTGATATAATTTTAATATAAACATTAACAACCTCACCCTCCACTGAGGTGTCGGACAAAGTTAAATAATGAATTGCAAAATTCCAAAAAAATACAAGAAAAGTTACCAATATATTTATCTTATTATTTGCAAAAAATAAGCGATAGCCATTTTCACAAATGATTACCGCTTAGTTTAGGTTGTTATGTTTATATTAAAATGTTTTCAAATCCACATACGAAATCACTTTCGAATTCGATGCAAATATATGAAACATTTCTCATATTTGCAAGACCATTGATTAAACTTCCCTTTTATAGTATATAGATATAAATTGGTATGTGGCTTTTTTGTTTATATTACAAATGTTTTACTGGTAATGCTGAATATTATACCACAAAAAAAGTTGAATTCGGATGGGTATCAAATAGTTGTTCAATTACAGAAATATAAAAAAAATAATCTTAATATCTTTAGGAAAAAATAAAAAAATGCTGACATTTGCAAACAATGCAGCATCTATTATCACCACACGAAAAGGTGCGCTTGCGGTAATGCCGACACTTGAAGAGATAAATGCATAGTAGGATGGTCATCCCATTGATTATAGAAAGAGTGTAGAACAAGTAAAAATGATCTGCACTCCTTTATTATGAGCATATCAAAATCCTCACAGCATATTCCAAATATTAATTGTAGGCTACTTAGAAAGAGCCGCAGAACTCCTGCTTAGGAATGTCGCATAGAAAAGCTGTACAATGGATCTGCACCATTGTAGAGACAACACTCATTCCCACTATGATAACATCCGCAAATGGGATCACTACAGCCACTATAGCAACAACTACATTTAATATAGAACCGATCAAAAATACAATCCATGTGCTTTTTCCAAGGCTTGCGATATCGTTGTGTCCACGGCTTCCGACCACATCACTTACAGACGTACACACCTGATAAGTTACCATAAATGTAAGAACAGCTGCTGCAACAGAAAACAGCATCGCAAAAAGAACGTTAAATGATGTAAGACTCGATATTATATTGCATACAAGTGAGATGATACTGAGCACAAACGCATTGGCACATCCGTTTATGTCTTTTCCGGCATTATAAAGTCCTACCAGATAAATGATTGATAGGACAATCGAGGCAATAGTTGCCAGCAGATTGATGATCGGAATGACAGACAGCACGCTGCATATGATAAAGGCAGACCTGTGCAATAAACATTTTTTGCAGTCCTTCGGACGCATTTCCATAATTATTCATAGTGAAAACTCCTTTTCTTGATGATATGAGGGTCAAAATGTATTTTGTCCCTCATGATTAATCAGATATACCCTTTAATCATAATATAAATATATCAGTAACCCGGATAGAAGTAAATCCCAAGTTAAAGTTATATTTCTTAAACAAATCTTAATATGTTACATAATTGGATTTTAATGTTACAATTGATACAATAAGATCAACATAAAACTTCCGGAGGCAATTATGTATAAAGTATTAGTATGTGATGATGAAAAAGACATTGTATCAGCAATCAGCATTTATTTGACCAGCGATGGCTACGAGGTAATCCCGGCGCGAAACGGGCTGGAGGCGCTCGATATAGTAAAACACAATGATGTGCATCTTGTCCTGATGGACATCATGATGCCTGTCATGGACGGCATAGAGGCAATGGTGGAAATCAGAAAAATCTCTAATGTGCCGGTCATACTGCTCACTGCCAAAAGTGAGGACACTGACAAGGTACTCGGGCTCACGGTCGGAGCAGACGACTATGTGACGAAACCGTTTAACCCGGTAGAGCTGCAGGCGAGGGTGAAGTCGCAAATCAGGAGATACATGCTTCTTGGCGCAGGCAATACAAGCGCAGGAAAGCTGGTAATCGGTGGCATTGAGCTGGATGATAAATCAAAGACAGTGACAGTTGATGGCGAGGCAGCAAATCTCACACGTACAGAGTACGATATTTTGAAGCTTCTCATGGAGCATCCGGGCGAGGTGTATTCGCCGAATCAGATATATGCAAAGGTCTGGAAAGATGAGCCGTATGGGACAGAAAACACGGTGGCGGTACATATCCGTCATCTCAGAGAAAAGGTTGAGATAAATCCGGCTGAGCCAAGGTACTTAAAGGTCATCTGGGGTCGCGGATACAAAATTGACGCTGAATAGGTGCATGCTTGATACAGCTTTGTCAAGTGAAGCACTATAAAATGGAAGGTGAATGATATGAAAAAAATATCAAGAAATCTGTGGCTTAAGCTGGCGGCATTTATAGTATGCTCGGTCATGGCGGCAGGGCTTGTTGTAACAACGTTAGTTGCAGTGTACACAAACAATTATGAAAGCACAGCACAGCTAAGGGATGAGATTCATGCGAATATTGCAGGAGCCTATAGCAGACAGATGGTGTACAACTATGAATCCGGTGATGAGGATGCATTTTCGCAGATGACTAATGATACCAATCTGCAGGCCGCAGTGGTAAAGAGTAATGAAACATCAGAGGACAAGGTAGATGTAAAATCTGATACAGCAAAGGTGTATTCAAGTGTGGATGAAATATCAAATCCGGATTATATTTTTAGCTACAAGGCAAAGAACTTAAAGTGGAACAGGCTATCATATCTGTGGGATGCAATGAGCGGCAGCTATGAGGAGTCAGATGCTGCTTCAAGCGATATGAACAGTGAGAGAATCAGCTCAATCATGTATTCCAAGACAAATGGGCTCTTTTATCTGTGCCTGAATGATGGCACAGCTTATGTCATTCCAAAGGTGAGGGTGATGACAGGCTCTAACGATAACAGCTCGCTTGGCTTATATAAGATAGTTGAGAAAACCGATGAGAATGGAAATAATTACTTTGCCTACGAGGAGATGTTTACAGGCCAGTCACTCGATATTACAGGCTTTGCCGAGTGGAAAAATGTAAAGTGCTATGATGAAAAAGGAAATCATATAAAGTGTGGCATGAATCTGAGTGATGACGGCGATTCGGGCTTTGATAGTGACGGCTCTTACTACGATTATAATGAGGATATTTATTATGACAGCTACGAAATCATAAAAGTTGTGGAGCAGGTGAATGAGAACTATGAGCTTTTACCGGATACATTTAATATATCGGATACCGGAATTGTGTACTATCCATACACCCAAACGGAAGATAAGCCTGAGTACTATTATGTGTATGCAAAGCTGCCGCAGCAGCTTCAGGAAAAGGGCGATTACTTCAATCAGGCAGACAGCTTACTTGACGTCATGGAATTTACAGAGGCTCATTTGAGTGTATTGTTTGTCATATTTATACTTGGTTTTGTGATTACAGCGGGGTATCTGCTGACAGTTGCCGGAAAACGTGAGGATTCGGAAGAAATTAAATTACGATTATATGACAGGCTGCCGTATGAGGTGATGCTTGGAGTGACAATGCTGGCAGACTTTATGGTATTTCCGGCGGGCTTTTTACTTATAAAGCAGCTTCCGGTGGTGGTACTCATTTGTCTGGCGGCAACCATGGTTTCGCTTGAAGCAATCCTATCAACATACGTAAGAATCAGGGCACATGAGTTCTGGAAGCATACACTGTGCTACTATGTTGTTAGATTTTTCTTAAAGCCTGTCAAAAAGCTATGCAGGATGGTATTTGTCCCAATCAGATACGGCTTTTCATGGATAGGAAGAAATGTACCGCTGTTTCTGATCAGTATGCTGGCATTCGGACTTTTATGTCTGCTTGAGCTTATAGGCTTTGGCTTCATTGTAAAGCTTATAGAGCTTGCGCTGCTTATCACATTCATCATGCAGTATGACAGGATAAGATGCGCTGCAAAGGCAATAGCAAACGGTGATTTTTCACAGCCGGTTGATACGTCAAGACTCATGCTGTTTTTCAGAAAGCATGGTGAGGATTTGAATAATGTGAGCAATGGAATAGAGGCCGCGGTCTCTGAAAAAATGAAGAGCGAGCGCTTCAGGACGGAGCTCATCACAAATGTGTCGCATGATATCAAGACACCGCTCACCTCCATTATCAATTATGTGGACCTGTTGCAGAAGGAGGATATAGATAACGAGAAGGTACGCGAATATCTTGACGTTCTCGACAGACAGTCATCACGTCTGAAAAAATTAATTCAGGATTTACTCGAAGCGTCAAAGGCATCTACGGGCAGCATAAACGTAGAGCTGGAGGAACTGGATGCAGCTGTTATGTTATCACAGGTAGCTGGGGAATATGAAGAAAAATTCAAGAAAAATAATCTTGATTTAATTATTAAAAATGACGTTACGCCTGTCATGATTCAGGCAGACGGACGACATCTGTGGAGAGTGTTTGATAACCTGATGAACAATATCAACAAATACGCCCAGCCGGGTACGAGAGTGTATATTGACATCATTCCAAAGGACAGAGGAGCCATCATAACCTTCAAGAATATGTCAGCTACACCGCTTAATATTTCAAGCGATGAGCTTAAGGAGCGTTTTGTCAGAGGAGACAGCTCACGAAATACCGAGGGCAGTGGACTTGGACTGTCTATTGCAGAAAGTCTCATGAAGCTCATGAATGGTACTTTGGAGCTGACTGTGGACGGTGATCTTTTTAAGGTGACTCTGGAGTTTTAGACTTTTTAAAACAATATTATGATACCTATTGACCGTCTAATCATATTATATATTGAACTTATAAGACATAAGAAACAATAAAAGCCGGGGCAGATGCCCCGGCTTAAAAAATTATTTTTCGCATTCTTTTACAAAATCAACTACTTCCATATTCTTTTTCATTATATTATCGTCTTTTTCCATTTCACTAATTGTCATCCAATAATAGTGTCGGGAGTTAATAGAAAAGTCGTTTTTATTCATTATTTTTGGAATATTTTTAAATTCTACTTCGTACAGCCTATGGTTATACACTCTGTTTTCGTTATGGCTTACGGAATATTTTTCCTGTACTCTGGATGATATATATTTGCATTTGATTTCTTTTTTGGGTATACCTAAGTCATTTGATAAATTACTGATGATAAAGGATTCATTGTCTTTATCTGCGGTTTTTAAATTGGGAAACAGCTTACAGTCCCATCTTTCATCATAATATGTAAGATATTTTGTTTTTATGCCGGGGGCACTGTTTTTGATTATAATTAATGAATGATTATGCTGTATCATGTCCAATCCTTCTATATCTCTCAATAAGTCTGTGTGAGTGTAATTATTGTTTTTGAAATCAATAATATCATATATTATTTTTATCATGTAAACAATTCCGATAACACAAAATATAGTTTTAAATACAATTCCCGGGATGATCCATATGGTTTCATAGTTTGCTGTCCATACTGATATTAAGAAAGATATACCTGCTATAATCGTATCTATTGTTATCTTTTTGCCTATAAAGTCGCGCTTTTTTTCAAGTAAAAGCTCCAATTGTTCCCTACTAATTAAAATTTTCATAACCCCTCCGGATAATAGTGTTGAAACACATGATATATAATTATAAATGATGAAAAATGATATGGCAATAAAAATATAAATAGAAAACAAGAAGGAATGCTATTACAAATTATAATAACATTCCTGAATAATCATATCATCTCCAAAAACCTCTCATGAATCCGTGTATCATCATCAAGCTCCGGATGAAAAGCCAGCCCAATCTGGTTCTTATACTGCACGCCGACAATTTTGCCGTCATACTCGGCGAGCACATGTACATCATTTTTGGCTGAGTCATCAATAGCTTCAACGTAAGGCGCCCTGATAAATGTCATGGTAAAGTCAAAGCTATTGTCAAACCTTGCTGTGGCCTCAAAGCTTCCGAGCTGTCTGCCGTAGGCATTTCTTTTAACAGTGACAGGCAAAGTGCCAAAATATACGTTGTCATCGTTGCTGATATGTGAAGCTAAAAGGATAAGACCGGCGCAGGTTGCAAGCACCGGAAGTCCGTTAGCGATTCTTTCCTTAAGCTCATTAAACATATCAAGCTCACGGAGCAGCTTGCCCTGCACAGTGCTCTCACCTCCGGGCAGCACGAGTCCGTCTAAGTCACAGATATCTGATTTCCGGCGCAGCTCTACACATTCGCACCCAAGAGACTCAAGCATGCGCTTGTGCTCAATAAACGCTCCCTGAACGGCTAAAACACCAATCTTAAGTCCTGATTTCATTTTATTTGCCTCTTTCTTCCATGATGATTTTAATCTCGCTCTCGTTGATTCCGACCATAGCCTCACCGAGATCCTCAGAAAGCTCTGCGATGAGCTTTGCATCAGTAAAGTTTGTCACAGCTTTTACGATAGCGGCAGCTCTCTTGGCAGGATCGCCTGATTTGAAGATACCTGAACCGACGAACACACCCTCAGCACCGAGCTGCATCATAAGAGCCGCATCAGCCGGAGTAGCCACACCGCCTGCCGCAAAGTTTACAACCGGAAGCTTGCCGTTGTCATGAACGAATTTGACCAGCTCGAAAGGCACCTGAAGATTTTTAGCTGCCTCGAAAAGCTCATCCTCACGCATGGAAGTAAGTTTTGCAATCTCAGAATTCATCTTTCTCATATGTCTGACAGCCTGCACGATATCACCGGTACCGGGCTCACCCTTTGTACGGATCATAGATGCTCCTTCCTCAATACGACGAAGTGCCTCGCCAAGATCACGTGCGCCACAGACAAACGGTACCTTAAACTTCGTCTTGTCAATATGGTAAATATCATCGGCCGGTGATAAAACTTCACTCTCATCGATATAGTCAATCTCGATTGCTTCAAGGATCTGTGCCTCTACAAAATGTCCGATACGGCATTTTGCCATAACCGGAATTGTAACGGCTTCCTGAATTCCCTTAATCATCTTCGGATCGCTCATACGGGATACACCTCCGGCTGCACGGATATCTGCCGGAATTCTCTCCAATGCCATAACTGCACACGCACCTGCCTCCTGTGCAATTCTTGCCTGCTCCGGTGTTGTAACGTCCATGATCACGCCACCCTTTAACATCTGTGCAAGGTTCTTATTCAATTCATATCTGTTCTCGCTCATCATTGTTCCTCCTGATTGTTCTTTTATTTCATAATTTTCTAATATTCTTGCAGATATACATCTTAGATTGTACATACAAGAAAACTATGAATATAATTAAAGCACAGAAACTGGATATATTGAAATACCCAGTCTCCATGCTTTTAACAACGTCAGTTTGAACTGTTTTTAATTATTTTTACATATCTGACCTTATGTGACCTTATAGTCAGTTTTTCCGTTATTTTGTACCGAAGATACGGTCGCCCGCATCGCCAAGTCCAGGACAGATGTAGGCATTCTCATTCAACTCGCGATCCAGATGACCCACATAGATCTGCACATCCGGATGCGCCTCATGCAGCTTCTGTACACCTTCCGGTGCTGCAATGATACACATGAACTTAATCTGCTTTCCGCCAACCTTCTTTATCTGGTCAATTGCATCCACTGCTGAGCCACCGGTGGCAAGCATCGGATCGGTTACGACAATGATTCTCTCATCAATCGGATTCGGAAGCTTGCAGTAATACTCATGTGGAATGCGCGTCTCCTCATCCCGGTACATACCGATGTGTCCAACCTTTGCAGATGGTACGAGGGCAAGCACGCCCGGCACCATGCCAAGGCCAGCACGAAGTATCGGAACGATAGCGAGCTTACGTCCGGAAATCATCGGAGTCATACATTTCTCGATTGGAGTCTCAATCTCCACATCCTGCAATGGCAGGTCACCAAGTGCTTCAAATCCTTCAAGCATCGCAATCTCCTCTACGAGCTTCCGGAACTCATTGGTTCCCGTATTCTTGTCACGCAGAATCGAAATCTTATGCTGAATCAACGGATGCTCAAAAATCGTAATGTTTTTTTCATTCTTAAAATCCATTTTGTAATCTCCTTTTTCTTATTGAATATCTTACTTGATATACGAATTGCTCCGTTGCTACGCAACTTCCGCAATTCTGACTTTTGGCTTTTTATATCCTATTATTCCTTAGACTTCACAAAGACACCACGGCTCTGGTCACCATCCGGATTTACACCAAACTGGTAATCATTTCCAGGCAGAATCGCATTTAACAGGATGCCTGCAATGGCTGCGATAGCAAGTGCTGTCAGTGTGATAGATGTCTCCCCGATTGTAAATGTGATACCTTTTGAGAAACCAAGTCCACAGACGAAGATCACACCAGCAATAATCAGGTTTCTAGAACGTGTCAGATCTACCTTATTCTCAACGACATTCCGCACACCGATGGCTGAAATCATACCATATAGCATGAAGGATACACCGCCGATAATCGCTGATGGCATCGTGGAAATGACAGCTGCGAACTTCGGAATGAAGGACAGCACGATTGCAAATACGGCTGCCAGACGGACAACCATCGGATCGTATACTTTGGAAAGCTCTAATACACCTGTGTTCTCACCGTATGTTGTGTTTGCCGGTCCTCCGATTGCTCCTGCGAATGCAGTTGCAAGACCATCACCAACTAATGTACGGTGCAGACCCGGGTCCTGAATAAAGTTCTTGCCAACGGTTGCAGAAATAGCTGACATATCACCCACATGCTCCATCATCGCAGCGATTGCGATTGGTGCCATAACCAGAATCGATGTGAGATCGAATTTTGCAAACTGGAACTGTGGTACACCGAAGAAGCTTGCGGATTTCACCGACTCGAATGCGATGATCGCACTGCCATCCGGATTCGTAAGTCCTGCCGCATTCATGATCACTGCTGCCACGTAAGAAATCAAAACACCCATCAAAATCGGGATGATCTTGAACATGCCTTTCCCCCAGATATTGAAGATGATGATAACCGCTAACGCGATTACCGCAAGCCACCAGTTTGTGCTGGCATTTGAGATTGCGGATGGTGCAAGCGAAAGTCCGATACAGATAATGATCGGGCCGGTTACCACCGGTGGAAGGAAACGCATCACACGTTTTACGCCAACGCACCGGATGATCAGTGCAAGGATCAGATACAACAATCCTGCCACAACAATTCCGCCACACGCATACTGCAGTTTTTCTTTATCTGCCATATTGGCAAATATCCCGGTATCCAGTGCCGCAACGCTGGAAAAGCCTCCCAGAAAAGCAAATGAAGATCCCAGAAAAGCAGGAACCTTAAATTTGGTACACAGATGGAAAAACAAGGTACCGAATCCTGCACAGAACAATGTCACCTGTACGGACAATACCTGTGAGGTACTCTGAAAATAGCTGTTTACCAGAATCGGTACAAGAATTGTCGCTCCGAACATAGCGAACATATGCTGCAGGCCAAGCAGCAGCATTTTCGGCATCTCTTATAATGTCTTTTTGTTGGTTCATTATGAAAAACTCCTCCTAATAATAGTATATTCTAATATCCGGCAATCAGCCGGAGCATTAGCTTATGTTTGATGGGATCTCCCCGACCACATCCAGATAAAAAATAACCAGTGTCTGTGACTGGTATGGATATACCCAGAGTGACCCGATGCCTAAAGACAGCAGACACAGTATCTGCAATCCGATAAAGCTCAGATAAATATAAAATAATCTTCCTTTATTTCCCTTCATGATCTGACGGCTGATCTTTAATGATTCGCGTGCCTTCATCTGCGGATGATCCAAAAGCAGATACAATGCCAGTGCATACCACATCTGCACGAAAACTGCCAGAATCGTGCTCACAATACCAAGTATCACCAGTACTGCAATCGCCGCAGGCGACTTGTCCAGGACAAAAAATAACACAGCACCTGTGATCACAGGAATACAGCTGATCAGCGTTGCAATAATCAAAAGCAGTCCTGCAATGATATAACGGTCCGGGTGATTTTTAAACCCGTAAAATACCATGCCAAGTGTCATTTCTTTTTTCCGTGCAAGTGACAGATGAAGCTGAAGGATTCCGACAGACAATA
>ERZ779902.769-NODE-769-length-13261-cov-2.394518_pt1 | contig 13261 bp, 11 predicted proteins | sample MGYA00511350_ERZ779902 | MGnify/ENA primary metagenome ERZ779902 (study PRJEB29588, sample SAMEA2146908) | human gut metagenome | biome: human gut; feature: human-associated habitat; material: faeces | place: Denmark | collected 2008/2010 ...
TAAGCGCTTTTACTTTATCGTGGTAACGTGATAATTCGTTACAAAAGAATAGTGAGATTATACCCTACTAAACCGCTCTTGTCAATCTCCCTTACGAAAGTTCTCCATGCAAATGTTCTTTATAGATAACATAACAATTCGCATGCTTTTCCTGTGCCATCTGCAATGCCTTTACCAGCTTTCTATGGACAATCCGCATATCCATTCCATTTTCAGGATAACATGCCACACCAAATGAAAATGAAATTTCATATTTAGGGTCAATCAGCCTGTAATTCCATGCAATTCTGCTGCGCAGGGATTCAATAAACGCACGCAGTTTAATATCACTGTTAATATCCTGTACCACCACGCTCATCAGATTCGGCTGCAACGGACATACAATACCGCGGTGTCCCACATGACGGCGTACCGTATCCTGTACAGACTGTAATAAATCCTGTACAAATCCGCTGCCTTCATTTTTCATGTAATCCTCCATATCATTCACCTGCATCAAAATCAATGTCAGCTTACAGTTCGGATTTAATTTAATCGCACGATTGCAGTAACCATTCATTTCCTCGTAAGATAATACGGTTCTATCCCCGGAATAACGATAGCTGCTAATGGACATCTGCTTTCCGTCTGTCTGTTCTTCTATCCGCTTAATACTGCCAATTGCCGTCTTTGGCCTGTCGCCTGAATAAATCGTTGAACATTTCACCTCAAATAATTCATATGCACCGTTGGTATATTCAAAATTTGCACGGAAGCTGTGCGTAAAAGATTCCTTTGCTGCATGAATATCTGCGCAGATTGCCGTACATTCCGCTACTGATTCCTCTGATATGATGCCATGGGTAATAAAATATTGGACTGCCTGTTCTAACGGCACCTCCAGCAGGTTGTCCACTTCATTGTCATTAAACTGGTTAATCCGAAGCTGTCCGCTGTCATAATCATATGTGCAGAATAATTCATTTTCCAATGCAAGAAAATACCTCACATTTCCCATTGATTCGCGTAGTGCATGATTACTTTCCTTTAATGCATAAATGTCTGAAATTTTTAACTTAAGATATTCTTCCGCCAGCAGGCTGTTTTCCCGCTCTTTTCTGCAGCGCATAATTTCTAACAGCACCCAACGGTATGCATTATCACATCTTCTCATGCGGAGTACCATTTTTTTGTATTCTGACGAATGCAGACTGTTGCTTACATCGATAAAATCATCCAGATCAACCGGATGTATAATATCTACTATGGATGTATACATTGACAGCCCGACTCCGATAAAGCGAAAAACCTGTTCGTCTGCCGTAATAATATTAAATTCCCTGTCAACAATGGCACTACCGTCAATGACCTGATACTCTGTAATCAAATTATTTTCCATATGCACTTTTGCCCTTCCCTTTTATCTATTATGTTTTATCTATTCCCAATCTCTCTGTAAAATATCTTTCTGCAACGCTTCCAGATAATGCAGCATTACACCTTTTGACATGTGAATCCGGTATGTTTTGTCAATTTCCTCATATGTAAAGCTTTTTCGTCCGCCTTTTTCACTACGTTCCCAAAATTTAATTATATCACAGTAAGGCAGATAATAATACTCATTCCGTGCCGTATAATGCAGAATAATAAATGCAATGCCCTTTTGCTGTTCAAAATCCGACATAAACGAAATCTGATGAGCATGAATGTTTTGCAGCGAAAGGGTACCCCCTACCGTTTCTTTGGCATCAAAGCAGACCGGTATTCCCTGAATCACACCAATGTAATCGACCGTACTTTTCTTATCAAAATATGCCAGCGTAATATGTCTGGTTTCCCTGTCAATTTTTATCGGCGTAATCGGTGTCGGTATTTTCTGTATCAGCGCAAGATGATTTTTTAAATACGTATCATTTGTAAAATTAATGAGTTCTTCTAGCGCAGAACCTCTAAGTCCTCTTGAATTCCAGGTTGCCATAATCCTTCTCCTTTTAGTACCTCACAAAATCCGCCGGGAACTGCCGTTGTCACCACAAGCTGTTCTTTCGGAAAATCAAGCTGATAGGCATGTAACATCTGATGTCGGATATTGTATTTTTTTCTAAAATACTGATTCCACGCGGCATCTCCATATTTTTCATCGCCTGCAAGCGGGTGTCCCAAGAAACTTAAATGCGCGCGGATCTGATGGCTTCGTCCCGTCAGAAGATTGACCTTTAATAAAGTTGCCTGCTTATTTGCACAGACCGGAATATACTCTGTTTCAATCGGCAGAATATCTTTTTCTTTCTCTTTCGGCGCATTTTGCAGGATTGTCACTTTATTCGTGCGTTCATTTTTATACAGATATCCTTTGACACGGCTGCGTTTTTCTACATTTCCTTTTACAATACACAGATAATACTTATGGAGCGTTCTTTCTTTAAATGCCGCTGTCATCGTCTGTAATCCATATATGCTTTTGCCCGCAACAACGATACCGCTGGTGTTGCGGTCTAAACGGTTGCAGATACCCGGATGAAAGGTGCGCAGCTGTTCTTTAGTCAGCGCACCGCTTTCCAATAAATAGTCACTTATAGCTTCAACCAGGGAATAATCGTCTTTTTTTGCCTTTTGGGAAAGCATGCCCGCCGGTTTGTTAATGATTAAAATGTCATTGTTTTCATATAATACTTCAAGTTTTACTTTTTGTTTCTTTACCTGTCTGCCTGCACTTTCAAACATTTTGCCCGATGTATGCTGTGAACGTTCTGCCGTCCGGGTGTCTGTCCGGATTTTTATATCCGTGTCTGCGTTGGTATCTGTTCCCGCAAATTTTTCATACGTTTCATCGGCAAAAAACATTTGGATAACATCGCCTGCTGCCAGCTTTTCACTGCCCTCTGCTTTTTTGCGGTTCAATGTAATATTTTTTTTGCGCAGCATTTTGTATAAAAAACTTTTGGTGGCATTGGGCAGACATTTTACAAGATATTTGTCAAACCGCTGTCCTGCTTCAAGGGGACTGATTGTTATTTCTTTCACATTTTCTCCATTCTACAGGCATTTCCGCCTATAAGCACATATTTTTCATGGCATGGGTAATCCATTCCATTCTGTCCATACTGCGTTTATCGGTATCATCAAAATTAGCGGCAAGTCCCCGCACTCTGTTTAAAAAGGTCTTTTCATCAGTGTAGAGTGTTACGTTTGCCGCCAGTTTTTCATTTTTTAAAAAGTCCCGCAGACTGGTTTCAAAAAGGGTCTTATCCGCCTTTTCTTCCTGTGTGAGCGCGCAGACGGCATTGTCTGTGACAACAACTGCCTGTGTACCAATCGGACTTTTGCTGTTTGAAAAAACGCAGTCGTAACAGCAGGTAAGCGCTCCTGCAGCAGCTTCCACGGCTTCTTTCTGTGCCTGTGTTGCACTTTTATGCGGAAGTAATACAAAGTAGGCGACTGCAAATTTTGCCGCCGGAAGCACCAGTACCGTTGCAATCAGCGTGCAGTAGTTATTGCGCGACTTAAAAACTGCCAACCCTGCAAAAAATACGGCAAATACTACCGCAAATGAAATCAGCATAATGAGCAGGTTCTGATTCTTTTTGCGCTTTAAATATTCAAAAGTTCCTTTTTCCTGTAACTTCATCGTTTTCTTCCTCCTGCTTTCCGCGTGCCGCTTCTGCCGCTTTTTCTGTTATCTGCCGACTTCTGACCGGCTGGACGCTGTCTGGCTGTTCTTGTATTCTGCGTTGTTGTATGCTTACCCTGTTTCAGGCTTCCCTGCTTTGAATTTCCCTGATTTGTGCCGCCGGTGTGGTATCCGTTTTTCATCGGACGCGGCGGAATCAGGCAGTGCCTGTCAAATCCGATTAAGTCTTCCCTGTGATTCTTTAGCAGTGCTTCCTTTACCAGCTCGTAATTTTCGGGATTGCGGTACTGGATTAATGCTCTCTGCATTGCTTTTTCATGCGGTGAAACCGGTGTATAGACCTTTTCCATGGTACGCGGGTCAAGTCCCGTGTAATACATACAGGTTGAAAGCGTGGACGGTGTCGGATAAAAGTCCTGCACCTGCTCCGGCATATACCCCAGATCACGGATATACTCTGCCAGTTCAATCGCTTCCTTCATCGTTGAACCCGGATGGGAAGACATCAGGTATGGCACAACAAACTGCTCTTTTCCTGTTTTTTTATTAATCCGCGCATAACGTTTTAAAAAGGCTTCATACACCTTGTTTTCCGGCTTGCCCATATATTTTAAGACATTGTCTGAAATGTGTTCCGGCGCCACTCTTAACTGCCCACTGATATAATGTTTACACAGCTCGTTCATAAAGGTATCGTCATCATCTGCCATGCAGTAGTCAAAACGGATACCGGAGCGGATAAATACCTTTTTAATGCCCGGCAGTTCCCGGATTTCACGCATCAGCTTTATATAATCTTTATGGTCGACCGTCAGGTTCTTGCAGGGCTTCGGAAATAGACACTGCTTATTCTGGCAGACACCGTGCGTAAGCTGCTTTTTACAGGACGGAAAACGGAAATTTGCCGTCGGTCCGCCGACATCGTAAATGTAACCTTTAAAATCTTCTTCCTGTGTCATCTGCCGTGCTTCTTCTAAAATGGATTCATGGCTTCGCACCTGTACAATTCTTCCCTGATGAAAGGTCAGCGCACAGAAGCTGCACCCGCCAAAGCACCCCCGGTTGCTGACCAGCGAGAATTTGATCTCCGATATCGCAGGGATTCCACCCTGTGCCTCATAAATCGGATGATAGGTCTTCGTATATGGAAGCGCATACACCTCGTCCATCTCCTGCTCCATCAGTGGTTCCGCCGGTGGATTCTGGATCACATATTGATAATCCTTATATTTTTCTACCAGAATCTTCGCGGTGATATGATCTGTGTTATCATATTGGATTTTAAAGCTTCGCGCGTAATTTAATTTGTCTTCCTGCAACGCGTCATACGACGGAAGCTCAATATAGTCTTCATACAGATGTTCCAGATTTCTTGCTTTGTAGACCGTTCCATGAATAAAACTTAAGTCTTTGATGTCGATGCCGCTTTGCAGCGCATCCGCGATCTCCACAATGGCATGCTCACCCATACCATAGATCACAATATCCGCCTGTGCATCAACGAGAATCGAATGTTTCAACTTATTGGACCAGTAATCATAATGTGCCAGCCGGCGCAGACTTGCTTCGATACCGCCTGCCACAATTGCCGCATCCTTGTATTTCTTCCGGATCAGATTGCAGTAAACGATTGTCGCATAATCTGGTCGTTTTCCCATCTCGCCACCCGGGGTGTAGGCATCTGTATGCCGTCTTTTCTTGGAAACAGTATAATGGTTCACCATTGAATCCATATTTCCGGCGCACACCAAAAAGGCAAGCTTCGGTCTGCCATAAATCGCAATCGAATTTTCATCCTTCCAGTCTGGCTGTGAAATGATTGCCACTTTATATCCATGTGCCTCTAACACACGGCTGATGATCGCCGGTCCAAAAGATGGATGATCCACATAGGCATCTCCGATCACATAGACAAAGTCCGGCTGTTCCCAGCCCTTTAATTGCATTTCCTTCTGCGTGAGTGGGAGGAACCGCTCATCATATGTATATTCCACACCATGTTCACGCAATGTTTTCTTCTTATTTTCCACGTATTTCTATCCTGTCTCTTACTCTTCCAAGGTTCTTCCGTCCTTGATATAATAATGGGCTGTTCCTGCACCTGTCGCAACAACCTGATCCGGATTCTTGATGTTCACAACCGGGACACCAATCTTATCCATAATAAGCTTGTCCATACCAAATATCTTGCTTCCGCCTCCGGCAAGGATAATACCATGCTCGGATATATCGGAAACCAGTTCCGGTGGTGCCGCCTCCAACATCTCCCGAACGGAATCCAAGATCTGATCTGTCTCCTCCTGACACGCCTCGATCATCTCAGAGGATTTGACTGCCATCTTCGTTGGAAGTCCGCGCACCAGTTCCTTTCCACGTGCATACCCGATCGCATCCTGTTCCCGCGGATACACGGAACCAATGTCCTTCTTCAACTGTTCGGCAGAGCTTTCGCCCAGCAGCACATTATGACGTTCCCGCATAAAACGGATGATTGCCTCATCGAAATCATCGCCACCAATCTTGATGGAACTGCTATGCTGCACACCGCCTCTTGCTACGATTGCAATATCCGTCGTTCCCGCACCGATATCCACAACCATCGCACCAACTGCCGACTCAATATCCACACCTGCACCGATGGCTGCCGCAAATGGTTCCTCAAGCACATACACATTCTTTGCACCGGTACGGTATACTGCATCACACGCTGCACGCCGCTGTACGTCCGTGACACCACTTGGCACACAGACGCAGATGTTTGGTTTGCCCCAGATCTTTCGTTTTGCAATCGCTGACTTCACATAGATCTTGAGCATACGCTCCGTCATAATATAATCGGAGATAACACCATTCCGGATCGGACGTGTCACCTCAATATCCTCCGGTGTCTTTCCAAGCATCTTTTTGGCTTTATTTCCAACCGCAATGATCTTTTTACTTTTAGCCTCATATGCAACCACCGATGGCTGGTTGACTACGATTCCTTTGTCTTTTATGTATATGACCGTATTCGATGTTCCAAGGTCTATACCGATATCTATATTTACCACGTTTTATACCTCTTATCTTCTGGTTTCTTATTTATCATCCCGTCTATTGGCTTATCACGTAAAAAGCCGATGCTTAAATTATAAGCATCGGCTCTGATTTTTTCAACGATTATTTAAAATCTTCACTTAGTAAATATTTCCGGCTGGAACCTTTTGCCTTCTCACGATCGTCACATTTGAGCATTGCCTCATCGCAAGCCTTGAGCATACGATCGATATTTCCAGACTCCATTGCCATCAGGAGATTCTTTACAGTGCCTTCTACAGAATCATCTGTCTTAAAGCCCTGCTGTTTGAAATATCCCTTTGCAATCGCAAGCATATCCTGTGTAGAAATGCCTTCCATATTGATCTGGTGTGTAAACTTATCCTTGGCATCTCCAGTCGCTCCAAACAAGCGGTTGATAGACTCAGTCGCACCTGTCAGAATCACAACAACATCGTTTACATCCTTGGCTGTAAGTTTCATCAGCTCTGTCATCTTATCTGGTGCGATCAGACCTGCATTTTCAACAACCATACATCCACCGGCAAGCTTTGACATTGCATCTGCAAGTTTAACCTTGTTCAATGCCTGTGCCTTGATCTTCGCGATCGTCTTCGCCTTGCAGATTCCCATATCGTAGAAGCTTCTTGCGAAATCTTCTCCGACACTGGTCAGACCAAATCCGTGATCACCCATCATACATACGTTACGATTCTCCTGATCAACAGTAATGGCATTGAATGTATCCACGAGACTCTTTCCGGATTTCTCCATCTTTGTATACTTTTCAAGGTAAGATGCAGCAAGTGGAAGTTTTCCTTCCTCCGCTGGCTGTGTCAGGTCGATCTGAATGCTGTCTGCCTGCTCTGCCGCCTTCAGCGCTTCCTCTTCGGCCTTCTTTGCAGCCTCTAAGATCTTGCGGGCTTCCTCAGCCTTCGCCTTTGCTTCCGCCTCTGCCTTTGCAGCTTCCTCGGCTGCCTTCTTGCGAGCCTCTTCTTCTGCCTTTGCAGCAAGTTCTTCCGCTGCCTTCTTCTTTGCTTCCTCTTCGGTTTTGACCTTTTCCAGATCGGCAGTCAGATCGCCCTTGCCGACATGGACGTTGAAATACTTCTCCTTCTGGAATGTGGAGATTTTCCCGTCACGCTCCACCAGCATTGCAAGGGTCGGCGTCTGGACGCGCCCGACCACCAGCTTCTTGTGATAGAGCGTGGTAAACAGGCGGGTGCCGTTGATGCCGACAATCCAGTCCGCCTTCGAGCGGCTGAGTGCCGCTTCATAGAGGCGGTCATATTCCTTACCCTCCCGGAGATGATTGAAGCCCTCGCGGATAGCGGAGTCCTCCAACGAGCTGATCCACAGACGCTTGAAGGGCTTGGTGCATCCGGCTTTGTTGTAGACCAGCCGGAAGATCAGCTCACCCTCGCGTCCTGCATCGGTTGCGCAGACCAGCTCGGTGACGCGCTTGTCCTTCATGAGAGCGGACAGCACCTTGAACTGCTGTGCTTTGTCCTTCGTGACCTCAAACATCCAGCTTTCCGGAACAATGGGCAGATCGTCATACCGCCACTTGGCATACCGCTCATCGTAGGAGCTGGCGTCTGCCAGCTCCACCAGATGACCGAAGCACCACGAAACGATGTAATTGCCGCCCTCCATATAGCCGTCCTTTCGGGACGTTGCGCCCAACACCTTTGCGATGGACTGGGCAACGCTGGGCTTTTCAGCAATGACTAAGATCAATCTTCATCACCATCCGTTTCAGCATCCTCCGCAATCTGCGGCTCTTCATCCTCGTTGATGTACGGCTCTTCCTCGTAGCCTTCATCGTCGAAGAAGTCCATGTCTTCATCCTTGGGCTTTCTGCCCTTGACGAACTTGATGTAGTAATAAGCTGCACCCGCAGCACCGGCAAGGGCAAAGATGACGAGGATCATGCCGACGTTGGATTTCTTTTCGGGCTTAGGGGCGGGGGTATCGGTTTCTGCATCCTTATCCGGCTCAGGTGTAACGGGGGCTGTGCCGGTGCATTCGCTCATGTTGGTCTTGCAGACCGGGCAGTCGGTATTGACTTGACCGGCAACGCATTTTTCCTTGCAGTTACAGGTGGTCAGAGCAGCCGCAGTGTCATCATCCAGCAGCGCAAGCAGATCGCTCTCATCGACCATGTTGAGAAAGTACGTCTGATACTGTTCCTCATCTTCGTTGATCGGCGCATCGTAGTCGATGACAATGAAGAAGGTGTTGCCGTTCTTCGTCTGGATGGTGATGAACTGCTTGTTGGTTGCCTTGTCATAGAGCAAGTCGCGGGTGTAGGCGTTGCCCTCATCGTCAATCGGCTCACCCTTCGGCTTTTCCGGCGTGGGAGTGACTGCGGGCTGCTGTTCGGGCTGAGTTGCCTCCGTGACGGGAAGGTTCTGTTCGGTATCATCGGCGTAGGCAAACGCCGTCACCGAGAAGCAGGACAGAACCATGACGCAGACCGCAAGGACGGTCAGAAAACGAAACTTCTTACGCATTGTCGATTACCTCCGTATTTTCAGCGGGCTTGGTGCCGCCCTTCATGGAAGACAGGAACGCCATGATCTGATCCTTGTCCATCACCATAGAGCGCACGGTATTGATGATTTCAAGGTTTTCCAGCTCTGTCTTCTTGTCGTACAGCTCCTTGAGCTGACCTTCGATTTCGGACTTCTTCTTTTCAGCCTTCTCAATGTCGGAGAGGACTTTCTGATACTTGGGATTCATGCAAAACTCCTTTCTTTTAATAGGCGGGTCTTCCGAAGGCGTAGAAATGCTGCTGCCAGTAGGAAGAGTTGATGGATGTGTACTGAATGGGGTCGCCGCAGTGGATCATGACCCCATCACCAACGTAGATGCCGACGTGTGACACGCCGGGGGTGTCATACGTCCCGACGAAAAAGATGAGATCACCGGGCTGTGCATTCGCCTTTGAAACCGGCGTACAGACGTTGTAAAGCCCCTGTGCGCCCAGCCGTCCGGTATTCACAAGTCCGCTGTTCGTGAGAACATAGCTGACGAAGCCGGAGCAATCGAAGGATGTGTCGGGATTGGAGCCGCCCCAAACATACGGATAACCGAGATACTTTTCCGCCTCGGTAATCAGCGTTGCAAACTTCTCGTCGTTCAGGTATTCCGGGTTGACATCGTAGTCGGCGGGAGGATTGGTGATGTACTTGTCCACATAGGGAGAGTCACCGAACAGATCCTCGCGGTTGCCCAGCACCGACATATACGTTGCGTACATGGAAAGCTGTTCCTGAGACATGATGTAGACCGGGACGTGGGAGAGATTGAAGTTTTCAAGCTTCACGTTGCAGATGTAGTAGTCATACGGGACGCGATAGGTTTCCGTGTGCGTGTTGCCGTCTGCGTCCGTCCATGTGTCGGTCTCCGTGCGGTATCTGGTTTCGACGATAACCTCTTCGGTGAGGATGTACTGCTTTTCAAACAGCATTTGGAGCGTACCCTGCACCTCATCCAGCGTGAACTCACCCTCGTGGAGAGCCGAGAGGATGGAGATCAGCACATAGGGGTCATGCTCAATATCATCCAGATCAAAGTGATACTCGTCATAGTCATGGTTACTTTCATAGTTATCCAGATAGCTTTGCAGCTCTTGCTCCATCCGGCAATACTGCGCCTCCGCGCCCAGCATCGCGTCATCCTCGCTGAGATAAGAGGAAGCGATAACCGACGAGCCGGTAGAAGTAAGCATCGAACACGAGCTGATTCCGGCACCGAGCAAAACGAGAAGGGCAATTCCGATGCCGATCCAGATGAAGACCTTCTTGTTTTTCTCAAAAAACTCCTTGATCTTGTCAGACGCCTTCTCACCGAGCTTCTTGCCGGTATTCTTTGTGGCAGTCACGGCAGTCTGAGAACCGGCATTTCGAGCGGCGGCATATTCCTTCTTGATGCTCTGCTTCTGGTAGTGCTTGTTCATGTTCTGCTTCTTCATCTCAGGATGCTCCTGCTGATTTCTCTCATATTGGAGCTTCGCATCAGCGACATCCGCCTTGTGTTCCAGCTTGGAGACCTTCTCATAAGGCTTGTTGACGCTGCTTTCCCGATGATGACGGAAATGCCTCGCAGCGGTCTCAGCGGCAATCTCTGTTTTATGCGCCGCCTCAACCGCCGAGTTTTCCTGCTCGACCTCATGGATTTTGCCGTGAATGCCGGAAGCAAGGGTGTCACCGACCTTGTGGACGGTTTTATCTGCCTCAAATTGCAGCTTGCCTTTGCCCTTGGGCTTTTTCAGCTCATCCTCAAAATGAAGGCGGGTTTTGCCCTTTCCGGTCTCTTCATCAAAGACACGCTCTTTCTTGAGAACCTTGTGCGTGGGCAGCTTTTCACGGGCAGCATCCAGACGCTCATGTGCCTTCTCAGACTTCCTTTCGAGCTTCTGCATCCGCTTCGTGGGCGGGACGGCATCGTCCGAGACCGGCTTTGCAGAGGCGGTTTCCGCCGCTTGAGTGAGAACGGCATCTGCATCAACGGCTTCAACCGCAGAGGTCTTGCGCAGCTTGTGCGTGACAACCGTTTCGGCAATCACCGTGCCGGTATGAGAAGAAACGCCGTGCTGCTCCAAAACAGGGGGCTTGAACGGCGTTTCCGAGGGCAGCGGTTCAGGTGCATTCTGGGGTGGATTTTCTGCCCTTTTCTCTTCTGTGACGGACGTTTCCGAGGGTGGCTGTGTGTCGTTATCCTCGGCGTGTTCCGCCTGAAACTGACGCTGCTGACGGCGCATCTGCACCTTTTTCTGTTCCTCCGCAGAAAGAGCTTCGGAAGGCTCGACTGTCTCACCGGGCTTCACCAGCTCCGCATCTTCCAGCCGCTTTGACACACGCTGCTCGGTGCCAGCCGTCAGGTTTTCCTCAACCGCGCCCTCCCGCGTCATCCGCACGACTACCTTGTCGCGGGCTTTGAGTTCCGGTTCCTTGGACATCAGATTTCACCTCCAATCCGCTTGTAGGCAAGCTCGGTGTATTCAGGGTTCAGCTCGATGCCGACGAAATGACGCCCCATCTGCGCGGCAACCATGCCGGTTGTGCCGCTCCCCATGAACGGGTCAAGCACAATGCCGCCTTCGGGACAACCGGCGAGAAGACAGGTCTCAACCAGCTTCGGAGGGTAGGCGGCGTAGTGACCGCCCTTGAAGGGGACGGTGTTGATCTTCCAGACATCGCGCTTGTTGCGGAGCGGATTGATGTCTGCGTCCTTGATCTCGCCATGCTCACGGGGGCGGTTGATGGACTGCGGCTGAGGCTGACCGGGAACGGGCTTGCCGTATTTGTTGCCGCCCTTCATGCCGCGCTTGAGGCGTTCTGCCGTTGCAGGGGCAATCGGCTCGGAGATTGCCTTGTAGTCGAAGAAATACTTCTTGGACTTTGAGAACAGGAAAATATGCTCATAGCAGCGGGCGCAGCGGTCTTTGACGCTCTCCGGCATGGGGTTATCCTTCATCCAGATGATGTCGTTGCGCAGATACCAGCCGGTATCGCGGAGGGCAAAAGCCAGCATCCACGGAATGCCGATCATGTCCTTCGGCTTGCAGCCCTCAACCTTGTTGTTGAGAGCCACAGCCTGACCGTTTCTGCCGTTGGGGTTCTTCGGGTCAACGAAATCGCCCTGATTGCCTTTCCCAGCGTAGGTGTCCGAGATGTTCAGCCAGAGCGTACCGTCCGGACGCAAAACGCGCCTGACTTCGGTAAACACTTCCGTCAGGCGCGAGATATATTCCTTCGGCGTTGTCTCTCTGCCGATCTGAGCCTCCATGCCGTAATCGCGGAGCGCGTAATACGGAGGGGACGTCACACAGCAATGAACGCTGTCATCGGGCAGAGTTTTCAGGATTTCAAGGCAATCGCCGGTATGAATGATGTCAAGCTCTATAAAAACCAGCTCCTTTCTTCGGATTTGAGCGCATATCAGTCGGAGTAATACTCGTCCGGCTCATAGTCCTCATCTTCCATGAAGTCCTCGTCGAGATCGTCAATCTCGTCCGCCCAACGGTCGAAGATTTCCTCGGCTTCCTTCGCCGCCTCACGATAGAGGCTCAGGCGGTTCTTCTCAAAGGCGGCAAAGGCGGGGACGAACTTGCCGAACTCGCGGATTGCCTTCACATCCTGCGTGCGCATATCTGCGACGCACTGAATGATTTCGGACATCGTGAGCAGATCGTCGATCATCAGCTCATACTTGTCCTTGGGGATAGATACGGTTTCATCATCCGCCGCGTCAGCGAAAGGGGTATTCTCATCGCTGTTGCTGCACTTGGGAACATCAACCTTGAAGTAGAAACCGATCATATCCACAGATACCTTGGTCATAATCTGACGCGCCTCCTTGACCTTTTCGTCGATGTCCTCCCTCACATGGAGGTAGGCGCGGTGATGCTTCTTGAGGTCGCTTTCCAGTCGGATCAGATCGGTCAGCTCCCACAGAGCCTTAAACAGCGCGGAGGTGTTCTCTCCGTATTCGATAGCGTCCGCGTAGGGAATGGTAATCATCTTGTTGTTCATATTCAAAAATCCTCCTTAGTTCTGTACGGTTTCTTCTAAACGGGTGGTCATGATGCGGTAGAGCTGGGTGTCC
>ERZ779902.770-NODE-770-length-13257-cov-1.884714_pt1 | contig 13257 bp, 10 predicted proteins | sample MGYA00511350_ERZ779902 | MGnify/ENA primary metagenome ERZ779902 (study PRJEB29588, sample SAMEA2146908) | human gut metagenome | biome: human gut; feature: human-associated habitat; material: faeces | place: Denmark | collected 2008/2010 ...
AGATACCAACACCTGAAGTCGGAACGATCTCACCATCCTCAGTAACATCGGCAGCCTCTACGATCGCTACATCGATCTTACCCAAGAATCCGTAACGCAAGCTTTGTGCCAATTCAGACAGGTGCAAATCGAAATATTGTGCCTGATGAGCGTTTAATGCGGCACGTAAGTCTTTGTTCGATTGGTACGGTGTACGGAATTTGATGGCGTTAGCGCGAGCCAACTCTCCGTCTAGCTTATCACCGGTAGAAGCACCGGTAAACATACCGATTTGGAAAGGGTTACCTTTAGCGTGTTCTTCCGCTGCCTTCCGGGCGATAGCTCCGGGAACGACTTTCGGGCATCCTGCGGGTGTAAAACCACTGAAACCAACATTGTCATTATGATGCACATAAGATGCGGCTTCTTCAGCTGTAATGAATTTTAATGCCATGATAATTAGTTTTTATGTTTTTAGGTAAATACTTACTGTTCAATATTTCGGGCGCAAACTTACATAAAATTACGCTGAATCGAATATAAGTGTGGCGTAAATTAATACTTCCGGTTTAGAATCTCCGCACAAATGATCGCTTTCTTCAATTCCTCGATGTCTCTGAAGGTATCTTCCGGCATAAGCCCCGGTTCTTCCTCGATAGCACTCATCCTTACGGATGGCCGGGTCGCGATATGATTCGGGATATTCTTCTCGGCGGAAAGGAATGGAGATGAGGCAGGCGATGAGGTTACGACTTGCGGTTTCTCAACCTTTGGCGTTACCTGCTTTTGTCGGGGAGCGGGCTTAGGTTTTTGCGTTTCCTTTTGCATATCCTCCAGTATCTCCCAGAAGCCTTTTCCTTCTGTAGGCTGGTCATTAGGCATGATTTCCCTGTCGGGTTGCCCCAATATATCGGGGCGACTCTTCTTCTTTTTGTCTTTCGAACTGAATAAGCCACTGACGGCGGCGATAATCAGGAAAACAATATATAACCAATCTCCTACGTTATCCATAAACTTTGATTATTTTTGCACCTCCAAATGTAAGAAGAATAATTGAGAAGTGAAAAGATGGGAGTATATAAAACATCAGATAGGTATAAAAGTAAATAAGGGTAACTTCACAGCCACCCTTATTCGATTTAACCAAAACCTTAACTATGAAAAAATTTACGTTTTTCGAATGCAAATATAACGGTGGGATTCGAACTATGCAAGCGTTTGCGTAATTATTTTTAAGAATCTTGCTTATTTAAATTCTATTAACATATAGTATGGTAAATCAAGAAAACGGTGTGGACTTAAAATCCGCTACCCAAAGCGATGAACGAAAGTTGTTTATCGAGACCTACGGCTGTCAGATGAATGTGGCGGACAGCGAAGTTGTAGCTTCTATCATGAAGATGGATGGCTATAGTATGACGGAGAATATCGAGGAGGCGGATGCCATCTTCGTGAATACTTGCTCCGTACGCGACAACGCCGAACAGAAAATCTATGGGCGGCTACAGTATTTCCAGTCTTTAAAACGGAAAAAGAAGTCATTAATTGTCGGTGTATTGGGATGTATGGCCGAACGAGTGAAGGAAGACCTGATCCATGTGCATCATGCCGACTTGGTGGTAGGACCGGATTCTTATCTGGACTTGCCGAACTTGGTGGGAGCGGTAGAGCACGGAGAGAAAGCGATCAACGTGGAGCTTTCTACCCAAGAGACCTATAAGGATGTTATTCCTTTGAAGTTACCGGGCGTACATATCTCCGGTTTCGTGTCTATTATGCGCGGTTGTAATAATTTTTGTACGTATTGCATCGTACCTTATACAAGAGGACGCGAGCGTAGCCGGGATATCGAGAGTATCTTGAATGAGATACGGGATATGCACGAGAAAGGCTTTAAGGAAGTTACGTTGTTGGGACAAAATGTAAACTCCTATTCTTTCGAGAAAGAAGGTGAGACCATAACCTTCCCGATCTTGTTGGATCGTGTGGCGAAAGAGGTTCCCGATATGCGAATTCGTTTTACGACCTCCCATCCGAAGGACATGAGCGATGATACCTTACGTGTGATTGCCGCGAACGACAATATCTGTAAGTTTATCCATCTGCCTGCCCAATCTGGCAGCAGTCGCATCTTGAAGGTCATGAATCGTAAATATACTCGTGAATGGTATCTGGACCGTGTAGATGCTATCCATCGCATTGTTCCCGATTGTGGTTTATCCACAGATATCTTCTCAGGCTTCCATTCCGAGACGGAAGAAGATCATCAGCTTTCCCTTTCTCTGATGGAGAAATGTGCTTATGACTCAGCTTTTATGTTTAAGTATTCTGAGCGTCCGGGTACTTATGCTTCCAAGCATTTGCCGGATGATGTACCCGAAGAGGTAAAGATACGTCGGTTGAATGAGATTATTGCTCTGCAAAACCGCCTTTCCGCCGAGTCTAATGCCCGCTGTATTGGTAAGACATATGAAGTTCTGGTGGAAGGAGTTTCCAAGCGTTCGCGTGAACAGCTTGTAGGGCGTACGGAGCAAAACCGTGTCGTGGTGTTCGACCGTGGTACGCACCGTATTGGTGATTTTGTAATGGTGAAAATTACAGAAGCTAGTTCAGCAACACTAAAGGGAGAAGAGGTAAAGTAAGAAATTATCATTATAGTTAGAAATAAACAGAGGGAAGCTGCCGGAGAATTTAGTTCCGTTCAGCTTCCCTTTTCTTTTTCAATCCCGGCCGTTTGCCGTCAGTTTATCCCAGTGGGTTCTCATCCAGGCCACCATCGCCTGAGCCACCGCCTTCAGAGCCATCGCCTTCCGAGCCTCCACTTACCGGAGTGTCTTGCAAGCATACGCTGTTGGCTACGTTTGTAACGTCTTCGTTGCAGAAACCGAGGTAAATGGCCAGTGCGTCGTCCTTCCAGTTGGCGGGAAGTTTCAGTTCTGCCTTGGCATCGGAGCGTGTGGCTGCTGCTATATCATAAACAGCCATCCCTTTGTCCTTGTTGTATGCCAGTAACATGGCGGCATCTGTAACTGTTGCGTCACCCATTCCGCTGTTGTCGGTCCAGGCAAAAGTTACTTTACTTTCGTTTACGGTTACTGTGGCATCCAATGCGGGTACCAGACTGCCACGTGTCACCAAAGCTTTGTTGTAGTCAATTGAGACATTTGTTCCGCTACCTTTCATTGCATGTTTCAGAATATACGATACGGCAGCATTGAATGCTGATTGCTGTCCGGAAAATTCTTTGTATCCAAAACGCAGAAAGGGTGTCATTGCCTTTGTGAAGTTAACAGCTGCTGTAAATTTAGAGCGTTGATTCTTCTGTTTCTCGGTGCGTGGATCACTGAAACTTACCGCCAATGCACGCATATAATGTACCGATTTCCATGTACTACCTACTACTGTACCTACTTTTCCTGAGAATCCTCCGAGGATTCCTTGTTTAATTGTTCCCATAATTTTTTCTTTTTTGTGTTGTAAATAAATTAGTTTTCTTTGTGAACTTGCTAAAAAGACTTCTGCAGCAATCTTCATCGTGTTGTTCAGTATGCAGCGATGTTTGGTTCTCGTTGCGTTGACAAAGGTATGGGAAAGTTTTCTTTTCGACCTGCCATTTTTGCCATAAGCGTTCAAGAATTTTTCTGAAAAGTGGTAATGTATTGATAATGTATTGTTTATAAACGGTTTTCTGACTCTTGTATGCAGTTGACGTTTCACACGGAGATAATCCACTACTATTATGTTCCGTTTTTGGTTAAAAACTCTTTTTCTCCGTACTCGATTCGTACCTTTTTCGCTTCTATACAGAAGTACAAATAGCGAACCGGGTACGAGCCGGGTACGAACCGGGTGTGAGGGGGAGGCAATGTAAAGTAAGATTGGCTACTTTTTCTGATTTTGGTCTATTCTTTCTTCTAACATCTGACACCTTTGGCCGGAAAACATTATCTTTGTCCAACTAAGGACTCAGTAGATGACTTATAGAATGGGAAAAACTAAAGCTATTATACTCTTTTTAGTTGCTTTTTTGCTGTTGGCCTGTACAGCCCGGCAAAGCAATAACAAGCAATTGATATGGGCAGATTCCCTTATGCGGTCGCTGCCGGATAGTGCCTTGTCTGTTTTGCAGAATATCTCTACTCAGGAATTTGCCTCACCGGCTGATAGTGCCTATTATGCGCTGTTGCTGACACAGGCAAGAGATAAAAATTATGTTGTACAGGTAGATGATTCGCTGATACGTTACGCTGTTGCACATTATGATAAAGTGGGGGATGCAAAGATGCGGGCAAGTGCACACTATTATTGGGGATGTGTGTATAGAGACATGAACCGTCAGGCAGAGGCACTCAGGGAATATCTTATAGCTGCATCTTTGACGAAGGAAACTGTGGAAAAACGGCAATTGGGATTGATATACAATAATATTGGCTATATTTATTATATACAGAATTTCAAAGAAAAAGCAGATTCTGTATATCAGTTAATGGAGGGCATTGCTCAAGAATTAAAAGATACTACTCTTTGGGCTGAAGCTCTATCCAGGCAGGGTTCTATTGCCTTTATGAAAGGTAATGATTATTTTGGTACTGCTGAACAAAAGTTACTGGATGCTTTTACAGTGGTAGATAGAATTGAAAATAAAGCGATCAAAGCTGATGTTTCAGCTACATTAAGTCGTCTATATAGTAAAATGGATCAAGGTAAAAAGGCTCTCTTTTACGCAAAACTTAATCTTTCCCTGCGAAAGGATACTACACGAGCCTATCAAGCTTTTCTTATTTTGGGAGATGCTTACTATAGGGTTGGGCTATATGATTCTGCAACTTTTTATTTAAACAAGAGTCTGATAAGTAAGGATTACGGGAGAAGATCGGATGCCTATATGCGTTTGGCGGATATAGCAATGATTCAAGGTAATGCAGTCTTGTCTATGAAACTGGAAAGATATAGTTCTGCATATAAGGATAGCTTATATCAATCCCGTGGGAATGTAGTAACTGATAAGATTGTTGAAGCGGAAACCGACGCCCAGATAACGCTCCATCAGTTGTATTATAAAGGACGCTTAAATATATATTTGTGTGTTTTTATACCGATAACGATTATAGTTATCATGATTGTTTTCTTTCTTTATAGAAAAAATAAACAATATCGGGGAAAAAATGATTTGCTGCAAAAGAATAATCAGCAATTAGAGAAAGTAAACCAAGACTTGAGTCAACATTATGCTTGTCTACAGGAAGAGATAACCCAACGAGACCTGGAAATTGAAAATCTAAGGAAAGAGTTAGCTTCTTGCCGGATTGATGAAGAGCAAAGGGAAAAAATACGGGTAGAACTGGATGAAATGGTTTTAAGGAGAAAAGCTTTGGTGAAAGAGGCCTTCCTACATTCACCACTTTATGCAAAAATGCAGGCAATTATAAAAGATCATCTGGATAAAGATGCATCAGATAAAGAAATAAGCGATCAGGAATGGCAGGAATTAATTGTCAGCATGGACTCCCAGTGGAATAATGCCATTTCACGTTTTCATGTTAAGTATCAATTATCCAAAGAGGAACTCTATTTAGTATGTTTAAGTTTGACAGATTTTCCATTTGCTCATTTAGCATATTTGATGCATTCTTCCAGAAGAACACTTTATCGGAAAAAGAATGCTTTATGTGAACGGATTGGCGTTGAACAAAACAGTGAATTTAAAGAAATCTTGCGCAAAATATAGGGGTGGCACACTTGTGACACACTCTTTTCGCATGGACTTTTGTAGTTTAGCGGCATCAAACAAAAAGTTATGCATTATGAAAAGAGTATTATCTATTTTATTTCTATTTTTGGTTTTAGGTAGCTCAGTGAAAGCACAATTGGATTTTGGATTTAAAGAGATTGTGTTTACACAAAAAAGTGATGACAGGGACATGAGTGGACAAAGTAGTAGTACCAGTCCGGAAGATGCTCCCAAAACTCGTAGTGTTGTTCTCCAACCGGTGTATGCTTACTTGGATAATGGAGAAATAACTGTTTATTTTGAAAAAGTATTCCCTACTGTTGCAATCAGTGTTATAAATGAAACTACAGGGAAAACTGTTTGTTCAAAGACGCTTCTTAGTCCTACAAACTTTTCTATTGATTTGAACGGAGAAGATAGTGGAGAATATATAATAGAGGTTATTTCTGACGGAACCTCCTTAGAAGGCACTTTTTCTTTATAATATCCTGATAGATAAACGAAGGTAATCATGACCGGGGCTGATAATATCAGTGTCGTACTCTATTGTTATCTGCGGACATTGTCTGTAAAGGTAAGTAGAGATACTGTACATCGCCTGCTTAGTACTCCGTTGGGAGGTGGTATGCGCGGTATCAGTGATGCACTGGATGCGCTTTATATAAAGAATGAGGTGTTTCGGCTCCTGTCACGTGATTACTTTTTAAAACTGGAAACTCCTTTTATCACAATGCTTGAGGTGGACAAAAAATCTTTTTGTGTTGTGACGAAAAAGGACGATTTCATCGTAGAATTTATCAATGGAGAGGGTGGTAAACGACATGTAAAGGTAGACAAGTTTCTACAGCATTGGACAGGTACAGTCTTATTGGGAGAACCTACTGAAGCAACACCGAACGAGCAATTTTATATAATGAGAAATATCGTATTTTATTTATTGCGTTATAGATTTATTATTGCTTTGCTCTTTGTCCTGATATTGGGACTCCAGACTGCGTTTTGTCAGAGTCGGTCGCTTGCCTTTATGTTCTATTTATCTGTATTGTTTTTTGGAATACTCGTATCTGTCGCCATCCTCTACAAAGAGCGGGTGAACGGGGAATTCATGGAGCGATTCTGTAATATCGGTAAGATAGTGAATTGCAATGAAGTGTTTCACTCTAAAGGGGCAAGTATAGCAGGGTTAGGGTTAGGGGAATTATCTCTGCTATACTTTGCGCCTCTTTATCTATTCTCGCTTATCCGGCAGGATGATTTTTATATAATTTCAGTTGTATGTTGTGTTGTAGCCGTGACGCTTTCTTTATACTCTATTATTTATCAGGTTTTTATTTTGCGTAAAGCCTGCATGCTTTGTGTATTGGCTGATTTTGCGGTATGGGGTAGTGCGGTAGCTCTTTATATATTGAAAAATGATTTTGTAATGGAGCTGTCATTATCCTCACTTTTCGCATTTGTGGTCATAGGGTATATCTGTTTGATTTTTGAACTACAGTTGAGAGCCATACAAACCGGAGAGAAGGAAAGGATTACTTTAAAAAAATATTTTGGCAGCCTGCTTAACCCGGAAACTTTTCAAATATTGTTGGCATTAAAACCTCAGATCGGGAAAATGGTAAGTCGGGATATTGCATTGCATAATCAAAAAGAAGGTAGTAATGAATTGATGATAGTGACTAATCCCAATTGCAAGAATTGTGCAAGTGTTCATCGTCATATGGTAGAAATTGCTTCAAGTGTTCCCGTGTCATTAGTATTGGTAACATTTCCAAATGATAGGTTGGGTGAGGAAATTGCCCAGGTTATTATTGCAGCTTATTACGTTGTCGGTTGGGATAGAGCAATAGAGCTTTTGGGGGAGTGGTATGAAAACAGGCACATGGAAGATGCGGGTATATATAGTATAACGGCTGAGGTGCGTGATGTGTGGACAAAACAACAGATATATTGTCGGGAACAAAAGATAAGTAAAACCCCTTCTGTCATAGTGAATAAGCATTATGTGCCGGAGGTATACCCATTATCCGATTTAAGATATGTATTGACATAAAGATTTATTGTAGATTTAGTAATTAATAGCCAGAACCTTAACTTTGTTTATTTGCTACTGAAGCTCAACAGAAGTTGGGCTTCAGTAATAGTAGTATTCAATATAACGGTAATAGGTGCTTTATAGCTGTTTTGTAATCGGATAACTAAAAAAGCCCGAGCCTCACGGCCCGTGCTTTTCAACTAATTGTTAACTTTAATTTCTATATTTATTACTTTGCAATTGCTAATAGATTGGTCGTGAAGTCCATCTGCTTGTGGTTAACCAGAGTCCAATCTGATTTATTCTTATTGTCTTGCTTGTAGGCTTTGTAAGCCGTCGGCATATTTGCGTCATTCAGTTCGTATACACTTTTCTGAACGGCTTCATCATAAGCTTTGTGAGATTCGTTCCAGCGGGCGTAATTCATGGTTATTTCATTATCGCTGTACTGGTAAGTCATCTTGAAATAGGGCACCCACGCATCTTTTGCACCATCCCATTTGGATGCTTCTTTGCTAATCAGACGGTTTTGGTCGTCATAAGTAAAAGTGTATTGCATGTGGCGTTGCAGATAAGAGCCTTCTTGTTTGAAGATAGTTTTGGATGCGACTAATTCGCCGTTCATCACTTGATTTGTTATGAAACCGTCCTGAGCTTTCACTTCGGAGTTGAGAACACTTGCTACCATAATAGCTACCAATGCGACTGCTTTAAATAAACTTGTAGTTTTCATAATCTTTATTTTTTAATTGTTACTATTTCTATTTGGCTTTCGCTCTTATCTGTTAGACGGAACTACTTGCTGAAAAGTGGCAGATAATCTTTATTTTTTTTGCTGACCGCTTTCGCTTAATAATAGTCAATTCCTGTGCCAAAGTAATAAGTGGTTGAAAATCAGCAAATAATAGAAATGGTGAGCTGTTCATTATCGGACAGTTGTCCGCTTATTATCGAACAGTGACCGGAATAAAACAAAATATTTATTCCTTTTGAGACATGAGTTCAAACATTTGGTACATTATCAATATCCTTTTATCGATAACGCAACTATTTTTGTCTCCAAAATAATATGCTATGAAGAATTTCTGTTTGATTACCTTATTTATTTGTTTCAGTGGTTTGCCCGTATGGGGTGGCGGAACGTCGGAAAAGGCAGTGTATGACCTGATAGAGCGGGTTACTCCCGGTTATGCTTCGCAGTATCGGTTAGAGATGATACAGCCGGAAAATGGAAGTGATGTTTATGAAGTGGATGGTGACGGGCAGAGAATTATCCTGCGGGGAAACAATGCGGTCTCCTTGGCAACTGCTTTCAACTGGTATTTGAAGTATACGTGCCATGCCCATGTATCTTGGTTTGGTAATCAATTGAAATTGCCTGCGAAATTGCCACAGCCTGCGAATAAAGAACGGAGGATTATTAATGGTAAATATCGCGTTTACATGAACTATTGCACGGTAAGCTATACTGCGGCGTGGTGGAATTGGGAACGTTGGCAACAAGAACTGGACTACATGGCGATGAATGCTATCAATATGCCTTTGTTTTCTGTAGGGCTGGATGGTGTATGGTATAATACGCTGTTACGCTTTAATTTCACGGAAGAAGAAGCCCGGGCTTTTCTCACTGGACCGGGACATTCGGCATGGCAGTGGATGCAGAATATTCAGAGTTATGGTGGTCCTTTGCCTAAATCGGTGATAGATAAGCATGTCATATTGGGTAAAAAGATATTGGCGCGTCAGTTGGAATTAGGGATGCAACCTATTCAGCAGGGTTTTTCGGGATATGTTCCACGGGAATTGCAAGCTAAATATCCGCAAGCCAAAATCAGTATGAAACGGAAGTGGTGTGGTTTTGACGGTACTGCTCAACTAGACCCGACTGACCCTTTGTTTCATGAAATGGGCTTGGCTTTTCTGGAAGAGCAGGATAAATTGTTTGGTAGCTATGGGGTATACGCAGCCGATCCTTTTCACGAGAGCGCTCCTCCGATAGATACACCTGAATATCTGACAGGGGTGGGACAGACCATACATAAGCTTTTCCAGACATTTGATGCGGGAGCTTTGTGGGTGATGCAAGCATGGAGTATGCGGGAAGATATAGTGAAAGCTGTTCCTAAGGAATCTTTACTGATATTGGACTTAAACGGATCGAAAACTGCTGCTAACGGTGGTTGGGGATATCCTGTGATAGCTGGTAATCTTCACAATTTTGGCGGACGTATCAATATGCATGGCGATTTAGCTTTACTGGCTTCTAACCAGTATCAGAAAGCGAAGGCGCGTTATCCGAATGTGTGCGGGTCCGGACTTTTTATGGAGGCCATTGAGCAGAATCCTGTTTACTATGAACTGGCTTTTGAAATGCCCAATCATGCTGATAGTATTCCTTTGCAGGCATGGCTTGCTGCTTATGCCGAACGTCGGTATGGAGCGAAATCTGCTGCTGCCGGAAAAGCGTGGATGTACCTGTTGGAAGGTCCTTATCGTCAGGGTACGAATGGAACGGAAAGGAGCTCTATTGTAGCTGCTCGTCCGGCATTGAATGTAAAGAAGTCTGGCCCGAATGCGGGTTTGGGTATTCCTTATGAACCGATGTTGGTGATTCGGGCTCAGTCGCAGCTTTTGAAGGATGCTGATAAACTGGCATTTTCCAAACCTTATCGTTTTGATATTGTAGATGTGCAACGCCAGATGATGACTAATCTGGGGCAATTAGTGCACAAAAAGGCGGCAGAAGCATTTGCTTCCAAGGATAAGGCGGCCTTTGTCTTGCACTCAGGACGTTTTCTTGAATTATTGAGAGATATGGATGAACTGCTTTATACACGTAGCGAATATAGTTTTGACAGATGGTTGACTGAAGCCCGCAGTTGGGGAGAGACTAAAGAGGAAAAGGATCTGATGGAACGTGATGCAACTTCATTGGTCACTATTTGGGGGGCTGATGGTGATCCGCGTATATTTGACTATTCATGGAGGGAATGGGCAGGTTTGATTAACGGGTATTATTTGCCTCGCTGGCAGAAATTCTATACAATGTTACAGGGACATTTGGATGCAGGTACTGATTATCAGGAGGAAGGGCTATCCCTGGCTTACGGTAGAGAAGATTTCCGTGCAAACGACTTTTACAACCGGCTTGCTGAATGGGAACTTGCCTATGTGGATCAGACGGGTAAAGCACGAACACCTGTCACTCATGGGGATGAATTGGTCGTTACCCGTCGTTTGTTTGATAAATACCTGAAACTGTCTCGTGAATATTATGCGGACTTTTCGGGTGTGGGAGAAATCAAGGAAGAACGTACTTATGAAAATGTCGGTGAGGAGTAATAGTAGTTACTCCCCACTTTTCTTCAATATTATTTTTGCCCCGTATTGAGTAGCGATACTTTTGCGGAAATCCAGGAAATCGGTATAGTCTTCTTTGGGGTAATTGCCTTGGTAATAGAGCAGGCGATGAACGATAAAAACATTGCCTGCGTCGCCCAAGGTAATGGAAGACCGGAATTTGCCGAATTTACTTTCCTGATCAACGGGTTTAGGCAATGATTCTATTTCATATCCTTCCGGCAGGCGGATGCTGATGCTATCTATATCGAGATAGCCATAATTGGTTTGAATGCTTTGAGTGCGTTCTCCCTGGTTGTTCGGACTGTAAAAGCTTCTGTGGAAAATATTGATCGGGATAAACAGGCGTTTTCCGGTTTTGTTTCCATATTGTTCGCTTTCGATGGTGTACGAGATATCCAGTTGAGGCTCTTTCTGCTTGATTTCGTTGGCACGGATGGCATCGACTTTAGCCTGTACCAGGTTGATGTCGGAGCGTAGCCAGTCTTTCTGCCGGGCAGGTTCCATGTCGATAATGGATGCCATGTCTTCATATTGAAACAGGCGGGAAGTTTGTTTAACTTCTACTTTTGCACTTCCATCCGGTTGCAGGGTTACGAGGGTGTTGTTGACTTGTGTATTCAGAGAGTCCGCATACGTTGGCAATTGACAAAGAGTTCCGCCGTTGGGACCAACGAGTAGAGCATCGTGCCCTGCAATGGAATGATGCACGTAGCCTAAGGGTAAAGTAGGATTGGTACATTCCAGCCAAAGCGTATCATTGGGTAACGGCACTTGTAAGATGACATGGTTGTTTTGATTGGCACTGGCAAAGTCGGCTAATAAACGCCTGTTAGTAGTGCTGATTACGGTGTAAACGGATGGAATACCCAGTTCTGTAAGCATGGCACGCATATAGTTGGATAGTCCTTTGCAGTCTCCGAAGCCGGTGCGGTTTACATCGGCGGCGGCTATGGGTTGCAACCCTCCAATTCCTAGCTGTATGCTGACATAGCGGGTAGTGGATGCGAGATACTGATAGATTGCGGCTATTTTTTCATACGGGGTATTGCAGCTTGCCGTCCGTTTTTGTAATTCCTCCTTTAGTGTCGGGGGCAGTTGGTCTCTTCCACTCAATAACTGATATTGCCATTCGCCATACGATTGCCAGCTTTCCATACTCCCTTTAGTTCTTTCGAAAGAGAAATTCAGGGGAGTGAAATAGATACGGGGCAGCAATTCGGATAGGGAAGGGCTGTAAGGTTCTTTTTTGATAGCGGGTAGAGACTGGACTTTGACTTCTGTCAGCCAGTTTCCGTCAGCTGTCTGTTGCTGGCTGACTTCTGCCTGCATATTGATGGTCCGGTAACGGCAAGGATTGTCAGCCGGAGTCAGAATACGGTAACTTGCCTGCGCAACGGATTGGTTATAACTCTTTTGCGGAACAAAGCTGGGGTAGCCGATCAGTCCATCGCTGTTCTTTATCTCCCATTCGTAGGTGATGGTAACAGGATATCGTGACGGGGTATATTCGAAGAAATAGTAATAGTCGTCACTGACAAGGCCGTCTGAATATTCGGTAATCTTCAGTTCGCTCTTTTTAATTTTCCGGATCACATTGCCGGAGGCGTCCCGAACTTCTCCGGAGAACTTTTTCAGAGAGGAAAAACGGTCGCACAGACAGACAAAGGAGGCATCTTCTTTTCCTTTTTCATTCAATACCTGTATCACACGTTTCTCTTTCTGGATGGCATCGGTGGATGAACTGCATACGATATCCGTTACGGCATCTTGTATGATAGAGTATGCGTCGGTACGCAAATCTGCTTGAGCGTACAGGCTGCCGGAGTAAAAGGCGACTTGTAGCAGGAGACCGAAAAATAATTTGTTCATTTTCATAATTTCCGCGTTACAGTTTCTTTAAAACCATCATTTCATTATTCTTCTTGGCAATCAATTCCCATAATTGTTGCAGTTCAGGATAGTCAGTATGCAGGAACAGCAGCTTCTGTAACCGGAAAGAATACCTGAGTGTGACCTGATTATTCTGTTGCGTGATTATATATCGGCAAAGCACTTGTCCGTCACTTGTCTGCAATCTCTGATTCTCCGGCTTTTCATCGACTGTGTATCCTTCCGGAATGGTCAGATTTATGGTCAGGGACACTTGATCTGT
>ERZ779902.782-NODE-782-length-13112-cov-3.138087_pt1 | contig 13112 bp, 13 predicted proteins | sample MGYA00511350_ERZ779902 | MGnify/ENA primary metagenome ERZ779902 (study PRJEB29588, sample SAMEA2146908) | human gut metagenome | biome: human gut; feature: human-associated habitat; material: faeces | place: Denmark | collected 2008/2010 ...
CCGCGGCTGTCCGTCAGGCCAAGGCAGGGAGGGGCGAAGTGCTGGAACTGGCTCCTACCGAGTTCAGTTATTCTTGGGGACAACTGAATGGAGAGATTAAAAAAGACAAGCAGTGGGAGGTAAGTCAGAATCTGGGTTCATTGCTGACACCCTTTTATAAGAATGTATTAGTCAACCGACAAATAGCGACAGGCACTTTTTATCGCCGGATTGTAGAGAAGGAAGTAGTGGCTGAAGTGAAGCGTGCGTGGGCCTATTATCTTTATGCCTATAATCTTCGTTCCTTGTACAATGACCAGAATAAATGGGCTGAACAGTTGCAGCGCATCGGCGAGTTGCGTTATCAACAGGGCGAAATTACGTTGCTGGAAAAGAATATGGCCACCACGATGGCTGCCGATTTAAAGAACCGGCTTTTTCAGTCTCAGGAAGAAGAAAAGTTGGCTTTGGCACGTTTGAATTGGGCATGTTATGCCGATTTGTCCATTGTGCCGGCAGATACCGCTTTGGTACAATTCCCGGCAGATATTGAGGCTCCGACTTACTCGGAGGCGCATTTGAGATATTTTCAGAGTCAGGCAGGTGAAGCGAAAGCACAACTCAATATAGAGCGCAGCCGTTTCTTCCCCGAACTTTCTTTGGGATATGTGCGTCAGGATATCTTGCCTTTGAAGGGGTTGAACTCATGGATGGTCGGTGTGTCGTTTCCCATTTATTTTTTACCTCATCACAGCAAGGTGAAGCAGGCAAAGGCGGCTGCTTTCATTGCCCGGACGGAGGCGGAGGCAAATACGCGTAACCTATATAATAAGGTATCTGAGGCGATAGCTAACCTGCGCCGCCAGTCCGAGAGTCTCCGTTATTATACTTCTTCTGCTTTAAAGGAGGCGGATGAACTGATGAAAGTGGCAAGCTTGCAGCTCCGCCACAGCGAAACGGATATCACGGAATTTATTCAGGCCGTCAATGTGGCGCGGGACATTCGTCGCGGATATATTGAAACGGTCTATCAATATAATATAGCAGCTTTGGAATACGAACTATTTAAATAAGAGATAATAATGAAAAAGATAACATTTCCCATCATGCTGGTTTTGCTGGCGGCGTGTAGTTCAAACAATGAATCCCGGCAAGTGGAAGAAACGCTTACCACGGTGGTAACTGCCGATGAAGTGGTGCCCGACACTGTGCAGGTGGATGCGGTCACTTCTGCCACTTCCAAGCCCAATCAAGTCTCCTTTAACGGTACGATGGTTATTCCTCCGCAACGCATGGCCACGGTTTCGCTTACAATGGGCGGAGTAGTGAAAAGCACTTCTTTGTTGCCAGGTGAGTCGGTGGGTAAGGGGACAGTTCTCGCCACTTTGGAGAACCCGGAATTCATAGCCTTACAGCAGACTTATTTGGACAGTCATGCCCAGACTGAGTATCTGGAAGCCGAATACCGCCGTCAGAAAGCTCTTTCGGCCGAACAAGCGGCTTCTCAAAAGAAGTTTCAACAGAGTAAGGCCGATTATTTGTCTATGAAGAGCCGGATGGAAGCTGCTGCGGCCCAGTTGGAATTATTGGGTGTGAGCCCCTCAACGTTGTTGGATGGCGGTATCCGTCCTTATCTGCAAGTCAAGGCTCCCATTGCCGGCTATGTGGCAGATGTGGAAATGAATGTGGGCAAGTATATGAATGCCGGTGATGCTCTGTGCGAGATAGTCGATAAGAGCCATACGCTGTTGAGGCTGACTACTTATGAGAAAGATTTGGCGGATATGAAAATCGGAAGTCCCGTCCAGTTCCGTGTCAACGGCATGGGAAAGACAGTCTTTAAAGCCACTTTGATTTCTATCGGTCAGAAAGTGGACGAGGATACGCGTTCGGTGGAAGTCTATGCGCGGGTAGATACGGTGAACAGTCAGTTCCGGCCGGGTATGTATGTGACGGCAAGGATTATGAAATGAATGAATTAACTTGTATCTTTGCAGTATAAAGGCAGAAAGAATGAAGAATCGCTATACATTATTTATAATTGTGGTGTCCATCTCCGTGGCAGTCCTTATCCACTTCCCGGAGTTGGTTTCCCTTCTTGATATTCTTGAAGGGGCAACGCTGTTCCCGGAAATGGAACCCATTGATGTGGCGAGTGAAGTGTGTTTCACTTTCATCTCCCTCATTATTCTGTTTGAAGTAAATACATTGCTTTTCCACTTTAACCAGCCGGCGATAAAGATTACATGGCAGAAAATGCTTTTTTCGCTTGTACTTACTTGGATACTGAGCAGTCTGTTGGGCAAATGCTTTGTCTTTCTGCATCACACGTTCGATATTCCTGCCATCGATGCCATGGTGCATCACTATCTTCATCCGTTGCGCGATTTCATGATGACCTGTACAGTGTCGGGCAGTTGCTATATTGCTTATCTCATTCGCCGCCAACAAGAAGTAGTGGTCGAGAACCAACAGTTGCAGGCAGAGAATATCCTCAATCAATACGAAGTTCTGAAGAACCAGTTGAATCCGCACATGCTCTTCAACTCACTCAACACGCTTCGTTCGCTGGTGCGTGAGGATCAGGACAAAGCACAGGAATATATCCAGGAACTTTCCCGTGTCCTGCGTTATACACTGCAGGGCAATGAATCGAAGAGTGTAAGTCTGAGAGATGAAATGGAGTTTGTTTCCGCTTATATCTTCTTGTTGAAAATGCGTTTTGAAGACAATCTTTCTTTCGATATCCATATCGACAGACAATATGATAATCACCGGCTCCCTCCCATGGCGGTGCAAATGCTGATAGAAAATGCCGTGAAGCATAACGAGATAAGCGACCGTCGTCCTTTGGCCATTCATGTATATACCGAAGGAGAGGAATTAGTCGTTACCAATCCGGTGCAGCCCAAACTGACCGCCACTGCCGGAACAGGTGTCGGGCTGGCTAATCTGGCAAAACGCTATCATCTGCTTTATAAATGCGAAATACAAATCACGGAGAATGAATATTTCACAGTGCGTATTCCCTTAATTCCGAATGCTTTATGAGAGCTATCATTATCGAAGACGAAAAAGCGGCAGTCCGAAACCTGAAAGCACTGCTGCAGGAGGTGAATCCCGGGATAGAGGTGGAGACTTCGCTCGACAGTATTGCATCGTCATTGGACTGGTTTCATACTCACCCCATGCCCGACTTACTGTTTATGGACATCCATTTGGCCGATGGTTCGGCTTTCGAGATATTCGACCGTATCGAGATTACTTGTCCCATCATCTTTACCACAGCGTATGACGAATATGCGCTACGTGCTTTTAAAGTAAACAGTGTGGATTACTTGTTGAAACCTATCGGTAAAAACGATGTGGAGCAAGCTCTCCATAAGTTGGAACATCTGCATACCTCCGAACATGGAAGTGCAACCGGAGAGAGTTCCTTGTTGCAGTTAATCCGTTTGTTGAAAAGACAGGAAAGTTATAAGACCCATTTCCTTGTTCCGATAAAGGGTGATAAATTGCTGCCCATATCCATTGATATGATTCTGCTTTTCTATATTCAGGACTGTAAGGTGAAAGTGGTGTTGGCGGATGGCAAGGAGTACAATTTTCCCCAAACGCTGGATGAAGTGGCGGAGTGTGTCAATCCTTCTTTATTCTTTCGGGTGAACCGTCAGTTTCTTGTTTCGCGTGAGGCAATAAAGGATATTGATTTATGGTTTAACAATCGTCTGTCTCTCAATCTGCGTTGCAACGTTTCGGAAGAGAGGGTGTTGGTAAGCAAAGCCAGAGTGCAAGAATTCAAGGATTGGTTTTCGAGCATTTAGGTCATCCGAAGAATAGGTGGGGAGGGTAACCCCAAACAATGCCCATTGTTTGCGAAAGTTGTTACTACAGTTTGAAGAAACTGTCACTACTGTTTTAGAAAGTTCTCTTGAGGTTTTTGATGGCTCGTAATCCGTTCATTGACCGTCGGATGCAGGAAATACCTTACATCTTTCCCTTCCGCCAAAGCCCGGCGGATAAAAGTAGAACTTATTTCCAATAAAGGAGTATCGACCAGCTGTACCGAGGGAGGAAGCAGGGAGGAATCAATCGTGTATCCGGGGCGCGGATAAATCATAATCCGATGGCGTTGTACTATTTCGTCGGAGTGATACCAACGCGGAAAGATAGCCCAATTGTCAGCCCCGATAATAAGCGTAAACTCACGCTCGGGATGGGCGGACTGTAAAGCATCGAGCGTATGTATCATATAAGAAGGGCGGGGAAGATGGAACTCAAAATCAGAAGCGCGGAATTTGGGATAATCTGCGATGGCAAGTTGCACTAACTCCAGCCGCAGACTGTCATCCCATAAATCCGTTTGTTCCTTTAAAGGATTGTGTGGAGAAACCAGAAACCATATTTCGTCCAGTTCACCATATTCACAAAGGTAATTGGCCAAAGCTAAATGCCCGATGTGAATAGGATTGAATGAACCGCCGAATATTCCTGTTCTTATTTTGTTCTCTTTTGCCATACTTTAAAGTTCCAAATCTGTATGATGGCAACGATAACCATAATGCCGGCAATGATATATTTCTGCATGGAGATGGCCATTACAGCCACCGCCAAGGCGGTCAGCCCGATAATGACACAGAGTATCATCATCCGTAGGGCTAATCTTTTGGGGTCTTTGATTATCATCTGTTTATTTTGCAATAAAGTCTTGAATTACTTTCAATGTCTCTGCTTTGGCTTTCTCCAACTCGTCGTTTACGATTACCACATCAAACTTGTCGGCAAAGCTCAATTCAAACTCTGCTTTGGCAATGCGGCTTTCAATCACTTCCGGTGCGTCTGTCCCCCGGCCTACCAGTCTGTTGCGAAGTTCTTCTATGCCGGGAGGTTGGATGAAAAGTGATAAAGCCTGTTCACCGTAAAACTTTTTAATGTTGCAACCTACTACATCTACATCGAAAACCACATTTTGTCCGGCTTCCAACTGCTTCTCCACCTGCGCTTTCAGTGTGCCGTAAAAACGGTTCTCGTACACTTCTTCGTATTCCAGAAACTCATTGTTGGCAATGCGCTGCTTGAACTCTTCGGGGGTGAGGAAAAAGTACTCCACTCCGTGCTGCTCTGTGCCGCGGGGCGGACGGCTGGTGGCAGAGATAGAAAATGCCAGATTCAGGTTCTGTGTCAGCAAATAATTGATAATCGTCGATTTGCCGGAACCGGAAGGGGCTGAAAATATGATAAGCTTACCTTTTCTCATTTACATAACGTTTAATACTTGTTCTTTGATTTGTTCCAACTCGTCCTTCATCTGCACTACGATGTTCTGCATCTCTGCATGGTTGGACTTGCTGCCCGTGGTATTTATTTCACGTCCCATTTCTTGGGCGATGAAACCGAGCTTTTTGCCTTGTCCGTGGCCGCCTGCCATTGTCTCGCGGAAATAATTCAGGTGGTTGGACAGACGCTGTTTCTCTTCGTTGATATCAAGTTTCTCAATATAGTAAATCAACTCTTGTTCCAGGCGGTTCTTGTCATAGTCCACGTTGATGGTCTTTTCGAGTGCATCCGTAATGCGCTCACGGATTTTTGTCACACGCTCCGTCTCATACGGCTCGATAGACTTCAACAAACGTTCGATGTTGTCGATTTTCTCATTGAATTTCTTTTCGAGTGCCGCACCTTCCTGCTTGCGGAAATCTACCAGATGAGCGATAGCTTCTTCCACCACCTTGCGCACCGCTTCCCATTCTTCTTCAGACAGTTCCTGTACATCGTCTTTGCTCATGATGTCCGGCATACGGAGCAAGGTAGACATGTAATCTGTCGGCGGGTATGTGTATCCGAGTGCTTCGGCTAAGGTTCTCATCTGTTTGTCATAGCTCTGTGCCAATCCGATATTGATTTGTGCAGCTGTATCGGACACCTCTTTCTCTATCCATAAACTGAAATCCACCTTTCCCCGTTCCAGTGATTTGGAAATCATGTTGCGAATTTCTATTTCCTTTTCGCGGTACAGTGGTGCAATGCGTGTTGATAAATCCATAGCCTTGCTATTCAGTGATTTAATCTCTACGTTAATTTTTTTATCTCCGAATGCGACGGTTGCTTTGCCGTATCCGGTCATTGATTGTATCATAACTAATGTGTTTTTTTGCAAAAGTAGTGTTTTTATGGAAATGAAGTATAAATAAAAGTGTATATTTGCACATTATATTATATAAGTATAGCATTATGTCGTGTATTTTGCATATTGAAACATCAACAGAGGCCTGCTCTGTTGCCGTTAGCGAAGATGGGCTGGCGGTGTTCTCCAAAGAGGACTTGAAGGGACCTTCACATGCTGTTCAGTTGGGCGTGTTTGTAGATGAGGCGTTATCGTTTGTGGACAGCCGCGGTCTGCCGTTGGATGCAGTAGCCGTCAGTTGCGGTCCCGGTTCATACACCGGTCTGCGCATCGGCGTCTCTATGGCGAAGGGTGTTTGTTACGGACGTAATCTGCCACTCATAGGGCTTCATACGTTGGAGGTGTTGTGTGTACCGGTCTTGTTGTATCATGACTTGCCCGAAGACGCATTGCTTTGTCCGATGATAGACGCACGCCGCATGGAAGTGTATGCCGCCGTTTATGACCGTGCACTGGAAGTGAAGCGTGAAATAGCGGCCGACATAGTAGATGAGAATTCCTATCTGGAATTCCTGGATGAACATCCTGTTTATTTCTTCGGCAACGGAGCCGCCAAGTGCCGTGAGAAGATTACACACCCCAATGCACACTTTATCGATGAAATCTACCCATTGGCAAAATGGATGTTCCCATTGGCTGAGAAAGCGATTGCGAAACAGGACTTCGAGGATGTGGCATACTTTGAACCTTTCTATTTGAAAGAGTTTGTTGCTTCTAAACCCAAGAAGCTTTTATAATTTATAAATCAAAATCATATATTTATATACATGGAGTATAATACCCAACAACGAAGATTACCCCTTCCCGAATATGGAAGAAGTGTGCAGAACATGGTAGACCATGCTCTTACCATCGAAAATAAAGCTGAACGCCAGCGTTGCGCCAATACTATTATTAATATCATGGGCGGTATGTTTCCGCATCTGCGCGATGTGCCCGATTTTAAACATAAGCTGTGGGACCATTTGGCTATCATGTCCGATTTCAAACTGGATATTGATTATCCTTACGAAATAGTGAAGAAAGAAAGCCTTGAAGTGAAACCGGAGGTGTTGGCTTATCCGCAGAAACGCATCCGTTACCGCCATTATGGACACATATTGGAGAATATGGTGAAAAAAGCGGTGGAGTATCCCGAAGGGGAAGATAGAAAGCATCTGATTTCATTGATTGCCAATCAAATGAAAAAGTGCTTTGTCAACTGGAATAAAGATAGTGTGGAAGACCAGAAGATACTGGACGACCTCCGTGAATATTCCCAGGGAGCTATCAACCTGTCTCCCGATGACTTGCAGCTGTGCGGACAACGCACGTATGTTCAGCGCAGGCCACAGCAAAACAACGGACAGCGCAGAATGCAACAGAATAATAATCAGAGAAGAAAATATTAATTCTTAAAACTTCGATATCATGGCTTCGTTTGTAATAGAAGGTGGACATAAGCTACACGGCGAAATTCATCCGCAAGGTGCTAAGAATGAGGTTCTGCAAATTCTTTGTGCCACATTATTGACTTCTGAAGAAGTTACAGTGAATAACATTCCCGACATTCTGGACGTGAATAACTTGATTCAGTTATTGCGTGAAATGGGGGTCAAGGTATCGAAAACAGGGATTGATTCTTATACTTTCAAGGCCGACTCGGTGGATTTGAACTATCTGGAGAGCGATGACTTTCTGAAAAAGTGCTCCAGCTTGCGTGGATCGGTCATGCTGGTTGGCCCATTGGTGGCGCGTTTCGGCAAAGCACTGATATCAAAACCCGGAGGGGATAAGATAGGCCGCCGCCGTCTGGATACTCACTTTATCGGCATTCAGAAGTTGGGGGCCTGCTTTGATTATGACGACGAACGCAGCATTTTTACTATCGGAGCTAAAGAACTGAAAGGGGCGTCTATGCTGCTGGATGAGGCTTCGGTGACCGGTACTGCCAATATTGTGATGGCAGCGGTTCTGGCAAAAGGCAAGACTACCATCTATAATGCCGCTTGTGAACCTTATGTGCAACAACTTTGCCGTATGCTGAACTGCATGGGGGCAAAGATAACGGGCATCGCTTCTAATTTGCTCACCATCGAGGGAGTGGAATCATTGCATGGATGCAGTCATACGGTGTTGCCTGATATGATTGAAGTAGGCAGTTTTATTGGTATGGCAGCCATGACCGGCAGTGAACTTACCATAAAGAATGTATCTCATGAAAACCTGGGTATCATTCCCGAGAGTTTCCGCCGTTTGGGTATTAGGGTAGAGCAGCGTGGGGATGATTTGTTTATTCCCGAACAGGAGCACTATCAGATAGAGTCGTTTATCGACGGTTCCATCATGACGATTGCCGATGCTACTTGGCCCGGACTGACACCCGACTTGCTGAGTGTGATGCTGGTAGTGGCTACGCAGGCAAAAGGCAGTGTGCTGATTCATCAGAAGATGTTCGAAAGCCGGTTGTTCTTTGTAGACAAGCTGATAGACATGGGGGCTCAGATTATATTGTGTGACCCTCACCGTGCAGTGGTTATCGGCCATGACCGTGGTTTTCAGTTGCGCGGCGGAAACATGACCTCGCCTGATATACGTGCGGGTATCGCCTTGTTGATTGCGGCAATGAGTGCCGACGGCATCAGCCGCATTCACAATATAGAGCAGATAGACCGGGGATATCAGAATATAGAACAGCGACTGAATGCCTTGGGAGCGCGAATCACAAGAATTTAAGGTTATGATTAAGAAAAACGAAGTTTTTAAGATAGGGCTTTTTAATAAACCTCACGGAGTAAAGGGAGAACTTTCTTTTACCTTTACGGACGATATATTCGACCGTGTGGATTGTGAATATCTGGTATGCCTGCTGGATGGCATTTTCGTTCCGTTCTTTATCGAAGAATACCGTTTCCGCTCCGACACTACCGCTTTGGTGAAACTGGAGGGAGTGGATACATCCGAAAAGGCCCGTATGTTTACGAATGTGGAAGTTTATTTTCCCAAGAAATATGTGGAGGAGGACGATGAGACGGACGATATCCCCACTTGGAACTTCTTTATCGGATTTAAGGTGAAGGATGTCCGTCATGGCGATTTGGGTGAGATTGTGGCGGTGGATGACAGTACGATGAATGTGCTTTTTGCGATAGAAAAGGATGGAGAGGAAATCCTGCTTCCTGCCCACGAAGAATTTATTCGCAAACTGGATAAGAAGAAAAGACTCCTGACGGTGGATATACCCGACGGACTTCTATAGTATATATATTAAGGTACGCGCGCGTAATAATGAAGAAAAAGAGAAGAAAAGCATTTTGGCATAATATTAAGTTTAAGTATAAACTGACTATTACCAATGAAAATACGCTGGAGGAAGTGGCGGGTATCCACGTTTCCAAGCTGAATGGTTTGTCATGGTTGCTTTCTGCCGTGACGGTTATCTTTCTGGTTGCCGCCATTATTATTGCCTTTACCCCGCTGCGCAACTACCTGCCCGGATATATGAACAGTGAGGTGCGAGCCCAGATAGTAAGCAATGCCTTGCGCGCCGATTCTTTGCAGAAGATGCTGGAACGGCAGAAGTTGTATATCATGAATATTCAGGATATCTTTAGCGGAAAGGTACAGGTGGATACGGTGCAATCCATTGATTCGCTGACAGCTGTCCGCTCGGACTCATTGATGGAACGTACCCGCCAGGAAGAGGAGTTCCGCAAGCAATATGAAGAATCGGAACGTTATAACCTGACGGCTGTCAATAATAACCCCACAGCTTCGGGCTTGATATTCTATCGTCCTACACGCGGCATGATGTCCTCCAACTTTGACCCCGATAACAAACATTATGGCGTAGACATAGCGGCCAGTCCCGATGAAAGTGTGCTTGCCACATTAGACGGAACGGTGATTCTGTCGACCTATACGGCAGAGACGGGGTATGTGATACAGATACAGCACGGACAGGATTTTGTATCCGTGTATAAACATTGCGGTTCGTTACTGAAGAAAGAGGGGGATACGGTGAAAGGAGGCGAAGCCATTGCCTTGGTAGGCAATACAGGCGAGAAAACAACCGGCCCGCATCTTCATTTCGAATTGTGGAACAAAGGGCGTGCCGTCGACCCTTCGAAATACATTGTATTTTAACTGATTATGAAAAAACAAATAGCTATATTAGGCTCAACGGGCTCTATCGGTACGCAGGCTTTGCAAGTGATAGAGGAACATCCCGATTTATACGAAGCTTATGCTTTGACAGCCAATAACCGGGTAGACTTGCTCGTCGAACAGGCACGTAAGTTTCTGCCGGAAGCGGTAGGGATAGCCAATGAGGAAAAATATACCCAACTGAAAGAGGCATTAAGCGATTTGCCTGTCAAGGTATATGCCGGTGCAGATGCGCTTTGCCAGATAGTAGAGTCGCAACCTATTGACATCGTGCTGGCTTCGATGGTGGGGTATGCGGGTTTGCGTCCTACCATGAACGCCATAAAGTCGGGGAAGACCATCGCTTTGGCCAATAAGGAAACTTTGGTTGTGGCCGGTGAACTGATTAATGCATTGGCCAATCAATACAGGACACCGATTCTTCCTGTCGATTCAGAGCATTCGGCCATTTTCCAATGTCTGGAAATGAATACTCCGGTGGAGAAGGTGATATTGACCGCTTCCGGAGGACCATTCCGCACTTATACGATGGAGCAGTTACAACAAGTGACTAAAGTGCAGGCCCTGAAGCACCCCAACTGGGAAATGGGGGCGAAAATAACCATTGACTCTGCTTCGATGATGAACAAAGGTTTCGAAGTGATTGAAGCGAAATGGCTCTTTGGAGTCCGCCCGGAACAAATAGAAGTAGTGGTTCATCCACAGTCGGTTATCCACTCTATGGTACAGTTTGAAGATGGCGCAGTGAAAGCCCAACTGGGTATGCCTGATATGCGCCTGCCCATTCAGTATGCTTTTTCATATCCGGAGCGTGTGAAGTCGTCTTTTGAACGTCTGGACTTTGCCAAAGTTACCGACTTGACATTTGAACAGCCCGATACCAAACGCTTCCGCAATTTGGCCTTGGCGTATGAGGCTCTGCATCAGGCAGGAAATATGCCCTGTATCGTTAATGCGGCAAATGAAGTGGTGGTGGCTGCATTCCTGAAAGATAATATTTCTTTCTTGGGCATGAGTGATGTTATCGAGAAGACAATGGGAAGAGTGGCTTATATCAAGGAACCTTCTTATGAGGACTATGTGGCAACCGATGCAGAGGCACGCCGCATAGCCGAAGAACTGATTATAAATAGTAAATAATAAAACAATAAATAAAACTAGATGGAAACATTTTTAATTCGTGCTCTCCAACTGGTAATGAGTTTGTCGTTACTGGTCATTATCCACGAGGGGGGACATTTCCTTTTTTCGCGCCTTTTTAAAGTAAGAGTAGAGAAGTTCTACATATTCTTTGACCCGTGGTTCTCTTTGTTTAAGTTTAAACCCAAGAACAGTGATACCGAATATGGTATCGGATGGGTACCTTTGGGCGGTTATGTGAAAATTTCAGGTATGATAGACGAGTCTATGGATACCGAACAGATGAAGCAACCGGCACAACCGTGGGAATTCCGTTCCAAACCGGCATGGCAGCGTTTGCTTATTATGATTGGCGGGGTGCTGATGAACTTCCTCTTGGCTATCTTCATTTATTCTATGATTCTGTTCCATTGGGGAGACTCTTATATTTCATTACAGGATATGACTTATGGTATGAAGTTTAACGAACGCGCTCAGGAAATCGGCTTCCGCGATGGCGATATCTTGCTGCGTGCCGACGAACAGCCATTAGAACGCTTCGGTATGGATATGTTGCGTAGTGTGGCCGAAGCGCGTACGGTGACTGTGCTTCGTGACGGGCAGGAAAAAGAAATCTATATGCCAGAAATCAGCCTTTTGGATATTGCTAAAGAAGAACCGATGTTTCTTGATATATTGCGACCGAATGTGGTGGATTCTGTGATTGCCGGTGGTCCGTTGGCGATGGCTGGAGTGCAGAAAGGAGACACCATTTTAGCTGTTGATAATATGCCTGTCGGCAGCTGGAATGAATTTACTGAAAAATTGGAAGGCTTCCGTTCGGATGCCGAAACCAGCGGAGCGGAATATGCCGAGTTTTCCTTGGTTTATTCGCACGGAGGGGTGCGTGATACAGCTGCAGTCCGTACGGATTCTTTGTTTATGGTAAGAGCAATTTCCACGCCGCTTGATTATAAGGTCACTACCCGTCAGTTTAATTTCTTTGAGTCCTTCCCGGCAGGAGTCAAGTTGGGAGTGAATACGTTGAAAGGTTATGTGAACGACATGAAATATGTCTTCACCAAGGAAGGTGCGAAGAGTGTAGGTGGTTTCGGAACGATTGGAAGTATCTTTCCCACGGTATGGGATTGGCATCGTTTTTGGGAGATGACAGCTTTCTTGTCTATCATTCTGGCTTTTATGAACATCCTTCCTATTCCGGCTTTGGACGGCGGGCACGTTTTGTTCTTGCTTTATGAGATAGTGGCACGTCGCAAGCCGAGTGATAAGTTTATGGAATATGCACAGATGGTGGGTATGTTCTTGTTATTTGCATTGCTTATCTGGGCTAACTTCAATGACATCATGCGCTTCGTGTTTTAAATAGGGCGAAGACTTTCCTCATACATCCCCCGGTGGTTGGGTTTAACCTGACGGCCGGGGGATTATTTTTGTCCCGATAGAAGGGCCATGTAAGGGGCACCTTGTTTTCTTGGGGGATTTAGCATGTCAAGCAAGCGCCTGTCCCCGGATGTTGTCTCCTCCGGTTTTCAATCTCCGCATACGTTTCGAACTCCCTAAGTCGTTTCATTAGCCGGACTAAGCCTTTTCGTCCTTTCGGTTATGCCCGTCTGTCCGTCGGATTACTACAGACTCCGGCAGTGGACTGTATAGTCCGCTACAG
>ERZ779902.795-NODE-795-length-12989-cov-4.936756_pt1 | contig 12989 bp, 9 predicted proteins | sample MGYA00511350_ERZ779902 | MGnify/ENA primary metagenome ERZ779902 (study PRJEB29588, sample SAMEA2146908) | human gut metagenome | biome: human gut; feature: human-associated habitat; material: faeces | place: Denmark | collected 2008/2010 ...
CGAAATGCTCCGTCAACAGTTTGCCGTTCACGAACACCTTACTTTTGCCCATAATGGCCTCGAAATGCAGAAAAAGTTTCTTCCCTTTCAGAGCGGCATCGGGCGTAAAATGCTTGCGATACCAGACCTCCCCTTGGTAATTGATACAACCACTCGCCTCGGTCGGCAAATATTCGATACCGTCCGGCAGGGAGACAACCGTCCAGTCTTTATCATTAAATTCTTTTGTTTCCGCACCTTCCACCGCACCTTTATGGAAGCGCCAGGCAGGATTCATCGAATAGACTTCCCGCCCGCTATTATCGAGGCGGAAAAAGCCGGCTGTCGAAAACTCCGGCTGCCGGGCTGCCCACAGGGACAGGCTAAGCCAGACAAACAGGATACTGAATGTAATTTTCTTCATGATATGAATATTTATAATTTTTCATTAAGTGATATATTAATATAATGACGTACACATAAATGATGATTTACACCATTTTATTTTTATGCATCATTAGAACAGATCGTTTGTTCTTATTGTCGCCCGACAACGCCCCCAAAATCTCCAGTGAGGCCATTGAAGTAGTTCAATGAGGCCAAAATATTTTTTTGAACGTTTTGAAGCTGTACAAAGTGTTCAAATTATTTTGAGGGGACGTTTTGTAAGCCACAAAGTGTCCAATTCATTTTTTTGAAGGGTTTGATGTCGTACAAAGTGTCCAAATTATTTTTTTGGTCATTCCGTACGACTATTTCATCCACGCGCGGACTTTCTTCACCATCGGAATCTCGTAATAATACCACCAATCGCTATTGTTCGTTTTAGAAGCCAGATGATTGTGATGGTTCAGATCAGAGATGAAACCTTCGGGCTGCTCCATGAAGCGAGTTTCGGAATAGACCGATTCCAGGTTGGAGCGCATGACATCGAAATAACTACACACCTCTGCGACTTTCTCCAAAGCCGCTTCCCGGGCTGCATCGTCCTTTGCCATGTCATAAGCGTTCAAGGCCAGGATGAGGCGCACCGGATAGTTTTGCAGGTTATTCGTCTGTTCATAGACTTGCAGCGTATAGCGATTGCGTAATGCCTCCGCCTCCGCCGTTCTGATACCCTGGACTATCTTCTCGTAACGTCCGGCTTCAATCTTTGCCTGTGCAATTTTATCTTTATACAGTTCGCTCCATGCCCCCGGTTTCGTCTTGTCCGGCACCTCCATCAATGTGAAAGCAGTCGTGCCCCACGCCGGCGTCCGGAAGTCACCAACGCGCCATCGAAGAAAAAGACCGCCTTCTCCAGTTCATCCAGAAAGGCCATCCGGTTATCCTCCGAGCGAAAACCATATTCCCGCTGTGCATGTGCTTTTTTAAACGCTTCGATATCCCGTGCCGACGGATTCCAACCGAATTCTCCTTGTGCAATGAACCCCCTCCATACCGTTTCCAGATGCGGCGAACCGTCATCCCAAGCAGTCGCCAATATTCCTTCCAGTTGATTGTCGGCAACCAACTGGCTGAATCCTTTCACGTATTCCGAACGGGTATTCCGGCGCGGCATAAAAGGCGAGTCACCGGCAGAAGCAGCCGTCGCCCCCATCACCTTCAGCCCCTTATCATGATACCATTCCAAAAGGCGCCGATGGGCAGGCGTCGTCGCATCCTCATATTTCCAACGCATATACACGCATTCTTTCGGAAACAAACCGATCGCCTCATCCAGTTTGTCGGTGTTCCAGACCTTCACCACTTCCTCTTCGGATTTATCGCTTAACGCAAGTTCCCATATACCGGCATATTTTAACGGCATATCATCCCAAAATATAGGAATACGACCATGGTCTACAGCAAACTGGCAGACATTCTTCAACCAGATCATCTGCAATTCGAAAGCAGTCTTGCCTGTAGCCTTGCAACGGTCGTCGATTCCGATCGCCGTGATCTCATCCCCACCGACATGCAGGTATTTTCCGTACGGCATGGCTTCAAGCGCATCCAGATAAAGATCAAACTGCACCTCGTATGTACGCGGATCGGACGGACAGAATTCCCAATCGCTGTCCGGATTCTCACGCAATTCCCAATGATGTTTCAATATAAAACCGGCATGGCCGAGTCCTTGCACAAGTGGGCAGATCTCGACATTCCGTTCCTTCGCATACCGGCAGAGCGCCTGCATCTCCTGCTTGCTGATCGCATTCGGAGCTGCGACTTCCGGACGGCGAGTAAAGCGCAGTTTATCTTCCAGTTCCCAGATAATCGCATTCACTTTATAACGTGCCAGCCTGTCGATCATCCGGTAATAATATTCCATCCGGTCCAGATGATGCTTCGTATCAAGATGGACAGCACGGTAGGCGATAGCCGGATAATCAGTTATTTTCATCTGCGGAATTTCCAGGTCAAAATCCCGGCTATCTTCCAACAACTGCTCCAACGTTTGGCAACCGTAAAACAGTCCGGCTTCCGTGCGGGCCGTGACTGTCACACCTTTATCATTCACCTCCAAAACATATCCTTCGGGCGAATCAGGCACATTCGATTCGGAAAGTTGTAAGAATAATCCCTTTCCCATATGTCCTGCACGGGGAAGGACATCCGTCAACGCTCCCAATATAGGGACAAGTGTGTCTGATGCGGCCGATACAAATTTAAGATCGGTATACATAATTCCTTTTCCCGGAAGCAGTTCGACAGATTGAGGTTGGGGCAGGAGCTGAAACGCCTTGTCCAAGCCACGGGCACAGAGGCCATTTGTCATAAACAACAGACTTATGATTAATAGTTGTATTTTCATGATATACGTTATTTTTATCAAAGATACGGGACTCAAAAAGAAAGTCCTAATAAATAAAAGAAGAAAAGGGTCAGCCATAACATGTTTTACACCATTACAACCGACCCTTAGAATAATACCTATTAAAAAACGGTCAATCACCAACCTTCATTCGGGGTACATAACGGATTTGTCTCCAACTCCTTGGATGGTATAGGATAATAATAATAACGATTCGTATCCCCGACCTTACCAGTCATTAATTGTTTATACCGAACTTCATTACAAGTCTGCATACGCTTTTCCAACAATCCCCAACGGCGAAGATCGTAAAAACGTTCCCCTTCCACAAAGAACTCGATGGCACGCTGACGCTCCAAATCATTAAAGACAGCCTCATACGTCTGTGCTCCGCTATAGGGGTTCAAATTAGCCCGTTCACGAATCTGATTCAAATACCCGATTGCCATCGGCAAATCCTGCTTTCCACGCAAATAAGACTCAGCAAGCAGAAGAAGCACATCTGCATACCGTATCGCCCGTTCATTGATGCAAGACATAGGCGGATCAGCCTCCGATTCGGCCGTATTCCAATTCTGATATTTCAAAATCCAATATGTATTCCATCTGTCTTCTGCAAACTTCTCCCGAAAAGGCTTCAAATAATACATACATCCTTCATAATCCCAAGCAACCGATGAACGTGCACGATAATCAAAATTTCCATCTTTATCTTTTTCTTCCAAGAAATAATCCATTATTTGCGGGGTCGGATTTGCCTCATACCAACCACTGGCTTCCGGTGCCGCATATTCTTTCGGACGTGTATTCGTTTGAGTCGAATTGATATTCTCTCCATCTCCCCAAATATCCGTTCCACCAACCGGCTCCATCAACAATTCGAAAATACTCTCTTCATTGTTTTCGTGTACATCATCAAAATTCCATGCAAAATCCTCTACCAAACGATACGTATAAGGTGATTTTGTCAAAGGTTCCAATATTTCAATTGCCTTATCAAAGTCTTCTTCATATACATATATTTTACCCAACACAGCATACGCTGCACCTTTTGTCGGTTTTCCGATAACATCATTCTTCACCGGCAACAAAGAAGCCGCAGTAAGCAAATCCTGTTCAGCCTGCGACCATATCTCGGCCTGAGAAGACTTTTCCAAAGGGAATGTAGAAGGAGACTGAGAAGCTGTCAGACGCAAAGGTGCATTTTTAAACTCTTTTCCTAATTGGAACAAATAGAACCCGCGAATAAACAAACACTCCGCCTTCACCTTATTGACGAAATCCTCTCCGAATTCTCCTTGCTTCTCTTCCAGCTTCTGCATGATTGAATTCGTTCTATACAATGCATTATAAAATTGATAAAACATCCCTTGTGAAAGAGAATTACCATTTGTATTTGTAAAATAACAGGCTTGAAAGACATCGCTGATATCGTTTCTAAACTCCACTTCGTCCGCACGAGCAATACGCATCATTACACCACGAGTTCCATAATATCCCCCGTTTAGAGCATTTTTCAAAGGGGTATAGCATGAAGTCAAAGCCAATTCAAAGTCAGCTTCGGTCTGCCAGAAAGTATCTTCGGTCGCCTTGTTCGGATTCATCTGCTCCAACTGAGCGTCGCACGAAGTACACAAACCTGTAACAACCATTATACAAGATATAAAATATAGATATATTCGTTTCATACTGTTATTTTATTTAAAATGTGACATTCAAACCAAACATAAATGTACGATTAGAAGGATATATAAATTCATCGAAACCACGAGAATATACATCTGAAGAATTCACGTCCGGCGTATACCCCGAATAAGAGGAGATCGTAAAGAGATTCTCCGCATTGACATACACACGAGCTTTCTGGACAAAGCCATGAAACCAAACCGTAGGCAAGGTATAACCTACCTGAAGATTTCTCAAGCGGAAATAAGAACCGCTCTCCAAATAACGGTCGGATTCGGAACGGGCATTCCTATTCGGGTCGGTCCAAATCAGCCGAGGAGAGGACGCATTTTGATTTTCAGGCGTCCAATAATCCAAAGTACTTGCCAAATAGTTCGTACCACGGGTCACATCCGTCAATTCCAATTTCGTCGCATTATAAATTTTATTACCAGTGACACCTTGGAAACCAATCGAGAAATCAACATTCTTATACGTAATATTACCATTGATCGAATAGGTGAATTTCGGGAATGGGCTGCCACAATACACACGATCCTCATCATTAATCGTTCCGTCATTATTTGTATCCTTGAAACGAATATCGCCGGGTTCGGCACTCGGCTGAATCAGAACCCCATCTTTCTGATGAGCTTGCACCTCTTCCGTGCTATTAAAATAGCCGTCAGTAGGAATCAACCAAAAACCACCTATAGGATAACCGGCCAACGTTCTGCTCGTATAAGTTCCTCCATGAATCGTCCCACCGGTAATTACCTGCGATTCTGCCCCCATTTCCACCACTTCGTTTTTATTATAAGTTCCAAGGAAACTTACACCATAGGACAGATCCTTATTCAAAGACTCATTCCATCCCAAATTAAATTCAAATCCTTGATTACGGATCTTACCTGCATTACGAATCGGATCATTAGCACCTCCCGTAGAAATAGGAATAGGCACATTCAACAAGATATCTTTCGTATTCTTTACATACCAATCGGCAGTCAAAGTCAAACGATTACGCAGGGCCATAAAGTCAATACCGACATTCGTCATCGCCGTTTCTTCCCATTTGATATCCGGATTGGCAAACGTTTTTGGGAAAGCACCTTGTATCAGTCCGCTCTTTCCATCCGGATAATTAATGCCGGTCGTAACAACAGACACATATTGATAGTTATCAATTTCCTGATTACCTAGCACCCCATATCCGCCTCTCAACTTCAACTGATCCAACCAAGATACGCTATTCTTTACAAAATCCTCTTCTGCAATATTCCAACCAACAGATACCGATGGGAAATTACCATACCGATAATTGGAACCGAACTTAGAAGAACCATCACGGCGAATGGTCGCAGTCAACAAATAGCGATTCTTATAAGAATAGAAAGCACGTCCTAAAATGGAAGTCAACACGCTGCGGCTTGAATTACCACTTACGGCCAATCCTTGAGATGCGGCATCTATTTCAGTAATTCCAGTCGGCATTCCTTGCCCGGAACCTTGCATATAACGATACCGGGAATCCTGATATGTATATCCGACAAGAGCCGACACCTTATGGTCTCCGAACGTACGATCAAAAGTCAGCAAGTTTTCGACCAAAATATTACGTGTACGGGTCTGCTGTTCCGTCACCGCTGTTATATCATGTTTTGCCAGCCCGAAATCAAACAGGCCTTCATAACTATTATAGCGATAAAATTGGAAATCCGGAGTCAGGTTTAACTTATATTTCAGACCTTTCATTAATTCTACGGAGACATAAGCATTTGCAAATATTTTTACATTATCACTATATCTCTTCATTAAATTATCGTCCACCATACCTAACGGATGAGTCAAATTCACAACGTCTCCGTACAAGCCACCATATCCACCTGTCCGGTTTTCATCATATTGTTCCCATGTCGGAATAGCCTGCAACGTATGTCCGACCATTCCCCCTCTAATGACCGAATATAAAGGATTGCTTTGATCATAAGTCAACACGACATTTGTCCCAGCCTGGAAAATACCCTTCTTGAAATCCTGTTTGCTCTGCAACGTGTAACGCTGGTAGTTCGTACCTTTCATCACGCCGTCCTGATTCGTATACCCCACACTATTATAGTAGGTGGAATATTTACCTCCTCCCTTCACAGAAAGCGCATAGTTTTGCATCAATGCCGGACCAAACATCAAGTCCTGCCAGTCATTATCCGGTTTTGAAGCCAAATCCTGTGCCATTTCGAGCGGACTCAATCCGGCAGCCCTTCTGGAAACGGTCGTCACTTCCGCCCAGCCTGCAGCATCCAATAAATCCAGATATTTGGAAGGCGAACTGACGCCGACATTGGCCGATAGATCGATAATCGGTTTCCCTTCCGTATTGCTTCCCTCTTTTGTCGTTACTATAACGACGCCGTTAGCTGCACGTGAACCGTAAATCGCAGCCGAAGAAGCATCTTTCAACACATCGATACTGGCAATATCGTTCGGATTGATATGATCGATTCCACTCATATACATACCGTCCACGATATACAAAGGAGAAGAATTGTTCAACGTTCCGATACCACGGACCATGACACGGGTACTACCGCCCGGCGCACCACCCTGAGAAACGATATCCACACCGGCAATCTTACCTTGCAAGGCCTGCCCGATAGTAGTGTTGCTCTGTGTATTCAAATCATCTGTGCTCACGTTAGCTACAGAACCGGTCAAGTCCGCCTTTTTCTGCGTACCGTAACCGATCACGACAACTTCATCCAGCGTTTTCGTATCTTCCAATAATACGACATTGATTGTTTTTTGGTTACCGACAACGATCTCCTTTGACAGGTAACCAATATAAGAAATATTCAAAACCGAATTAGGATCGGCCTCGATAGAGAAATTACCATCTATATCGGTAACCGTACCATTTGTAGTACCTTTCACCACCACGTTCGCTCCAATGATCGCTTCGCCGTTGTTATCGACAATCCGACCGGTTAAGACATGTGTCTGCTGTTGAGCGGCAGCGATCGCATCCCGGCTTTTCGAAGACAAAATAATATGAGTTCCTTCCATTTCATATTCGATACCCGCATTCTTGAACAGGTTATCCAATACCTCTGAAACAGGTTTCGTTTTCGCCTTTACCGAAACTTTCCGGTTAACATCTACCTGGTTATTATAGATAAACAAATAATCTGTCTGACTTTCAATCTCATTTAGAATTTCCTCTAATTGAGAATTGTTCTTGTTAATACTAACCCGGGCATTCTGCGAATGTGAATCTTCAGCATACGAACAGAATACGCAGGCTCCCAAAAGGAATGTGGATATTCGCATAGTTCTCAAGATTTTTTTACCTGACGGAGTTTTCGGATAATATCCCCCCGACAAAAAGTTTTTTTTCATACCTTTGTAACTGATTTGAAGTTAATACAATGAATTAAAAAAATTGTGTTGATTGGAATGCCGGCAAATGCCCCCCAGCGCTTGCCGGCATTTTTCTGTTATTGACTGCCTGTTTTCATGTTTCCTTCTTATTTTATAAGGTTAATACTAATTATTGTGTTTTTTATTTCTGTTCTTCTATTACTTGTGTTCACCTAATATAAATAATCTGATTTTCATCGTCTCGTTCATACTTGAAACGAATATCCCTCTGCAATACCCTCAGCGCATAGTCGATACCGTCTGCTTGCCTGAACTTTCCCGTGAAATAGTATTTCAATACATTCTTATTCTCAACAACTATGCTGACTCCGAAATATTTCTCCAGATCATTCATGATCGAGAGGAATGATTCGTTCCGAAAACATATCAGTCCTTCTTTCCAACGATAGGGATTGTAATCGTCAACCGGAATGACTTTCAGCCTGCCGTCCTTTTGCAGGCAAGCTTTGCTGTCCGGCTTCAACATCAATGTATCCCCCAGACCGATACGGGAGGCAACTCGCACACTTCCTTCCATCAACGTAACCTCAAAATCGTCTTTATCGGAATAGCCTTCCACATTAAATTTTGTTCCCAGTACTTCCATATTACATTTGCCCGTTTCCACGATAAAAGGCCTTTTCTTATCTTTGGCCACATCGAAATAGGCTTCTCCGTCTACCGCTACCTGGCGTACGGACTTGTCGAACACAGCCGGGTAAACGATCTTCGTCCGAGCATTCAGCCAGACATTCGTCCCGTCCGACAGCGTGATGTTCACCCGTTGTCCGGTAGGGACATAAATGGATTGCATCGGCACAACTCCATTTTTATCTGAAACAAATTGATATAATAAGCTAAGCCCCAATGTCACAGCGACAGCTGCCGCAATCTTGATTAACTCAGTTCCGAGAGAACTCAAGCTCCATGACTTGTGTCGCATCTTTTCTTCGATCGTTTTTTCATCGCCAAGAAGCAACATCGAGTCGAATATCTTTCTCTCTTTCAAGAATTTTCGTCTGTTTTCCGGGGAATGTTCCATCCATTGCCGGATCCGGACTTCTTCTTCATAAGAAGCGGCTCCTTCAAAGAACTTATATAACGTTTCCCTGTCCATTTTTCATCTTTTTACTTATGCTTACATAATACTAACAGTTCACAAGCCTATATCCCCAGTTGAAAATGAAAAAAAATTTCATTTTTATATTTTTTCTTCCGATATCGAATACCATAGTTCTCTTGGAACTACGTTCTTTTTCAAGAAATATCCGTTCCAACCAGAACCCCTGTTTGTCATCATTCACAGTCTTGGAAACCTGCAATAATAGCTCCTTCCAAGAAGGATCGGGAATATTTTAAAATACTCTCCTGAAAGATTCCGAAGCTCTGAACGAAGTTGTAGTGTAACCGCACCAAAATCATAAGGGACAATCAATCCTTGTCTTTAGTACGGGTATTTCTATATAAAGTTTTTTGAGCAAAACAACTATCATACTATCATAATCAAATTTATATAATTGTAAAACAGCATGTTACTCCATGATAGTTCCTGTTTTTAACTATCATTTATCTATCATAACTATCATGGGTAAAGTAAGCGTCTCCGCGATGCTACCATTGTTCTTCAAACAAGAGTATTTAGCTTTGTCATCAAAAAAAGATGAAAGCAGAAACTCGTTTTCCCCGTACAGTAGAAGCCTACAAGGCACATTTGCATGAAGATCGCCCTCATTACGACAGTTTTCAAACCTTTTGCCGTAAACAAGGGGTACGTTATAAAGGAGTGATGCAATGGATGCATCGTCATAATCGAAGCGTAGGAAGTTTACGTTTGGAAGTATTATTGGAAAAAAACGGTAATGACAGTAACTTGAAAAGTTCACTTATAGAAGTGTCAGGGCAAAGCTTTCCGATCAAGAACTCCTGCATATCCTCACGCAATATTCCTTTGGACCAATATATCAAAGGTGCGATCCTCTCTTTCCCTGACGGTGTATCCATTAGTATCCGCGAGACCACCCCTTCGGCCTTAATGAAGCTTTTTGAATTATACACCCAAGTAACAGGCAATCCAAATGTTTAGTCTGAACGAATCCCTGCATTATTATCTTTACCCTTACTATATCAATATGGGGTGTGGAATAGAGATTTTATCCGAACTGGTTCGTAATACAAAGACAGGAAACCCACTCAGCGGAGATGTCTATTTGTTCTGTGGTAAAAAACGGGACATGATCAAACTGTTGCGCTGGCAGGAAGACGGATTTATTTTATATCAGAAGCGTTTAGAGGACGGGACCTTTGAACTCCCCCGTTTTAATCCCCGTGAGGACTGGAATAAGATCGAATGGAAAACGTTCATGATGATCATGTCAGGCATCTCTCTGAATACAGTGAAGTACAGGAAACGCCTTCGTTTGTAGTCCGGTCTATTGATTTGTAGGGCGCCGCTTTATAAATAAAAGCATAAATATTTTGCCGCCGGAAGAACTATCCGTATCTTTAAGGCATGGATTACAAGCGGATTGCCCTCTTATTGGAAGACCAGTTGAAATTGGCTGCGCAGCGGGAAGAGGAGTTGTTGAAAGTGATCGCAGATCAGAATGAACAGCTCAATATCCTGACTGCGGAAGTCAAATCCTTAAACAGTTCCATCCTCTCGTTGGAGAAAGCCCTGTTGGAAAAGAATGCATCCCTTGAAGGCCAGCAAAGTAAAGTCCGCATATTGGGTAAGATGGTATCGGGCAAGAAATCCGAACAGGTCTCTGTCCCCGATAAAGGAACGACAATCATAGCCAAAGTAAAACCCAGTCTGAAAGAAAGAGGGAACAACGGAGCCAGACGCAAAGAATATTTTAATCTGGAAACCTGCCATCATGATATCTATCCGGATGCAGCAGAGTTCAAAGTGGAAGAAGGCAAAAAAATACGTACGACAGATTGCATCCGCTACGAATTTATTCCTCCCCGTTTTATCAAGCATATCTATCACCAGCACTATTATGCCTGTAAAGGCACTGTTTATGCCGGAAGTCTGCCAGCTGTCCCCTTGTTGAACTCTAATTATGATGCATCCTTCATCGCCGGTATCCTGCAGTTGCGCTATATCTACTCCATGCCAGTCGAACGTATCATCAAACTCTTCGCAGAGCATGGCTTTGAGATGAATAAAGCCACGGCTCATGGACTGATTAAAAAAGCGGCCGGTCTGTTTGACCTGGTTGAAGATGTTCTCAAAGAGACTGTCCTCTCGGACAATTATCTGAGTATGGACGAGAGCTATTATACCGTTCTTACCAGTGATACAAACAACTCATCCGGCAAATCCACAGCCAAAGGATATATTTGGGCAGCACTGGCTAATCATCTAAAACTGGTACATTTCTTTTACGAAAACGGTTCACGTTCCAGAAAGGTCCTGACCGGTTATCTCAGGGAAGACTACCGGGGAGCTATACAAAGTGACGGATTAGGAAATTACAAGATAATAGAAAAAGAGGCCTATCCGGATGCCATCCGCCTATCCTGTTTCCAACATTGCAAACGCAAGTTCCTGAATATAACAGGAAACAAGGATGCTGAAAAAATCGTACGAATCATCAATCGCCTTTACCAAAATGAACACCGCATTCCCCCGGACTGGACAGCCCGCCAGATACTGGACTATAGAAATAAATATGCTCCCCCTATCCTCAAAGAATTAAAAGAGGAACTGATAAATATAAAAAACAAAAAGTCGACTTTACCCAAAAGTGAATTAAGTAAGGCGATTAACTATACGTTAAACGAATATGATGCTTTATGCAATTATATCCGCAGTGCAGACTATGCTCCGGACAATAATGCGATTGAAAGACTAATGCGATATATTAGCTTAAGCCGCAGAAACTCCTTATTCTGTGGGAGTCATCAGGGGGCTAAAAGGGCTGCACTGATCTACTCACTGGCTTGTTCATGTAGGCTCAACAACATTAACTCATTTGAGTATTTTAAAGATTTGCTTACTAAGCTCATTGATATAAATCCCAATACAGATCACGAGACTATAAGAAATTTACTCCCCCATAAATGGCAAAGGTAGCATCGCGGAGACGATTACATGGTAAAAATAATAAATCATTATATATCAGTATTCTATCAAATTTCAGATATATTCTGAAGCCAATACAAAACAGATTAAATAGGCTCGTTTTTTCATGAAAACAAGCTACTTTTTAACCAAAAAATCGGCATAAGGCGCAAAGAAAAGCAAAGTTCTACATAAATAAATGCAGGTCAGCATCTTGTATGCAGGGCGGGTTGAAGCAGGCTTCGGCATAAAAAGCCTGAAAACACCCCTTTCGGACAAAGTTCGGCTACTAAACAGCTACCGGTTCCGAAACGGGGTATATGCGGCATAACGAGTTCTGTTTCATCGCTTTGCCTTGTTTTGCATAGCTCTTGGTAAGAAATAAGTAACTACCTTTAGAAACGAAAATTTTAGAGTTATGAAAACAAAGAGAAGTACGTTTGCAACCTCGTTCTACATCAAGAGATCGGCAGTGAGAAACCGGGACGGAAAAGCCCCCATCATGGTGAAGATCTCCATTGATGGGGATGACAAAGCATTGGGAACCAAACTATTCGTTACGCCGGATTTATGGGAGAATGGTAAGGCAAAAGGCAAGTCCGCCGAGGCGACAGAGATAAACGGGCAGCTCAAAGAAGTCAGTGCCCGGCTTACCAACCACTATCACCGCATCCTCCGGGAAGAGGATTTTGTCACCGCCGAAAAGCTGCGTAACGCCTTTCTGGGTATCGGTGTGATGGAAAACTGCATCCTGAAAGATTTCGAGAACATGAACCGGGAATTTGAGGCGATGGTGGAGAAAGGGCAGCGAGCCAAGTCCACCTACAACAAGTATCTGGCTGTTTACAACCATTTCAAGACCTTCCTTTGGGAGAAGAAGAAACGAACCGATATGGCTTACAAGGAACTGACAAAGGAGATTATCACCGATTTCGATAAGTACCTGCGCGTGGAAAAGGGATTGAGTGACAACACTCTTTGGATATACACCATGCCACTGCTCAGCCTGACAGACAAGGCATGGCGGCGTGGTATCGTCCGTTCCGACCCTTTCGGTGAGTA
>ERZ779902.805-NODE-805-length-12903-cov-2.072696_pt1 | contig 12903 bp, 7 predicted proteins | sample MGYA00511350_ERZ779902 | MGnify/ENA primary metagenome ERZ779902 (study PRJEB29588, sample SAMEA2146908) | human gut metagenome | biome: human gut; feature: human-associated habitat; material: faeces | place: Denmark | collected 2008/2010 ...
TTATCATCCCACTTTTATGCTCATATCGGGGCGGGTCCTAAGGTCTTTCACCCACTTATGAGCAAGCTCATGTGGGCTTAGACCTTTTGACCCTGGTATCATCTAAATCAGAGGATAGTACATCTTTTTATGTAGTGCTGAGGAAAGAAGCAGAATTGATGGGTGACGTGAGAAGGGCAGGATTTGTCAATGTGGCAAAATGTGTGGAAGAAGGAGCCGGAGAGGATGAAACAGATATCTGAGGCAGTGAAAAAGGATCAGATCCTGTATTATTTCAAAACCCAGTGGACTGTGCTGCTGGCGGTAACAATCTCCGGTCTGATCTATAACCTCGGACTGCTGGCAGGACCGTGGTTCGAGGGTCGGATGACGGGATGCCTGGTGGACATTCTGGGTGGGAAAGCAGGATACCGGGATATGCTGGTGCTGGTGACGACATATGTGATATCTATTGCCATCGTGCAGATCTCCCGTTATATCAAACGTTTTTATGTCAGACGATTTGCTAATAATGTGAATCGTGACATGAAAGAGATCCTGTACCGCAGTCTGGTGCACAGAAGCCGTGCCGAACTGGAAGAAGAGGGTGTCGGAAATGTGATGACCAAGGCAATCCTGGATGTGGACGACTGTGCGGAGGGTATGCGGAAATTTACCACAGAGATCTTCGATACCGGTGTGGCACTGGCAGCATATGTGGGAATGCTGTTATTCTATGACTGGCGGCTGGCAATCTTAGGCATGCTGTTTTTACCGGTATCTTATGTGCTGGCGGAGAAGATGAAGCGTAACGTGCAGCGTACCGGAGCGGCATATAAGGAACAGTCCGGAGATTTAAGTGCCGCAACACTGGACAGAGCTGCCAATGCTGTCACTTACCGTGTCTATGGCAGAGAAAAAGAGCGGGAACAGGCCTATGAAGCGAATCTTACCGCTTATGAGAAATCTGCTGTGAAGGCTAATATCTGGAGTACCGCGTTTCCCCCGCTGTACCGGATCATCTCCATGACAGGCGTACTGTTTATCCTGTATTTCGGCAGCAGAAATGTGCTGGGAACCGGCTGGAAAATATGGGATGTGGCAGCCTTTACCACGTTTTTATCCTGTTTTTTGAAGTTAGCCGTGAAATCTTCTCATGCAGCGAAGCTATTCAATGCGGTACATAAAGCCCAGGTCTCCTGGAAACGAATCAAACTGCTGATGAAGGAAGACACTTATGAGGACGACAGCCTGGTACAGGAGCCAGGAACGCTGGAAGTATCGGATGTAAGCTTCGCTTATCCCGGCGGAGAGAAGATCTATGAGGACTTCAATCTGTCAGCCACTCCGGGACAGATCATTGGTGTCACCGGCGCAGTGGCGTGTGGTAAATCCACATTGGGAAAGACCTTCCTCTGTGAATACCCTTACGAAGGAAGGATCTGTTTCCACGGCAAAGAATTATCCGGGATGACCAAGGCAGAGCAAAACGGCATGGTGGGATATTTAGGACATGATCCGGAGCTGTTCAATGACAGTGTCCGTAACAATATACTGCTGGGCGATGATGACGATCCGGAGAAGTATCTGAAGGCAGTCTGTTTCGACGGTGAGGTGGCAGAGATGGAAGAGGGTATGGACGCCATTGTGGGAAATGGCGGTGTCCGACTCTCCGGTGGACAGGCACAGCGGCTGGCATTGGCGAGAACCCTGTGCCATAAGCGTCCGGTCCTGATCCTGGACGATCCTTTTTCCGCACTGGATCGCAAGACGGAGGAAGAGGTTTTTGCCAATCTACGGAAGCTGGCAGCAGACAGTATCGTGATCCTGCTGTCCCACAGACTCTATATGTTCCCCCAAATGGATCAGGTGCTGTGGATGGAGGATGGAAAAGTGACCGCAGGAACCCACGAACAGATCCTTGAAAAGTTCCCGGAGTATGCGAGACTGTATGAAGCACAGGCGGATGGCGCTGATGCACACAGTACGCAGGAGGGAGGTCCGGATCATGCAGAAAAATAAACAGATGCAGAAAAATAAGAGACAGAATGTGAAAAATGTCCGCAGCGTGATCCGGCAGACTGTGACAGGCTATGCAGGGTTGTCACTGGGAATCGTGCTGGCAGTCGCAGGTGCCATTGTAACCGCGCTTTTGCCGCCCTGGATCCTGGGAAGTATCGTGGATACGATCACCGCAGGAAACGCAGTTCCGGTTGCATTGGTGATACTGTATTTTGCTTTTACGGTGCTCACCGGGCTGACCGAAAGCCTTCGGGAAGGTCTGCTGACGGTCTTCGGTCAGAAGATCACCCACGCACTGCGGAGCAGCATGATGGAGAAATACACGAACCTGACGGCAGGGGAACTGACGAAACAGGAGCCCGGTACTATCGTATCCCGGTTCGTAGGAGATGTGGATACGGTGGAGAACCTGTTTACCTCCGGAATCATCAGCATGTTCGCCGATGCCTGTAAGATTATAAGTATCCTGGTGGTGATCTGGTTAAAAAACAGAGGACTGGCGATCGTACTTTTGATCCTGCTGCCATTTCTGTATTGGTTCACCCGGACGGTGCAGAAAAACATGCTGAAAGCCCAGATCGAGAACCGTCGTGCTGTGGGCAGAGCCTCCGGACATGTGCCGGAGACGCTGCACAATATCCGCACCATTCATACGCTGGGAAAAGAGCGCTATATGGAGGAACGGTATGATGAATATATTGCGGAGAGTTATCGCGCGGTAGATCGCACGAATTTCTATGATGCTATTTATTCCCCGGTGATCCTGATCCTGAATGCTATCGTGGTGGCGGTTGTGATGCTGTTTTCTGCCTCCGGTAATGCAAAGGTGCTGACACTGTTCGGCATGTCTGCAGGTACAGCGGTAGCGGTAATTAACTATATCTCCCAGATCTTTACCCCAGTGGAGAGTCTGGGAATGGAGATACAGACCATGCAGTCCGCCATTGCAGGTGTGCACCGGATCAATGAATTCTATGCGCTGGAGGAATTGCCGGAGAGAGTACGGAATTTGGAGACTCCGGTGGTCACAGAGGAAGAGACGCCGTTTGTGGAACTGCAAAACGTGACCTTTGCTTATGAGGATGACAGCCGTAAAATCCTGCATCACTTAAGCTTCAAAGTGTATCCCGGAGAACAGGTGACACTGTCCGGAAGAACCGGAGCAGGGAAGAGTACGGTCTTCAAACTGTTGTTGGGACTTTATCAGCCGGGAGAGGGTAAAGTGCTGATTCAGGGAAGAGATGCTTTTCAGATTCCGGAAAATGAAAAGCGCAGCCTGTACGGCTATGTGGAGCAGACTTTTCACAGGGTACCAGGTACCGTGAAGGATCAGATCACGCTGTATGACGATTCTTTTACTATGGAAGAGGTACGGGAGGCTGCAAGGATTGCGGGACTGGATGCAACGATAGAACAGCTGGAAAAAGGCTATGACACGATCTGTACTTCGGAGATCTTCTCGCAGCTGTTATCCATTGCCAGAGTCGCTGTGGCGAAGCCGAAGCTTCTTCTGCTGGATGAGATTACGGCAAATCTGGATGCCCAGACTGAGGAAGAGGTGCTGCAGGCACTGAAGAGGGCTTCCAAAGGACGTACCGTAATCTCGATTTCGCATAGAGTGAACGCGGAGACAGGACGGATCATTACATTTTAATCCATCCAAATGCATTTGCCACGGAGCTTAATAAAATAATCGCAGCAAATACCGGGCAGAGATACTTGATCATGAAATTGAATATCTTTTTGCGGCGGAAAGCGGCTTCTCCGTGCATGACTTCTTCTTCCACAGCCTTTACTCCGATGACGCGGGATACCAGCAGACAGATGGTGATGGCAGCGATAGGCATCATCACGGAGTTGGTCAGGAAATCGAAGAAATCAAGGAACTGCATGCCGATGATCTTCACAGCACCAAGCGGTCCGTAACCCAGTGAGGATAACGTTCCCAGTGCCAGCATGATCACACCCATGATCACGGTAGATTTTTTACGACCCCAGCCAAGCTCGTCCTCGAAAGTAGACACAGCACTTTCGGTAAGTGCAATGGAGCTGGTCATGGCTGCAAACAGTACCAGTACGAAGAACATAATACCTACGAAGGTGCCCATTCCCATGCTGTCGAAGACTTTGGGAAGTGTGATGAACATCAGGGAAGGACCTGCCTGTAAGGTATCGGGATCTCCACCGGAGAATGCGAACACGGCGGGAATGATCATCAGCCCTGCCATGATGGCGATGGCGGTATCAAAGACCTCCACGTTTTCGGTGGATTCCTCGATGGAGACGTCCTTCTTCATATAGGAGCCGAAGGTGATCAGGATACCCATGGCAATGGACAGAGAGTAGAACATCTGACCCATGGCAGCTACGACGGTCATCCAGGAGAAATTCGCGGGATTCGGGATCAGGAAATACTTCACACCGCTCAGGGCTCCCGGTCTGGTAACAGAATAGACGGTGATGACCACGGAGAGCACTACCAGGATCGGCATCATAATGCGGGATACGCGCTCGATACCGTTGCGGACACCGGCGTAGATGATGCCCAGAGTACACAGAGTGAATACGATAAAGCACAGCTCTGTAGAGACACCATTGGAAATAAACGTGGAAAAATAACCGTCCGCTGCCAGATCATGTCCGTGACCCTTGGCATATTCCACCAGATACTTGATCACCCATCCACCAATGACGGAATAATAAGGAACGATCAGAATAGGAATAATAGCGTTGATCCATCCACCGAAGGACAGCCATTTGGACTTCCCGAAGGTATGAAAGGCACCCACGGGGCTTTTACCTGTCATGCGTCCCAGTGAAGTCTCTGCCACGATCATGCTATAACCGAAGGTCAGCGCCAGGATAATATAGATCAACAGGAAGATACCGCCGCCGTATTTGGCTGCCAGATACGGGAAACGCCAGATATTGCCCAGTCCCACTGAGGCACCGGCAGCAGACAGAACGAAGCCGATCTTGCCGGAAAATGAACTTCTGTTATTATTTTTGTGATTCATAGTTTAAACTCTCCCATAAAAAATTGTCGTAAACAGAATAAGTGTAACATAGAAATAAGGAAAATACAGTACGAAATAGTCTGATTGAGAATTGAAAAATTCGATAATGCAAGAGTGAAAATTGAATGGATGCATTTTAATTTTAATATAAAACAATAATTCTGAGGAAAAATACAGAACTGCTATAAATATAAGCCAGCAATGGCACTGCTGAATGACGGTGTATCTGGCAATTTAAAGTATATTTTTTCCTGCATTTCGCATACTAACTGCAACGTTAATGATTAGTAATGCGAGATGATGATTTATCTTACGCAATATGTCATGGAGGAAAAAATGATGAAAGCAACTGGAATTGTAAGAAGAATAGATGACCTGGGACGCATCGTGATCCCGAAGGAGATCCGCCGCACGTTACACATCAGAGAGAGTGATCCGCTGGAGATCTTCACCGACAGAGAGGGGCAGGTCATCCTGAAAAAATATTCCCCTATCGGAGAGATGACCACATTTGCCAAACAGTATGCGGAGAGCCTGGCACAGGTGTCGGGACATGCCACACTGATCGCGGACAGAGACCAGTTCATCGCCGTCTCAGGAGGCTGTAAGCAACTGTTAAATAAATCCGTGAGCCGTCAACTGGAAGAGAAGGTCAATAATAGAGAGACTGTGATTGCCGCAAAAGGAGACCGCAACTATGTCAACATTGCGGAAGACATTGCCGTGGACTATGCCTGGCAGCTGATCACGCCGATCATCTGCGAAGGGGACATCATCGGAAGTGTGATCCTGTTGGAAAATGACGGGAAGAGCAAAATGGGAGAAGTGGAACAGAAACTGGCGCAGTCCGCAGCAGGCTTTCTGGGCAGACAGATGGAACAATAAATAATTACTTTGTTTATTTACAATTTGGAATAGAAAAGTGCAATCAGTTGCAAAAATCTTTTCCAAAAATGAAGCAAGTATATTGATTTTCAGTTAAATTATCCATATAATAGAATAGAAAAGTGCAACCAGTTGCAAAAATCTATTCCAGGGAGAAAATATATGGATATTCGCAGAGATTTCTATTTGGAAAAGTTAATAAAAAGAAAGAGCAATGGATTAATCAAGGTGATTACCGGTATTCGAAGATGTGGTAAGTCTTATCTGCTGAATAACATTTTCTATCATCATTTGTTAGATTCCGGTGTGGAAGCAGACCATATCATACGGTTTGCCTTTGATTCTGCGGATGATCTTTACCTGATCGGTGAAAGTCTTATTCAGATCGAAAAGGAAAAGCGGGGTGTGGATCCGGAGAAATTTATGGCATATATTCGGTCGAAAACTACAGGAGAGGGAATATATTATCTGCTGTTGGATGAAATTCAGATGCTGGATTGTTTTGAGGCTGTTTTGAATGGATACCTTCGCAAAGAGAATATTGATGTGTTTGTGACGGGAAGTAACGCAAAACTGTTGTCAAAGGATATTGCTACGGAATTTGCAGGCAGGGGTGATGAAATTCATATGTACCCTCTCAGCTTTGCTGAATTTATGTCTGTTTATAACGGAGATAAATATACCGGGTTATCTGAATATATGCTTTACGGTGGAATTCCATTAGTGGTTCTGCGGGATGGTGCCGGGGATAAAGCAACAGCGCTGCAGAATTTATTTAACGAAATTTATATCCGTGATATTACGAAACGGAATCGTATAAAGAATATTGGGGAATTGGAAGATCTGCTAAATATTCTTTCCTCTGCGATCGGTTCGTTGACCAATCCGGAAAAACTAAAGAACACTTTTAAAACCGTGAAGAAATCTAAAATTACTTCTGCAACCATAAAGAAATATCTGGATTACTTTGAAGATTCTTTTTTGATAGAGTCAGCACAGCGTTATGATATTAAGGGAAAGTCATATATAGAGACTCCTAAGAAATATTATTTTTCTGATTTGGGGCTTCGGAATGCCAGAATTAATTTCCGGCAGTTGGAGCAGACACATTCCATGGAAAATGTAATCTATAACGAACTCCGGATGCGGGGATATAGTGTGGATGTAGGTGTTGTCCCTATCGCAGAAAAAGATTTGGAAGGAAAGGTAAACCGCAGGCAGCTGGAAGTGGATTTTGTCTGCAATCTTGGTTCTGCCAGATATTACATTCAATCGGCATATTCTCTTCCGGATGAAACAAAGCGGACGCAGGAAATCCGACCGTTCCGGAAGATTGATGACTCTTTTAAAAAAATTGTCATTACAAAAGATATTGTGCAGCCATATTATGATGAATATGGTATTCTGACAATCAATATTTATGATTTCCTGTTGAATCCGGAATGCCTGCAAGGTTAAAGATAACAAGATCAGAAACAAATACCAAACGGTCGTAACCGGGTTAAGATACCACCTGGTTACGACCGTTTGTCTTACCGATATATAATTTCTCATCAGCTTCTTTTAATAATGTATGAACATCTTTGTCAGACTCACAGACCAGTCCGAAGGTCATATTTATCTTCACGTGTTGACCTTCATAGAGCGTATCCAGTTCGTGGATTTTGTCCATGAGAAGATCCAGCTGTTTCCGTGCTTCTGCAAGATCTACATTTTCAAATACCAGTAGAAATTCCTCACCACCCCAACGCGCGGCAAAGCCACGGCGCCACATATGCTGCTTCAGCAGGGCAGAAACATTTTTCAGTACGGCATCCCCGCATTCATGACCGTAGGTATCGTTAACCTTTTTGAAAAAGTCAATATCTCCGATGGCGAGCGCAAAAGAATGGCGGGAGGATTGGGCTTCCTCGAAGATCTGGCGCAGCTTTTTTTCCCCGCTGCGTCGGTTGTACAGCTCGGTCAGGGCATCCTGCTCGATCATGGTACGAAGAGAGCGCTGCATGGACAGGGCACAGCGACCGATATCACCTAATTCATCACTGCGTTTTGTTACGGAATGATCCAGTGTGGCGTTCAGATTCCCGGAGGCTACCTCCGACAGGAAGCTGTGAATATGGAGTAATACAGCCACGAATCTTCTGGTGTAAAAATAGATGCAGACAGCCACGAGAGCCACAAAACCGATGATCAGCCATGTCAGCGGATAGACATAACGTTGAATGGATTGAGATACGGCGGCACTGGATTTTCCTATAAAAAGCATGCCAACTATGCTGCCGTCCTGATTGCGGACAGGACTATAATAGGAAAAATAAGACTTTCCATTGATCAGAGTGTTGATATAAAAATGATCTTCACCGGTATTCAGGACATCACGGATCACCACATCCGGAGCACCGGAGCCGACAATGCGGTCACCCTGGGCATTATACAGAGTCGTCAGAATGCGGGTATCCTGATAGAACAGGGTGATGTCCAGTCCGGTATCCTCTTTGAATTGATCAAATAGAGAATATTCACGGGTGATATCTACATCGCCCTTATACAGAAGGTAGGCAACATCACCTTCCAGCCGGTAATCGCCGGGATAGGCAGCGTTCAGAAGTGTAGTGGCACTTTTGGTGGCATCATACAATTCACGTTCCACTTCCTGATACATAGTTTTTGTGAACCATTGGGAAGTGAAAAATAACATGACGATCCCCAGCGCCAGCAGGGGAATCAGGCCGATCGCCTGCAGAGTATATGATATTTTACCGCCGCTTCTTTTCGGCGTATTTTGCGTATTTTCCATAGAATTCCCTGCCCCTTCCGGTAAGATCGGTACACATATCAGTCTTAAAATAATTATATGAAATAAATGTCGGAAAAGCAAGAAAGAAAAGCTTTCTAAGCAAATCATAACATCCGGCTTGACAACGCAAAAAAATGAGATATATAATAGCGGTATATCAAAAATGCATTGACGAAGAGAGTAACTTTTCCGCAGAAAGGCAAAGCGAGCCGGTGATGGTGAGAGACCGGTGCGAGTAAGGGAATCGTGAAAATCACTTCTGAGCTGTCAGAACAAAAGCCCAGGTCAGTAGTTCTGAACGGAATCCCGCCGTTACCGGGAAGCATATCACTCCTGTGAGATGACACATGTGGAATCATATAGGAAGTATGTTGTAAGAGGTGGTTAACGAATGCATGAGCTTCGTCCTGTTACGGGACGGAGCTTTTTTCATCCTCAGTTTCAGAAAAGAAAGGAAGCGCACTATGTACAAGCAGGTACCCACAAGCCTGAATTTCGTAGACCGTGAGAAAGCCGTCGAGAAATTCTGGGAAGACAACAACATTTTCAAAAAAAGTATGGAACACCGTAAGGAAGGCGAGACCTATACCTTCTACGACGGACCGCCTACCGCCAACGGTAAGCCCCACATCGGTCATGTAGAGACCCGTACCATCAAGGATATGATCCCCAGATACCGTACCATGAAGGGATATATGGTTCCCCGTAAGGCAGGCTGGGATACTCACGGACTTCCCGTAGAGCTGGAAGTTGAGAAGCTGCTGGGTCTGGATGGTAAGGAGCAGATCGAGGAATACGGTCTGGCACCTTTCATCGACAAATGTAAAGAGAGCGTCTGGAAATACAAGGGAATGTGGGAAGATTTCTCCCGTACTGTTGGTTTCTGGGCTGACATGGATAACCCTTATGTTACCTACGATGACAACTTCATCGAGTCCGAATGGTGGGCACTGAAGACCATTTGGGATAAGGGACTTCTGTACAAGGGCTTCAAGATCGTTCCCTATTGCCCTCGCTGCGGAACCCCGCTGTCCAGCCACGAAGTGGCACAGGGCTATAAGGCAGTCAAAGAGCGTTCCGCTATCGTACGTTTCAAGGTAAAGGGCGAGGATGCATATTTCCTGGCATGGACCACCACCCCCTGGACTCTTCCTTCCAACGTGGCACTGTGCGTGAACCCGGAGGAGACCTACCTGAAGGTGAAGGCCGCCGACGGTTATACCTATTATATTGCAAAGGCACTGGCAGACAAGGTTCTGGGACGTCTTGCAGAAGAAGGCAAGGATGCTTACGAAGTACTGGAGACTTATGTTGGTAAGGATCTGGAGTACAAGGAGTATGAGCCTCTGTACAAGTGTGCGGGAGATGCCGCCAAGAAGCAGAAGAAAAAGGCACATTTCGTAACCTGCGACGGTTATGTAACCATGACCGACGGTACCGGTATCGTTCATATCGCACCGGCTTTCGGTGACGACGACGGCCGCGCGGGCCGTATCGGACGTAATTACGAGCTGCCCTTCGTACAGTTCGTAGACGGCAAGGGTGATCTGACCGCAGAGACCCCTTATGCCGGAAAATTCGTAAAAGATGCAGATCCTCTGGTACTTAAGGATCTGGATGCAGAGGGCAAGCTGTTCGATGCACCGAAGTTCGAGCATGATTATCCCTTCTGCTGGAGATGTGATACTCCGCTGATCTATTATGCAAGAGAGTCCTGGTTCATCAAGATGACCGCTGTGAAGGATGATCTGGTACGTAATAATAAGACCATCAACTGGATCCCCGCTTCCATCGGTGAGGGACGTTTCGGCAACTGGCTGGAGAATATTCAGGACTGGGGTGTATCCCGTAACCGTTACTGGGGTACTCCGTTAAATATCTGGGAGTGCGAATGCGGACCCCAGCATTCCATCGGCAGCCGTGAAGAGCTGTACAAGATGAGCGGCAATGAGAAGGCGAAGACCGTAGAATTCCATCGCCCTTACATCGACGAGATCACCATCACCTGCCCCGAGTGCGGCAAGCAGATGAAGCGTGTTCCCGAGGTGATCGACTGCTGGTTCGACTCCGGAGCAATGCCTTTTGCACAGCATCATTATCCGTTTGAAAACAAGGATCTGTTCGAGCAGCAGTTCCCCGCTGACTTTATCTCCGAGGCAGTGGACCAGACCCGTGGATGGTTCTACTCTCTGCTGGCAGAATCTACTCTGCTCTTCAATAAGGCTCCTTACAAGAACGTTATCGTTATGGGTCATGTACAGGATGAGAACGGTCAGAAGATGAGTAAGAGTAAGGGCAATGCGGTAGATCCTTTCAACGCACTGGAGACCTACGGTGCAGATGCCATCCGTTGGTATTTCTACACCAGTTCCGCACCCTGGCTGCCGAAGAGATTCTCCGGCAAAGCCGTACAGGAAGGACAGCGTAAATTCATGGGTACTCTGTGGAATACCTACGCATTCTTCGTACTGTATGCAAACATTGATAATTTTGACGCTTCCAAATATACACTGGAATATGACAAACTGCCCGTAATGGATAAGTGGCTGCTGTCCAAGCTGAACTCTACCGTTGCAGAAGTAGACAGCAATCTGGACCAGTACCGTATCCCCGAGGCTGCCAAGGCTCTGCAGGACTTCGTCGATGAGATGAGTAACTGGTATGTAAGACGCAGCCGTGAGCGTTTCTGGGCAAAGGGTATGGAGCAGGATAAGATCAATGCCTACATGACGCTGTACACCGCACTGGTGACCATCTGTAAGGCAGCCGCACCCATGATCCCCTTCATGACAGAGGATATTTACCAGAACCTGGTAAGAAGCAACGATGCAAATGCACCCGAGAGTATCCATCTGTGTGACTTCCCGGTAGTGAACAAGGATCACATCGACAAGAAGCTGGAAGAGGATATGGAAGATGTACTGGATGCTGTAGTTATGGGGCGTGCATGCCGTAACGAGGCTGCCATCAAGAATCGTCAGCCTATCAGCAGAATGTATATCAAGTCAGACTTCACCTTAAGTGAGTTCTACCAGGAGATCATCGAGGATGAGTTGAACGTCAAGGAAGTCGTATTTACCGATGACGTACGTGACTTTACCTCTTACACCTTCAAACCCCAGCTGCGTACCGTAGGACCCAAGTATGGCAAACAGTTGGGCGGCATCCAGAAGCACCTTGCAGCACTCGATGGCAATGCAGCAATGGATGAGCTGAATGCAGACGGCGCATTAAAGTTCGATGTAGACGGTGTGGCTGTGGAACTGACCAAGGACGATCTGCTGATCGACATGGCACAGAAGGAAGGCTATGTATCTCAGGAGGACAATCGGATGACCGTTGTCCTGGATACCAACCTGACACCGGAACTGGTAGAGGAAGGCTTCGTATACGAGATCATCAGCAAGATCCAGACCATGCGTAAGGAGAGCGGCTTCGAAGTGACCGATCACATCCGCGTATCCATCAATGGCAACGATAAGCTGTCCGAGATCGCACAGAAGAACAAAGAAGCCATCAGCAGCAAGGTTCTGGCTGACGAACTGACAAGCGGTATGGAATACGGCGTATCGAAGGAATGGAATATCAACGGCGAGAACGCAGTGATCGCTGTGGAGAGAGTATAAAGATAAAGATTCTGTGGTTTTCCGGAAGGGGGACCGCAGAATCTTTTCTGTTTCGGAAAAACATTTACGAAACTTACGAAAACCGGCGAAAACAGTTGGAATGCGCATGGAAGTTTGTTATAATATTACCTGTATTTGGTTAAGAATATGGATGAAATCATAACGCTATCCGGTGCGGAATATCTTGAGAAGAGTACAGTACCGGAGAGGTAATGGAGAGGAGAACATAGGTGAAAAAATCAGTAGCAGCCAGCGAGAAGCCGGTAAAGGCAAAAGAGTTCGACAAGGAGCTCTTCAAGAGAAGTGTGGAATATAATGTGCGCACCCTGTATCGTAAGAATCTGGAAGAGGCAGATGCACAGCAGATCTTCCAGGCAGTATCTTATGCGATCAAGGACCGTATCGTAGAGAACTGGATGGAGACCCAGAAGGCATATGAGAAGGAAGACCCCAAGATGGTCTACTACATGTCCATGGAGTTTTTGACCGGTCGTTTCCTCGGAAACAACATCATCAGTCTCTGTGAGCAGAAGGAGATCGAGGAGGCACTCTCTGAACTGGGATTTGACCTGAATTC
>ERZ779902.810-NODE-810-length-12835-cov-3.620110_pt1 | contig 12835 bp, 8 predicted proteins | sample MGYA00511350_ERZ779902 | MGnify/ENA primary metagenome ERZ779902 (study PRJEB29588, sample SAMEA2146908) | human gut metagenome | biome: human gut; feature: human-associated habitat; material: faeces | place: Denmark | collected 2008/2010 ...
TATAAGTACCGCCAATCAGCAACAGCACCGATGCTACCAGCACCAGGATGCGGTTCTGAAGAGAAAAACCAATTATTTTGTTTAACATCTTTTTATTTACTATTTACAATGTACAATTGGGCTGCGCAATGTCAGCCGCACTTGCTGTTTTATCTAATATTTCTTGTTTATCTGACTTTACACTCCCCATTCGTCACGTAGCCCTTATACTGCATAGCGAAATGGTACTTTGTAAATTGTCAAATTGTACATGAGATTAGTGTTCATGGCTATGTGCCGGAATAGCATTCGTTGCCGATGCCAGCTTCACTTGATAGGCTCCTTGGGTTACGACGCGATCGCCTGCTTTTATGCCGGAAAGGATTTGTACACTTTCGCCATTGTCGGCACCCAGGGTGACAAGCTGTTTTTTGTAGCCCTCTTCATCCAGTTGCAGGTAGACAAAGAAGCTGCCTTGTTCCTCGGTCAGCGCACTGTGAGGAAGAGACAACACGTTCTCCATTGGTGAGGATAATAGGAATACTTCTACAAACGAGCCGGGAATAACGTCTCCCTTATTGTCGAATTCAAAAGTTACGGGTACATAATATCCGTTCTCACCCGAAGCCTTTCCATAAGAAAGCATGCGCCCGCCCAGTTCTTTCAATGTATATACCTTATTATTATAAGGAGTACAGAAGTTGGCAGAACCGATGCTGTTTAGGTAAGGATAGTACTTTTCGGATACATCCGCACGCAGGAAAAGCTTGCGGTTCTGGGTGACGCTTACCAACGGCTGGCCGACGCTGACGTAGTCCCCTTCTTTCACCAACAGATTCTTCACATAACCGCTGATGGGAGAAACAACAGCCTGGCCGCTTGCCGAATGGTTCTTTGCGACTGCCTCGTAACTGATACGGGCATTTTCGTAAATCTGTTCGGCTTGCGCGAATTCCTTTTCAGATACGATTTTGTTGCCTACAAGCGCTTTCATACGCTCGTATTCTTTTTTGGAAACCTCGTAGGCTATCCGGGCTTTCTGCACCGGGTCTCCGTCGGCCATGTTTTTGGATGACAATACCACCAAAGGAGTACCTTTGCTGACACTCATTCCTTCGATAACTTTTCCCTTGAAGGAAACCACGCCTGCTACTGTAGCTACGGCTACGCTCTCGTCTCCCTGGGCTGCCATCACCTGGCCGCTGGTCTTGATGACTTGATGGAAACTACCCGGTTCAACAGTGCTGACTGCTACGCCGGCAGCTTGCGCCTTTGCTGGTGGCAGGATGATTTCATCGCTTCCTCCGGCATGGTTTTCCTGCTCTTCGTGCTCATGGTTGTGTTCCTCATGTTCGTGGTCATGTCCCTCGTGGTCATGTCCGTCATGATTGTGCTCTTCTGTTTCGTGATTATGTCCTTCGTGGCTGTCTCCGGACTTGCTGTTACAGGAGCCTAAAAGGAATAATCCCAAGACTCCCATGAAAATAACTTTTTTCATGATGATATTTGTTCTTACTTTTTGATTTTGAATACAAAGTTAGGGCATAGGGCGTGCAACCAAATTGCATTGTTCCTTATGCCGGATAGAAATCTGTCCCGGTGATGTTCCGGTAACAGTTAAGCAAGAAGAGACGGAGGGGCACGAAGTCCCGTAGCACATATGATAAATGTGCTATGAAGAGATTCCAGATAGATACACTCCTGCCTGCTTATGTCAAACTCGGGTAGGATGAGTAACTTGGAAAAAGGTTCAATGAGTAGGGTAACTGCCCACAAGGCATCCGGATGTGAACACACATCATTGGAAGAGCTGGGCGTCTGTTGTACAAAGTGGGTTGTCATGCATCCCGTGTCGCAACAGCAGTGCTCGTTGCCCGGGCTATGACGGTGTCCGCAGCAATCGGCGGTGATATCATTCTTCATGCATATCATTCCGTCGGCATGATGATGGTGGGGAATGACGGGTATCACCAGCATTATCAAGCTGATGAAAAAAAGAATATAGGTTATGTACTGTTTCTTTTTCATTCCTCTATCTTTGGACGGATGCAAAGATAAAGGTTAAGGACTTAATTACCAAATAGAAAATGCTAAAAAGGTTTGAATAACATATTCAATCCCTCATTCATGCTGGGGTGGGTGAAAATGAAGTCCCGCAGGAAATGGTAACGCTGTCCCGTTTTCATGATTGATGCTACGGTATTGATTACTTCTGGTGCATCGGCACAAAGTAGGGTACAACCCAGAATCCGTCCGGTATGGATGTCTACAATAGCTTTGAGCATACCGTCTATGCTGTGTAGCGTACGGGCACGTGGAATCATGGCAGCAGGGATACGTGCCACATGTATGGAATAACCGTTCTTCATCGCTTCCTCTTCCGTCAGTCCTATATGTGCCAGCGGTGGGTCGGTGAAAATGGCAAAGGGGATTGGATACCGGTCTTTTGTACTCCTTTTTTTGTTTTCAAAGAGTTGATTACGGATGATACGGAAATCATCGATGGACAAGTAGTCGAACTGTTCGTCTCCTTTTACGTCCCCCAGGGCCCATACGTGTGGGGCTGTAGTCCGTAATTGGTTGTCGACAACGATGGCTCCCCGCTTGTCTGTTTGTATACCCGCTTTTTCCAGATTCAGCTCTGCAGTCATAGGCTTGCGGCCGATGGCTACCAGCAAGGCATCTCCTTTCAGGTAGTAGGGAGTGCCGTTTGCACTGTCCGTATAGGTCAGAGTTATTCCTTCGGCTGTGTCGTACACGGATTGGACACGGGCGTTCAACCGGACATTGATACGCTTTCGGTTCAATGCTTCCAGCATGGAGGCGGCAATGTCGCGGTCCACTTTAGGCAGAAAGCGGTTTCCCGCTTCCAGCAGTGTGACATGGCTTCCAAAGCCTGCATACATAGTGGCAAACTCCAATCCGACAGCACCGCCGCCGATGACGAGCAGGTGTGCGGGCAGTTTGTTCGATTGCAGCAAGGTCTCACTGGTATATACGTACTTGCTCTCCTTGAGTCCGTCGATGGCAGGCAGGATAGGGGTGGACCCGGTGTTGATGAATATCTCTTTTCCCTCAAGAATCGTTTCGTCCTTGCCGGAGACTATACGGATTGTATTTTCGGACAAGAAAGAAGCAGTTCCGTCATAGAGGGTTATATTAGGCTCGTTTTTTACATTTTCATAATTTTTCTCACGCAGGAAGGATACAAGCTTGTCTTTCCGCGCCACGGCAAGTGCATACAGTTTGGACTGGTTCTTATAATCGTCATAGTATCTTTTTTCCGCATATTCCGATTCGTGAATCAGAGTTTTGGTAGGGATACATCCTACGTTTACACATGTTCCTCCGTACATCTGAGGGGAACGTTCCACGATGGCTACTTTCCAATTCCGTTCGGCCAGTTCGGCGGCCAATAACTTGCCGCCCTTGCCGAATCCTATTATGATGGCATCATATTGTTTCATTTTAATATCTCTTAGTTAAGTGTTTAGTAAAATGAAAACAATATGTATCGGCCATTTGTTCGGACGCCGGGTTTAGCAGATGCTTATCGTTCCAGTTCGCGGAGGGAGTCCATTTTCTTCTTTTCAAGGAATTCGTAGATGCCGCTCAAGTGCTCTTTCACTTGTTTGTTGCCGAATTCATATACCTTGCTTACCAGTCCGTCCAGGAAGTCACGGTCGTGGCTGACGAGGATAAGGGTACCGTCAAAATCCAGTAACGCTTGCTTCAGGATATCTTTGGTTTTCATGTCCAGATGGTTGGTCGGTTCGTCCAGTATCAGCAGATTCACCGGTTCGAGCAAAAGCTTTATCATGGCGAGGCGCGTGCGCTCTCCACCGGAAAGCACCTTGACCTTCTTCATGGACTCTTCGGGGCCACCGAACATGAAGGCACCCAGCAGGTCGCGTATCTTGTTGCGGATTTCCCCTTTTGCCACATCGTCGATGGTCTGGAATACGGTCAGGTTCTCATCCAACAATGAGGCCTGGTTTTGTGCGAAATATCCAATCTGCACGTTGTGTCCTATCGTGAGGGTGCCTTCATGTTCTATTTCCTTCATGATGCACTTCACTAACGTTGACTTTCCTTCCCCGTTCTTACCAACGAAAGCAACCTTGTCTCCCCGTTCTATGGTGAGGTTGGCATTCTTGAAGACCACATGGTCACCGTAACTTTTCCCTACTCCCTCCATGATGACGGGATAATTGCCTGAGCGGGGAGAAGGAGGGAATTTGAGGCGTAACGCTGAAGTGTCTTCTTCATCCACTTCCAGCAGTTCCAGCTTCTCCAGCATTTTTACGCGGCTTTGCACTTGCAGGGTTTTGGAGTAGGTGCCTTTGAACCGTTCGATGAATTCCTTGGTTTCGGCAATGAACTTCTGCTGGTCGTCGTAGGCTTTCTGTTGCTGTTCGCGGCGTTCCTTGCGGAGTTCCAGGTATTTGGAGTAGTTTACTTTGTAATCGTATATCCGTCCCATGGTCACTTCAATGGTACGGGTGGTGATGTTGTCTACGAATTTACGGTCGTGGCTGATGACGATGACAGCCTTTCCATTGCTGATAAGGAAATCTTCCAGCCATTGTATGGATTCTATGTCCAGATGGTTGGTAGGCTCGTCTAGCAACAGCACGTCAGGCTTTTGCAGCAACAGCTTGGCAAGCTCGATGCGCATGCGCCATCCGCCGCTGAAGTCACTGGTCTGGCGGTTGAAGTCTTCGCGTACAAAGCCCAGTCCGAGCAGTGCTTTTTCCACATCCTCCTCGTAATTGGTGGAGTCGATGGCATAGAACTTTTCGCTTAAGGCGGAGACATTCTCGATAAGTTCCATGTAGCTGTCGCTTTCGTAGTCGGTACGCGTTTCCAGTTCCTTGTTGAGGCGCTCTATTTCAGCTTCCATTTCATGCAGGTGGGCAAAGGCTTGCGCCGCTTCCTGGAATACGGTACGTCCGTCTTCCGTCATAAGGTGCTGTGGAAGGTAAGCTATGACACTGTCCTTGGGGGCTGAGATTTTTCCACGGGTAGGTTGTCTTACACCTGCCAGGATTTTCAACAATGTACTTTTCCCCGCTCCATTTTTACCCATCAGGGCGATACGGTCTTTTTCGTTGATAACGAAAGATATGTCACTGAATAAAGTAGTTCCGCCGAATTCTACGGCCAGTCCGTCTATAGAAATCATTATATATTTTTTTAATGAGCTGCAAAGATAGTGCAAATCTATTATTTTTTATATCTTTGCCCCTATATAAACAAAACGCATAGGTCATGGAAATAGAAAAAGTGTCAGGAGATTACCGTCCGCTTATTCTGGTTGCGGAAGATGATGATAGTAACTTTAAACTGATAAAGGCTATTATCGGCAAGAAATGCGAGATACTATGGGCAAAGAATGGTGAGGATATTGTAAATTTGTTCGAAGAGAATCGCGACAAGGCGGAAGCTATTCTGATGGATATAAAAATGCCTATTATGAACGGGCTGGATGCTACGGTGATTATTCGCAAGAAGGATAAGGAACTTCCCATCATCATGCAGACCGCTTACGCCTTTACTGCCGACCGCGAAAAAGCCTTGGAGTGCGGAGCCTCGGAAGTGTTGGTAAAACCCATCACTCTGTCTGCTTTGCGTACATGTCTGAGCCGTTATTTACCCAAATTGGTTTGGTAAGGCTTTACTGATAATAAAAAGGGAACCGGATGACTAAGTAATGAATATATCATCCGGTTTCCTTCTTTTTATTCTTGTGCATTGTCTTTTCTCTCTTCCATCTTCTTTTTTACAAATTCGATTTTGAGATTGGCTTCTTCCATATTCTTCTTTATTTCCGTCATGGATGACAGCAGTTGTGCCAGTTCGTAGACGCTGGCAAGGGCCTGGCGGTCGGCGGCAGTCATGGTGATGGAATAGGGACGTTCCCCTTGATAGTTGACTTTGATATTCTTGTCCTTGTTCAGATAAAGGAACCCCATGACGTTTCCGTCTTCTCCCAGTTTGAAGTCTGCCTTTTCAATCTTTTCACCGAGGTCAGTGGTTTCGTAGCTGTCTTTGGCGGCGGGTGTTTCGGCAAAGCTACCATCGGGAGCAGTGACTTTGACGGCCACATGGTGGATATTATGGGCTCCGCAATAAATGGAAGTCATGCTCATGACTCCGTTTTCGTCTACCTGGAAGCGAAGGAAAGAGCGATGCAGATTTTTTTCTATCACTTGGGAAGGATGAAGGTAATTGCCGATATTCTGGTATTCGGCATCTTTTTCAAAGGTGTATTTCCCTTTGATTGCATCGAAATCCTTTTGCTTGGCTTGAAGCATACTGTCCAGATAGACCAGGCTCTTTTCCTGCTCTTTCAGTTCCACTTCCTGCATCAGGCCGATGCCTGCACGGCGAGTTTCAAACGCTTTGGGATAGAGCATCTTGATGCTGTCAATCAGAATCTTCGCTTCATTGTAGTTGCCGAGTTCAAACGCTTCGCGGGCAGCTTGTAGTTTTTCACCGGCCTTCTTCTCCACATCTTCGCAAGAGAAGAGTGTACAGCATAGGCATGCAAGGAGTATTACTTTTTTCATATTTGTTGTTCTTGGAGTTAGAGTCCACAAAAATAGAAATAATATCTTTATCTTTGCAGCATTTTAATGTGCAAATGTGCTAATAGACCATTAACACATTTGCGTATTCATTACATTAGCGCATTATTTATGATAGATTTGACGGCAGAAGAACTGAAGCAATATTTTAGTGATGATATATTCAAGCGGATATCCGAAACGGCTGATGAATTGGGATTGGAATGTTACGTAGTCGGTGGATATGTACGTGATATTTTCCTGCAACGTCCTTCCAAGGATATTGATGTGGTGGTGGTAGGCAGTGGCATTGCCATGGCCGAGGCGCTGGGTAAGCGTCTGGGGCGTGGGGCGCATGTTTCCGTCTTCAAGAATTTCGGTACGGCACAATTGAAGTACTATGGTACGGAAGTTGAGTTTGTGGGTGCAAGAAAAGAATCGTATACACACGATTCCCGCAAGCCTATTGTAGAGGACGGTACATTGGAGGATGACCAGAACCGCCGTGATTTTACCATCAATGCACTGGCTGTTTGCCTGAACCGGGTGCGTTATGGCGAGTTGGTCGACCCCTTTGGCGGTATTGGAGACTTGAAGGAAAAGACCATCCGGGCTCCCCTCGACCCTGATATAACTTTCAGTGATGACCCTTTGCGCATGATGCGCTGTGTCCGTTTTGCCACCCAGCTGGGATTCTATATTGACGATGAGACATTCGATTCTCTGGAGCGTAATCGCGAACGCATCTCCATCATCTCCAAAGAACGCATTGCAGACGAACTGAACAAAATCATCTTGTCACCTATTCCGTCTAAGGGATTCATTGAGCTGGACCGCTGTGGTCTGCTGGAACTGATATTCCCGGAACTTGTTAGGCTGCAAGGCGTGGAGACGCGCAATGGACGCGCCCATAAGGACAATTTCTACCATACGCTCGAAGTACTCGACAACATCAGCAAGAAGACCGACAACCTTTGGCTACGCTGGGCAGCTCTTCTGCATGATATAGCCAAGCCTGCCACCAAGCGTTGGGAACCCCGTGCGGGCTGGACGTTCCATAACCATAATTTCATTGGCGAGAAGATGATACCCGATATTTTCCGCAAGATGAAGCTCCCTATGAATGAGAAGATGAAATATGTGCAGAAAATGGTGAGCCTGCACATGCGTCCCATTGTGATAGCGGATGATGTAGTGACCGACTCGGCAGTGCGTCGTCTCTTGTTTGAGGCAGGTGATGATATAGACGACCTGATGACACTGTGCGAAGCCGACATTACTTCCAAGAATATGGAGCGTAAGAAACGCTTCCTTAATAATTTTCAGTTGGTACGCCAGAAGCTGAAGGATTTGGAGGAACGCGACCGTATCCGTAATTTCCAGCCTCCGGTCAGTGGTGAAGAAATCATGAAGACTTTCGGCCTTTCTCCTTGCCAGCAGGTAGGTGCCTTGAAGAGTGCCATTAAGGATGCCATTTTGGACGGCATCATTCCCAATGAATACGAAGCCGCCCGTGCATTTATGTTGCAACGGGCGGAGAAGATGGGGCTTAAGGAGTTATGAGTTATAAGTTGCATGTTATGTACCATGCGTTATAACTCATAACTTATAACTCTTCTTTTTCTACTTGGAACTTGCGGCTTACTTTCATCAGGTTGATGGTGTAGGTCACTACGTTCTGGGCTTCTTGTATCATAGTCAGGTATACCATGCTGACTTTGATGCTGCCGCTCTGGCTTTGGATGCGTTGCAGCTCTTCGCGTTTCAGGTGAGACAACTGTCCGTTGAGGTCGTTGGCTTTGCGAATCTCTGTTTCCAGTTCATCATAATTGTTCGTTTCCAGCTTGTGGCGGCATACTTGTAACAGATAGCAGATGTCTTCGGCTACGTCTGTAAATTCTCCTTTCTGAATGGCATCCAGCGGATTGAAGTTATTGTCTATGTGCTCTAAGCAAGGTTCGCAAAGACGGCCTACGCTGTACACCAGTTCGCTGGCAAAGTCGTTGCCTTGATAGTAATAGAGTCCTTTTTCCAGTACGGTATTGTTGTCGAGACGGCACATGGCAAGTGTTCCGGTACGCTTCATCTGCTTGATGAGTTGTTTTTCGAATTTTACTGAGCCCATGGCACGACGCAGTCCGCGTAGATTCTCGTGTAGGAAGGAAGTGACGGTACGTTCAAAATTCTCTTCTGTGAATTCCATAATCTTCACCAGTTCTTCACGGGTATGCTTGCGGAGCAATTCGATGACTTCATTGTTGTCCGTACTCTTCATCAACTGTTTCAGGGTCTCGTTGCCTTTTTCTTTCTCCTTGCGCTTTTTGTACATCACTTGGCTACGAATCAGCATGAAGACTGCCAGACCAATCAGTGCCAGGATGGCAACCGTACCGCCGAAATGGATAATCAGTGCTACGAAGAAACAGATGGTGAACGCTGCTCCGGCAGTGATGAACCAACCGCCGATAACGCTGAGCACACCCGTAATGCGGAATACCGCCGAATCACGTCCCCAGGCACGGTCGGCAAGCGATGTACCCATGGCTACCATAAAGGTGACGTAAGTGGTGGAAAGGGGAAGTTTCAAGGAAGTTCCCAAGGCGATGAGCAGACCAGCCAATACGAGATTGACGGAGGCGCGAACCAAGCCAAAAGCGGCGCCGTCGGCTATGATGGCTTCATCCTTCTGGAAGCGTGTGTTCATCCACCGCTTGCTGCTTTCGGGCATCGTTTTGGATATTCCGTTAGCCAGAGTCATGCTGAAGCGTACCAGCGTACGGGCTATCGGGGTACTTCCGAAGTTCTCTTCACCGTCATCCTGGCGGGCAAGGTCCACGGAAGTCTTGATAACGTTGTGGGCTTTCTTGGATGTGCAGAGTGCATAAACCATAATGGCGCCTGCACCGATAAGGAAATACCACGGGGTTTTGGCTGCACCGAGGAGTGAGGACATCAGGAATCCGTCGGGGCCGGCGGCCGTACCATTGGCTGTATAGTCAATAAATGAGGAATATCCTGCGAGGGGAACACCGATAAAGTTCACCAAGTCATTGCCGGCAAAGGCAAGAGCGAGGGCGAAAGTACCCATCAGAACCACTACTTTGAAGACATTTATCTTGCACCAATGCAGTATCTGCATCAGTATGGTGAAGAATACAAAGAAACCGGTTATCAGCAATGCGGTATTGTCGTGTATCCATTGCTTGTTTTCAGGGGTCATGAATGAGCTGTCTTTCAGCCCCTTTATCAGCATGAAGTAGATGATGCTGGTGGCAGCTATACCACCGAACAGCGCGATGCTGTATTTCATGTTCTTCTTGTAGTTGAAGGTGAACACGATACGTGCCAGCCACTGTACCAGCATACCGAAGAAGAAGGCAATGGCTACGGATACAAAAATGGCCATGATGACAGACAGTGCCTTGTCTGTATTGATGAGGTCGCCCAGTCCCAATGTATCGCTGTTATAGACCTTGATGAGCGCCAGTGCGAACGTACCTCCCAACAGTTCGAACACCATGGATACAGTGGTGGAGGTAGGCATTCCCATAGTGTTGAAGACATCTAATAGCACGACGTCCGTCAACATGACGGCAAGCAGAATGCACATGATTTCGGCAAAGTAGAAGTGCTCCGGTTGATAGATGCCGTGTCGTGCAATGTCCATCATGCCATTGCTGAGTGCCGCACCGATGAAGACGCCAATGCCTGCAATGAACAGTATGGTTTTGAAAGATGCTGCCTTTGCTCCGACAGCCGACTGAAGAAAATTGACCGCATCATTACTGACACCTACCACGAGGTCGAAAATCGCGAGTACGAACAGAAAGATGACGATACCCAGATAAATTGTTTCCATAGACATGTATTTTATTTCCGGCTGCAAAGGAAAGAGTTTGGTGTTGCAGGGAAATGTCATACATGTTACAGAAATGTTACAAAGCGATTGACGATTGATAATTGACGATTGATAATTATCGTTAATCGCTAATCCTTAATCCCTTGTTTCAAGTATTCGTAAAAGCTATATTGCGACCGTACCTTCTCCTTTTGCGGTCGCGACGACTTCCAGCGGTTTCGCAACCGGTCGTCCACAAAGCAGGCTTTCCGTTTGTCCGACAGTTGTATGGATAGCATATCGATGAGCTCTTGCTTCAAGTCCGGGTCCAGAATGGGGGTGACGGCTTCGATACGGCGGTACAAGTTACGCCGCATCCAGTCCGGCGAGCCGAGGAAGAGCTTGGGTGCGCCGCCGTTGCCGAAGTACCACACACGGGCATGTTCCAGAAAGGTATCCACGATGCGTGTCACGCGGATGTTGTGGCTGTACTCCTGCCCGGGGATGAGGCAGCAGATGCCGCGGACAATGAGGTCTATCTCTACACCGGCTTGCGAGGCTTCGTAGAGGCGGTCTATCATGGCAGGGTCTTGCAGGGCATTCATTTTTAGGATAATCCGTCCTTGCTTGCCTTGCCGAGCCAGTTCTATTTCGTGATTGATGAGGCGGTTCAGTTCAGGAATCAGGTTGAAGCGGGCCACAAGCAGGCGGTGGAACACTGGATTTTCCTTTCCCTGCAGAGTACGGAACAAGTTGTGCAGGTCGTTTACAATCACCGGGTTGCAGGTGAATAGTCCGCTGTCCGCATAGAGGGTGGCGGTCTTTTCGTTGAAGTTTCCGGTGCTGATGTAGGCATAGCTGGGCAGTTTGTGGCCTTGTCTGTCGCGGCGCAGCACAAGGGCTACTTTGGCATGTACCTTTAGTCCTGGTATGCTGAAAATGATGTTGATGCCGGCGGCTTTCATCATCTCGGCGGTGGCGAGGTTGTTTTCTTCGTCGAAGCGGGCTTTCAGTTCCACAAAGACGGTGACTTTCTTTCCGTTCTGTGCGGCGGCTATCAGGGTGTTGATGACGGTGGAGTTCTCTGCCACGCGATACTGGGTCACCATGATTTCGCGCACGGTGGGTTCGTGGACGGCTTCATATAGAAAATGGATGAAGTGGTCGAAGGAGTGGTAGGGATAATGCAGCAGCAGGTCCTTCTTCTCCACATAGCGGAAGATGGATTCGCGTTCGTCCAGGCAGGTCAGCTTCATGGGCTGGGGTTTCTTGATGGGACGTACGCTTTGGTTGGGATTAGGCAGATGCCGCAAATCCTCCATGTTGAGGTGCTTGTCTCCCGGCACCAGCTCCCGGCGGTCTATGCGGTAGGCATCTACCAGAAAGTCGAGGAAGTCCTGGGGCATGGCGCGGTCGTATACAAAACGGCACACGGCGCCTATCTTGCGTTTCTTTACCTTCTTCTTCACCTGCTCGATGATTTCGGAGGTATTGGCGGCATCGTCTATCAGAATATCCGCATCGCGTGAAATCTTGATGCAATAACTGCTGTCCACTTCATAACCGGGGAAGATGGTATCCAGATTGGCCTTGATGATGTCTTCAATGAACATTAGATAATAGTCTTTCCCCACCTTGGGCAGCTGGATGAAGCGCGGCACTTTGCTGTACGGCAGTTTCATCACGAAATACTGGATACGGTTTGGAGAACTGGCGGGAGCTCCTTTCAGATGAAGCCGTACGGCCAGATAGAGACGGTTGTCGCGCAGGAATGAAATCACCTTGTCCTTGCTTACGGGCACCGGGGCCAGATAAGGGAATATCTCTTCGCGGAAGAAGCTGCGCACAAAGTCGCGGTGAAACGGTTCTACGTTGCGGCTTTGATAAAATATGATGTGATGTTTCCGCAGGGCGGGCAGTATCTTCTGTTCGTAGATGCGGATACGTTCCTCCAGTTGGCGGTTGACTTCTTGGTTGATTTCATCTACCAGTTCGGCGGCAGACTGCATAGTCTCTTCATCGCTTTGCGAGGCTCCGGTGGCTATGGCCTTATGGTCGGCTACGCGTATCTTGTAGAATTCTTCCAGATTGGAAGAGTATATAGAAATAAAGTTGATGCGTTCGTATAGCGGCAATGTCTCGTCTTCCGCTTCCAGCAGTACGCGGTAGTTGAAGGAAAGCCAGCTGATGTCACGTTTGAAATATCTGTTGTCCATGGTGTTAAGGTGTTAATGTGGCATATTAGCACATTACCACATTGTATTCTTCCCAAATATAATTACCTTTGTCTTAATAAACAAAGGAAAGATGACAAAAGTTGGTTTATTATCGGATACGCATGGCTACTGGGATGAAAAGTACCTGCAATATTTTGAGGGCTGTGACGAAATATGGCATGCCGGTGACATCGGTTCGCTGGAAGTGGCACAGAAGCTGGCGGCTTTCCGTC
>ERZ779902.817-NODE-817-length-12765-cov-2.200079_pt1 | contig 12765 bp, 5 predicted proteins | sample MGYA00511350_ERZ779902 | MGnify/ENA primary metagenome ERZ779902 (study PRJEB29588, sample SAMEA2146908) | human gut metagenome | biome: human gut; feature: human-associated habitat; material: faeces | place: Denmark | collected 2008/2010 ...
GAAGTGGGGAATCGTCTCGCCCAGTTTATCGGGAATATCGGCAAGCATTGCCTGGAAATTACCGAAAGCTACGCCTGCATAATACGAATATTCGGGGTTAACCGTTTCGTATGTCTTTGCATTGGGAATAAACGCCATGACACGCCAATAACTCTCACCATCATGCCAATAAGTCTTTCCTGTATCGGCAGGAAAGAAATGCAGCACCTTACGTTCAATGTCTTTCTCACCTTTCTCTTCCAGTTTCTTACGGATATGAGTGGTTACGGCATTGATATTGGCCTGCAACATTTCTACGTTTTGGAAAATGGCATGATTGATACGCTGCAATACATAATCAGGGGCATCAGCCTCGAGAGTGCTTACTTTATAGGTGTCATTAATAAGACCGGCCCCTAAAGGATTGATTTCTTGAACTGTACCCTGCAATTGAAAATGAGATACGATAGATAAAAGGTCTTTCATGATAATAAATAAATTAATTTATGATACAAATATACGCTCTTTATTACATATAATAAGTTTATTATTGTCCGATGAACATCCAAAAATATACATTTAAACAAACATAACCGCAAAATCCAAATAATAAATGAGAATCTTTGTACAAAATATCCTTATATTTGTGACTGAAACCTTAAAAATGACTCAACGTGCAGAAGCTTATCATCAGATTATTCTTTATTTTAGCGAGTGCGGCTTTCGCAAATGTGTATGGGCAGAACATAACCTTTAACCACCTTACCACCGACGACGGATTATCTCAGTTTTCCGTAAACAGTTTATATGTTGATGAAAACGGCATCCTATGGATTGGCACACGCGAAGGGTTGAACCGTTACAATGGAGACGATATACAGACCTACAAGCTACAGAAGAACAATCCCAACAGCCTTTTCTGCAATACCGTATCCCGCATTACGGGCAATCATAACGGGAAAATATATCTGCTCTGCACCGAAGGAGTGGCGGAATTCAACCTTGCCACCCAAAAATTCACTACGTTAATACAAGGCAACATCAACAGCATCTATTACAATGACGGACTTTTTATCGGCAAAAAGAATGAAATATACCGTTATAACGAGGAAACTGGAAATTTCGACCTTTATTATCAACTCCCGGACCGAAATCTGGAAATAGTCTGTATACACATCAATAAGGACGTACTATGGCTGGGAACAACAACCAACGGCGTATACTGCCTAAATATTGACAAAAAAGAACTGACGCATCCCATTCAGAAAGGAAATATTACCAGTTTTTATCAGGACAGCGAAAGTGAATTGTGGATTGGCAGTTGGGAAGAAGGACTGTTCCGTGTAAAAGCAGACGGAACAATAGAAAACTTCAAATACAATGCCAAAGACACACACAGTCTCTCCTCCAATTTCGTCAGGGCCTGCTGTGAGGACAATCTGGGCAATATATGGATAGGTACCTTCAACGGATTAAACCGATACAATAAAATAACCGGATTATTCCAGAACCATACAGCCAATGACACACAAGCCGACGGGCTCACCCACTCTTCCATCTGGTGTATCGTAAAAGATAACCAAGGTACACTTTGGTTGGGAACCTATTTCGGCGGTGTCAACTACTTCAATCCGGAATATGAAATCTACACCCGTTATTCCTACTCTTCCAACGAGAAGAAAGGGCTGAGCAATCCGGTTGTAGGACGCACCATTGAGGATAAAGACGACAATCTGTGGATAGGAACCGAAGGCGGCGGACTGAATTATTACAACCGCCGCACACGCGAATTCAAATGGTATCGCCCACAGGAAGGACGCAACAGCATTTCGCATAATAATGTAAAAGCGCTTTATTATGATGCCGATAAAGAAATTATATGGATAGGCACTCATTTGGGCGGTCTTAACAAACTGGATATACGCTCAGGGCATTTTACCCATTACCGCATGGAAGAAGGTAATCCTAACACTCTTCCATCAGACATTATCCGCGATATCATTCCCTACAAAAGCCTGCTGATTATAGCCACACAAAACGGAGTATGCCTCTTTGACCCCGCTAACGGACAATGCCAACAACTGTTCAAAGATAGCAAAGAAGGAAAATCCATTAAAATGGTAGCAGATGTCACATTCGATTCGGAGGGTACACTATGGATTGCTGCCACTGGAGAAGGAGTATTCAGTTATCGTTTTAACACCTGCAAACTGACAAACTACCGCCATGATGCCACCAACCCGAATAGCCTCAGTAATAACAATGTGAACAATATAACGCAAGATAGCAAAGGCAACCTGTGGTTCTCCACCTCGGGTAGCGGTCTGGACTTATATCGCCCCGCAACCAATGATTTTGAAAATTTCGACAAGGAAAGGAACGGTCTGGCCAGTGACTGCATTTATGAAACACAAGAATCTCCCAGCAGCGGCAAATTACTGCTCATCACCAACGAAGGATTCTCCATCTTTAACTACAAAAATAAGACTTTTAATAATTACAGTGCTGAAAACGGTTTCCCGTTGACAGCCGTCAACGAAAATGCACTCTGTGTCACCTGCGACGGTGAAATATTTCTGGGAGGCATACAAGGCATGATTTCTTTCCATGAAATGGAACTGAACTTTACCCCAAAACCTTATAAGATTATCCTCTCACGGCTCATCGTCAACGGTAGGGAAATCTCTGTAGGAGATAAAACCGGCATCTTGCAGCACTCTTTATGCCACACCGGAGAGATAACCCTCAATGCAGACCAAAGTATGTTCAGTATAGAGTTTGCCACATCCAATTACATACCTGCCAACAAAGACGATATTATTTACAGACTGGAAGGCTTTTCCAATGAATGGACAAGCACACGCGGGCTGCATACCATTACTTACACCAATTTGAATGAAGGCACTTACACATTGCTCATCAAGCCGGAAGGAAAAGACGAAAACCTTTGTCCGCAAGCACAGCTCACCATTCATGTATTGCCGCCGTACTACAAAACAACACTTGCCTACTTCATATATATTATCATAACGGGAGCGGTTCTGTGGTATCTGATACGCGCCTACAAATCAAAAATCAAACTACGCGAATCTTTGAAATACGAACAGAAACATATTCAGGATGTAGAAGCGCTGAACCAATCCAAATTGCGCTTCTTCACCAACATCTCGCATGAGTTCCGCACTCCTCTGACTCTTATCGTGGCTCAGGTAGAAACCTTGCTGCAATTACAGAACTTCACACCTGCCATCTACAACAAGATATTGGGCATTTATAAAAACAGTATCCAGCTACGCGAGCTAATAACCGAATTACTCGACTTCCGCAAGCAGGAACAGGGCCATATGAAGATTAAAGTCAGTCCGCACAACATCGTGAATTTTCTGTATGAAAACTATCTGCTGTTCCTTGAATATGCCAGTGCCAAACAAATCAACTTCAATTTTGAAAAAGAGACTGACGAACTCGAAGTATGGTACGACCAGAAGCAAATGCAGAAAGTTATCAATAACCTCTTATCCAATGCTATCAAGCATACGGAAAAAGAAGATACCATTACGCTCAGTGTAAAGGAAGAACGGAATAACGTTATAATTTGTGTAAAAGATACGGGAAGCGGTATCGATGCAAAGGAGATAGATAAGATATTCGACCGCTTTTATCAGATAGAACCGACCGGTTCTACTGATGCCGGCAAGAGCGGCACCGGTATAGGACTGGCTTTGACCAAAGGTATTATAGAATTACATCATGGTTCCATCCGTGTAGAAAGCGAACTTGGCAAAGGTACAAGCTTTATCGTTACACTACGCTTGGGTAACGAATTCTTTACAGAAGAACAAATCAACCGGAATCCGGATTGCGTACATCAGATTGAAATTTCCAAATCCGAAGCAGATGCTTTCCTGAAAACCGAACTGGAAGAAAATGCTCCCATCAAACGTATTCCGGATGCCAAACTATTGATTGTAGAGGATAATGAGTCCATCCGCGAAATGCTTGCCAACATCTTCAAGCCATTCTATCAGATATTGATGGCAGCCAACGGAGAAGAAGGCTGGGAACTGGTACGCAGTGAAATGCCCTGCATTGTGGTAAGCGATGTGGTCATGCCCAAAATGTCGGGTACAGAACTATGCAAACTCATAAAAACGGATTTCAACACCTGCCATATCCCCGTAGTGTTATTGACTGCACGCACTGCCATTGAATTGAATATCGAAGGATTGCGGATCGGTGCGGACGATTACATAACCAAACCGTTCAATACAAACTTACTGATATCCCGCTGCAACAACCTGGTGAATTCACGCATCCTCTTACAGGAAAAATTCAGCAAGCAACCGCAAACGGCTGCACATATGCTTGCTACCAATCCGATTGACAAAGACATTCTGGACCGTGCCATGTCTATCATCGAACAACATCTGGACGACACAGAATTCAATGTCAATGTCTTTGCCAGAGAAATGGCAATGGCGCGCACCAACCTGTTCACCAAACTGAAGGCTATTACAGGACAAACCCCAAACGAATTTATACTGACTATCCGTTTGAAGAAAGGTGCTTTGATGTTGCGCAATAATCCGGAACTGAACATTACGGAAATTTCCGATAAGATAGGATTCAGTTCCTCACGCTACTTCAGCAAGTGCTTTAAGGACATCTATCATGTCAGCCCACTGGCTTATCGCAAAGGAGAGGAAGCTGATAAAGACGAGGAAGAAACAGTAAATGAAAAATAAGAATTCTGCACTTTTGTACTTTTTATGATTCCGTGTGTACTCTTTTATACACACAGACCGGAAGATAGCGCATATCTTTGGACTTGGAATAAAACTTTAAAGTCCAAAGGCTATGAAATATTTATCTAATCTTCTACCGTATCTTCCAAGTACGGTCCTTTTGATAGGATGTGGCAATCCGTCTAAACAAGAAGCCAAGAGTGACCAACCGCAAAAGCCTAATGTTATCTACCTGATCGCTGACGACTTGGGCATCGGCGACCTCAGCTGCTACGGCGCCACTAAAATCAGTACCCCGAATATAGACCGCCTTGCCGGTCAGGGTATGCAATTCACCAATGCATATGCCACCTCTTCCACAAGTACCCCTTCCCGCTTCGGACTGCTTACAGGTATGTATCCCTGGCGGCAAGAGAACACAGGCATTGCACCGGGTAATTCCGAACTGATTATTGATACAGCTTGTGTCACAATGGCCGATATGTTCAAGGAGGAAGGCTATTACACCGGAGCCGTCGGCAAATGGCATTTGGGGTTAGGTCCTAAAGGTGGCACGGACTTCAATCGCGAAATCAGGCCGAATACTCAAGACATAGGCTTCAACTATGAATTTATCATTCCTGCCACAGTAGACAGGGTTCCTTGTGTGTTCGTAGAAAATGCCCATGTTGTAGGGCTTGATCCCCAAGATCCTATTACTGTCAGCTACCAGCACAAAGTGGGCGACTGGCCTACAGGACTTGAAAATCCTGAATTGGTAAAGATGAAACCCAGCCAGGGACATAATAATACCATCATCAACGGTATCCCCCGTATCGGCTGGATGACCGGTGGCAAATCCGCTCTTTGGGTGGATGAAGATATTGCAGATATCATTACCGGAAAAGCCAAAGATTTTATCGTTGCACATAAAAACGAACCTTTCTTCCTGTATATGGGTACACAAGATGTACACGTTCCCCGAGTCCCTCATCCGCGTTTTGCAGGGAAAAGCGGTTTAGGACCGCGTGGTGACGTTATTTTACAACTGGACTGGACAGTCGGCGAGATCATGCACACCCTCGATAGTCTGGATATTGCTGATAATACAATCTTCGTATTATGCAGCGACAACGGTCCTGTCATTGATGACGGTTATCAAGACCAGGCCTTTGAATTGCTGAACGGCCACACCCCCATGAAACATTACCGGGGCGGCAAGTATAGCGCATTCGATGCCGGAACCCGTATTCCATTTATCGTACGCTGGCCGAAGGGGATCAAACCGGGCAAACAACAGGCTCCATTCTCCATGATTGATGTATATGCTTCATTTGCAACCTTGCTGAATCATGCACTTCCTACAGGTGTTGCCCCTGACAGCCGTGACCAACTCAACAACTTCCTTGGCACGGACACCATCGGATGCGACTATGTGGTACAACAGAACCTGAATAATACTCTATCCATCATTCAGAATAACTGGAAATACATCGAACCGAGTGACAAACCGGCTTTGGAACATTGGACTAAAATGGAAACGGGAAACAATCCCCAGCCACAACTTTATGACTTATCTGTAGACCCTTCCGAAAAAGAGAATTTGGCTGGTAATCACCCAGATAAAGTAAAAGAGCTGGCTATTCTGTTGGAAAAAGTAAAAGCTGCAAAAACCAAGTAAATAAGGACCAGGCAGAACACCGATTGTCCGCAGATAATGTACAATATCAGATTATTTGCGGACAATTAGTGAATATCTCTACCTTTATTAGCCTATACTTTTGCGAAGAAATTTTCCGATTTTGAACAAGACTGATAAAAGCCTTTTTTTAAATAACCAATTAAATTAATATTTATGAAACAGAAATCTAATCTATTCAAAACATTAGGTATTATGTTGCTCTTTGTGCTATTCGCCACACAAGCTAATGCACAAAACATTACAGTAACAGGTACAGTAAGTGACAATTTAGGTCCTGTGATTGGGGCTTCCATACAAGTGGAAGGAACCAGCAACGGATGTATTACAGACATTGACGGAAATTACACACTTCCCAACGTACCGTCCAATGCGACTCTTGTATTCTCGTATATCGGTTATCAGACCCAAAAAATAGCAGTAGCCGGCAAAACGCATATTAACGTAATGCTAAGTGAAGACAGTCAATTATTGCAAGAAGTGGTGGTAGTGGGCTATGGCGTTCAACGTAAAAGTGACTTGACCGGTGCTGTGGCTTCCGTAAAAACAGCCGATGCATTAAAAAGTACCCCGACAGGTAATGTATCCGATGCCTTGCAAGGACGTATGGCCGGTGTATCCGTACTTTCAGGTTCCGGTGACCCCAGCGGCGACAACACCATCCGCGTCCGTGGTATCAACTCTATTACTGCTGACAGTGAACCTCTGGTAGTGGTTGACGGATTTATCGGTGGTTCTTTAAAGGCTCTTAACCCTGCTGACATCCAATCCATTGAAGTCTTAAAGGATGCTTCAGCTACAGCTGTCTACGGTTCTCGCGGTGCCAATGGCGTAATCTTAGTGACAACAAAAACTCCAAACAAGGATCGCTTAACCGTATCTGTCAATGCATTTGTAAATCTGAAAACAGTAATCAGCAAGCCTGATCTCCTTTCTCCGGCAGAATTCGCTCAATTGGCCAACGCATACGGAAAAGAATATAACGAAAGCCAAGGAAAAGAAGCTCACGTTTATTATACTCCTGACCAAATAGCGGCTTTCTCAAGTGGCAAAGCAGGATATAATTATATAGATCATATTTTCAACTCTCCAGGAGTAGCTCAGAACTATGAAGTCTCAATAGCGGGCGGTGGTGAAAAAACAAACTTCTTGGCATCTCTTCGTTATGAAAGTGTAGAAGGAGCTATCAAGAATTCTAAAAATGATGCATTCAACTGGCGCTTAAAAGTTGATACTAAACTGAAAAAATGGTGGAAAGTCGGTATGAATATTTATGGCAATCTAAATGTGTCCTCAGGCCCACGTATGACTCAATATGAGGGTTTACTCGTTTCTGCCATTAATTTCCCAAATACTACTTCTCCCACGAATGAAAAAGGAGAATATAACAACATTTATGCTATTGGCGGGAATCCCGCTTATAATCCAATGGGATATATTAATGAAATTGACGGAGATACTCGCAGATTGGTAAACAACCTCCAAGGTTATATGGATTTTAACATTATCGATGGATTAACTTTCCGTACTCAATTAGGAGTCACATTTACTAATTCATTAGCAGCAAGCTCTGACAACGCCAAGAGTTATTATTACTTTAAAAATACCAGAACGCAGGCAACAGCCAACAGCACTTTTAATTGGAACTGGTTAAATACCAATACCCTGAATTATACTAAAGAATTTAATAAAAATCATCGCATCAATGCAACTGCTGTTTTGGAACAGTCTTATAGCAATAATTTCACTCTAAAAGGGATAGCCAATAACATGTATTTTGAACGTCTCGGCGCTAACAGCTTAGCAGACTCTTACAGTCAAAATGCAAGTTCAGAACGTGTTATCAATACACTACTTTCTGGTATGTTCCGTGTAAACTATGTTTTAATGGATAAGTATATGGTAACAGCTTCCATCCGCGCTGACGGTTCCTCACGCCTAAAGGATAAATGGGATTATTTCCCTTCTGCAGCATTAGCATGGAATATCAAGCAGGAAGCATTTATGCAAGATGTAAAAGCTATTAGCCAGTTAAAGTTACGCATCGGGTATGGTTCTGTAGGTAACCAAGCGATAGAGCCCTACCGCATTTTCTCTCAAATGGTGCCTACCCAAAACGCAGATGGCTCAACTTCTTACACGGTCGGACGTCCGGCAGCTGAATACTTAAAATGGGAACGTAATGATCAAATTAATGCAGGTATAGACTTAGGCTTTTTCAATGGACGCTTAACATTAACCGCCGACTGGTACAACAAATTATCTAAGGATGTTTTATTAGAGGTGCAACAGCCTGTCCACAGTGGTTGGGATAAACTTTTAAAAAATGCCTGCGAAATTCAGAACAGAGGTTTTGAGATCACTATTGGCGCAGATCCGATTAGTGGCAAAGATTGGAACTGGCATACAGACGTGACTCTGTCTCACAACAAAGGGACTTTCAAAAACATCCCTACATTAGATCGTACCCAAATCCAAGCTGGTCAATATGAAAACAAAGTATTCAAAATGATTGAAGGAGAAAAACTGGGAACTTTTTGGGGGTATACCAACTTAGGAGTATGGAAAAGTGATGAAGTAAATCAAGAGGTCACTGTAGTTAAAAATGGAGTAGAAACAAAAGGTACTTATGCTTCTATCTATAAAGTAGTACCAGGTCAGGAAAAACTCTTAGATGTAAATAATGACGGTACTTACAACGATGATGATCAAAGTATCATAGGCAACGGACAGCCCAGTTTTAATTGGGGATGGAATAATACTCTCCGCTATAAGGATTTCGATCTCTCATTATTCATTATCGGTTTCCACGGTTTCGACATTTATAATGTAACAGATCAATCAGGTTATGGAAATGCAGTATCAGGCATCAATACGGATGTTATTACTCCTAAACGTGCACTTTTAAATCGTTGGACCAAAGAAAATGAAAACACTAATATTCCAGGATTTGTAAAACTCAACCAAACTACTACTGGATTTAATAGTCGATTCGTAGAAAAAGGTGATTTTATAAAAGTCAAAAGTATAACTTTAGGATATAACTTACCTAAAAAAGCATGTGATAAAGTTTTCCTCAATGATTTGAGACTTTACTTTTCTGTACAGAATCCTTTCATGATAACAAGCTATAGTGGTCTTGATCCGGAAGCAACCCTTGGTAGCCCATTAGTATCCGGCGTTGATTGGGGATGCTACCCTAATAGCCGTAATTTTCTGTTGGGTGTAAATTTCTCATTCTAATATTAACCGATAATATAAAAAACATATGAAAAAATTAGCATATATAACATTAGGATGCTGCATAGCATTAACTACTGCATGCGTTGATTTAGATCAATACCCCAAATCATTCATCACAGAAGAAGAGTATAATGGCATAGAGCAAGACATTAGTAAAGTAGAGCTTGCTGCAACCGGTCTCTATAAGAATTTATGGAATGGCAATTATGGCTTCTGTTGTCGCATGATGCGTATTGATTGTGCAGCAGACCAGATGGTAAGCTCCCCTAAACCTAATAATGTTTTAGATTACATTATCCAGTTAAATCCAAGCATAAGTTCCAACACAGCTGACTGGGACACTTCATGGGCCAATTTCTGGAATGTAATCACCGGTGCAAATACACTTATTGCCGGTACTCCTATCCCCGAGATAAGTGGTGCAACTGCTGCGGAAAAGGAAGCCTCCGAAAAAACAGCGAAACGATACAAAGCTGTTGTGGCAGAAGCTCGTTTCATGCGCGCTTTGAGTTATTTCTATTTAGTACGTATGTACGGAGACATCCCATACGTCACAAATAGCTCTGAAGCCATCGAATATCAACCACGTACAGCTGTAGCTGATATTTATAATAAAATTATCGTTCCCGACCTGATTGAAGCATGTGCATCATTACCTACAGTGAGCCGTAGCGGATTTAGTTCCACGCCTTCACAATGGGCAGCAAAAGCACTCCTTTCCGATGTTTACATGACTATGGCAGGTTGGCCCCTAAAGTTAGGTAAAGAATATTATGCTAAAGCTGCAGAAGTTTCTTTAGATATCATAGAACATTCCGGACTCTCTCTGACACCGGTATATGGTGATTTATGGAAAGAAGCCAAAAAGGAAGAAGCTAATGAACATTTATTCGCCATACACAATTCTGTAGCTAACAAAGTTGCAAGTCAGTATGGCAAATCCTTCTACCCACGAGACTATGTCAAGGCCGGTTGGGCAGACTATTATGCTAATCCTGACTATATAGCAACCTATCCGGAAGGTGCACGGAAAGAATTCAATTACATGACTGAATGGCCCACAGCTACCGGAACGACTGTAAAATGGCAGGACAGTCAAGACGGATACCCTTGTATTGCCAAATACCAAGATTACAATCAAGGAGTAGCAGGCAACAGTGCGCAATCTAACGGTATCACTCCCATTTACCGATATGCAGATGTATTATTAAGATATGCCGAAGCATCTAATTTAGCTACAGGAAACGTCAACGCCACAGCCTTAAAATGTCTGCAAGATATTCAAACCCGCGCTGGGGTATCTACATTGACTACAACAACTAATAGCGAGGAATTTGACAAAGCTGTATTTGCAGAGCGTGGCTACGAGTTTTTAGCCGAATACAAGCGTTGGTTCGACTTAGTACGTCGTGAAAAGGTCAGTGAATTTAAATCTAAATATTATCCTTCTTCACTAATGAAAGCCAATAGCCATTACTACTTTCCAATTCCTTCTACTCAAATTAAACTGGCTGGCTGGACTAACAATGCAGGATATTAATCTACAAGAGGCAATAACACATACTTCTAACCTATTATCAAATAAATCAAATAGACCTTAATCAATTTTATATGAGGGAAAGGGACCGTGAGGTTCTTCTCCCTCATTTTTCTTGCACATACAGTACTTTAGGTTAATCAAGGTACATACTCGCTTTGTGATTTATTTTATAATAAGTAGTATTAGGGTATTTCTATAACAGATGGTTTCCCGCTAAGCATTCCCTGTTCCATCGAAACAATTACGGTTCGTCCATTAAATACGAGAGTTATTTCTTTTAATGCAGAATTCATGCAAGCATCCGTTACGGATAATTTATATTTGCCTTTTTCTTTCTGAATCAATACTACACAAGGAGAAGAGGCAGAGAGAGACAAATTATCAACTTCCAAGCCTTTATTTCCGGGATAGAATACTACCCCAACCAATTTACCATCTACAGAACGTACAGCTTGTACCAAGGTATCGTTCCGCAAAACTTGAAAAGGCAAAGTATCAGCAGGTCGTCCCTTACCTGTATAGACCACATAGCCATAAGTATCATTTACCGGTGCCTGTCCATGATCGACCCACAAACGCAAAATATCAACCGTCTGTGGCAAATCTCCCTTCTTTGCATTTCCTCTATTTCGCTTTATCCAGTTTCCGTCAGAACAAAAGCCTTGCGGGTAAATTCAGGCAACACACGATAGGCAAACTTACCTTCCTGCATCACCCACACAGGTTGTCCTTCAAAAGTTATCAAGGATTGACGGCCCTCCTGTAAAGGCTTCTCTTTTCCCTTCTCAATCACAGTAACTGCTCCGATGTGAGCTGTTTGGTCTATAGTCGTACGAATACCTCCTTCCATAGCCGGTTTCGCATTAGTAACACCCGCACCCAATGCTACAAAATAATCTCCCAAAATGAAATTTGCCTTATAGGCCTTAAAGTCATAAAGTAGTGTATTCAATCCCTTACTATTGCCACGATCATTCACATCTTTCTTATCAGATGCATTCATTTTTTCAAAGATATAACCGGTTACAGCATTCTCACCTCCATCGGTAGTGCCTACCGCATAGTTATATTTACTGCAATATCCACGCCAATTAGTCACAGGTGTAAGCTTGTTCATCCCTTCACGCGCTGTAACACCTGGAGAAGCTGTGACATCCCAGCCTCCCATTATACGAAAGTACTCGTCGCCTGTACGTTGAAAGAGGGTCAATCCGTCCGTAGGATAGAAATTATATTCATCCGCCATATTCACCGCACTTTCCAAACCGTCACAACGGACAGAAGCCATGTTTACAGTAATATGATAATCGGAAGTTTTCTTGATAAGATCATCGTTATTAAAAAACCATCGGGTACCATTGTATACTCCTAGCACATAATTATTCATATTTATACGATTCTTCTTTACTTCCACCTGCAACTGCTGCAATTCTTTCTGCTCTTCGGGAGTAAAAGAGTCTATCCAATTCGTCACAATATTATCGAGCATCTTAGCATAAGGAATAGATTGTTCCATAGGATTATATACATACGATCCCCGGTCAAGACAAGGCAAGCGATAACCTTTATAATAATACCAG
>ERZ779902.822-NODE-822-length-12727-cov-2.838699_pt1 | contig 12727 bp, 9 predicted proteins | sample MGYA00511350_ERZ779902 | MGnify/ENA primary metagenome ERZ779902 (study PRJEB29588, sample SAMEA2146908) | human gut metagenome | biome: human gut; feature: human-associated habitat; material: faeces | place: Denmark | collected 2008/2010 ...
TACCTACAGGTTCTACAACAATCCTTACAGCAGTTGTTAAGGGTAAGGACGTAACTAAGGAAGGCATCAACGCTGCTATGAAGGCTGCAGCTTCTGAGTCTTATGGTTACAATGAGGAGCAGATCGTATCTTCAGATATCGTTGGTATGAGATATGGTTCACTTTTCGATGCTACACAGACAATGGTAGCTCAGATCGCTGACGATCTGTACGAGGTTCAGGTTGTTTCTTGGTATGATAACGAGAACTCATACACAAGCCAGATGGTTAGAACAATCAAGTACTTCGCTGAGTTGGCTTAATTTAGTCAGACTCTTTTAGAGAAGACCTACAAGGGTCCGGTCTTAATTGGACCGGGCCCTTATTTTTATCATTTCAAAATCCAGGAGGAATTTATAATGTCATTAAATAAGAAATCCGTTGATGATATCAACGTAAAGGGACTTCGTGTTCTTTGCAGATGCGACTTTAACGTACCTTTGAAGAACGGCGAGATTACAGACGAGAATCGTCTGGTTGCAGCTCTTCCAACAATTAAGAAGCTGATCGCTGATGGCGGTAAGGTTATCCTTTGCTCTCACCTTGGAAAGGTTAAGACAGAGGAAGACAAGCAGACAAAGACTCTTGCACCGGTTGCAAAGAGACTGACAGAGCTTCTTGGACAGGAAGTAAAGTTTGTACCAAGCTTAGAGGTTGTTGACGATACAGTTCGTGCAGCTGTAGACGCTATGAAGGATGGCGAGGTTATCCTTCTTGAGAATACACGTTACAGAGCAGAAGAGACAAAGAACGGAGAGGCTTTCTCTAAGGATCTTGCAAGCATCTGTGACGTATTCGTAAACGATGCATTTGGTACAGCACACAGAGCACACTGCTCAAACGTTGGTGTAGCTGCACTTGTTGATACAGCTGTTGTTGGATATCTGATGCAGAAGGAAATCGATTTCCTCGGAAATGCAGTTGAGAATCCTGTAAGACCTTTCGTTGCTATCCTTGGTGGTGCAAAGGTTGCTGATAAGCTGAACGTTATCTCTAACCTTCTTGAGAAGTGCGATACACTCATCATCGGTGGTGGTATGGCTTACACATTCCTCAAGGCTAAGGGATATGAGATCGGTAAGTCACTTGTTGACGAGACAAAGCTTGACTACTGTAAGGAAATGATGGAGAAGGCTGAGAAGCTTGGCAAGAAGCTTCTGCTTCCAGTAGACTCTGTTATGATCGACGATTTCCCTAACCCAATTGACGATCCTACAATCGCTACAACTATCTGCGATGCAGACAAGATGGATGCATCTAAGGAAGGCTGCGATATCGGACCTAAGACAATCGAGCTTTACTCAGAGGCTGTTAAGACAGCTAAGACAGTTGTATGGAACGGACCTATGGGTGTATTCGAGAACCCGGTTCTTGCAACAGGTACAAAGGCAGTTGCAGCAGCACTTGCCGAGACAGACGCTACAACAATCATCGGTGGTGGTGATTCTGCAGCAGCTGTTAACCAGCTTGGCTATGGCGACAAGATGAGCCACATCTCAACAGGTGGCGGTGCTTCCCTTGAGTTCCTTGAGGGCAAGGAGCTTCCTGGCGTAGCTTGTGCTGATGATAAATAAGCCGAAAGCAGCTTAATGAAATCAAGCCGCAGGCAAAAAATATTTGTATATAAATACAAGGAGATATAAAATGGCAAGAAAGAAAATTGTAGCCGGCAACTGGAAGATGAACATGACTCCAAGCCAGGCTGTTAAATTAGTAGAAGAGTTAAAACCACTCGTAGTTTCAGATGATGTTGAGGTTGTTTACTGTGTACCTGCAATCGACATCGTACCTGTTGTAGAAGCATTAAAGGGTACAAATGTTGCTGTTGGAGCAGAGAATATGTACTTCGAGGAGAAGGGTGCTTACACAGGAGAAATCTCAGCAGAGATGCTTCTTGATGCAGGTGTTAAGTATGTTATCATCGGACATTCAGAGAGAAGAGATTACTTCAAAGAGGATGACGTACTTCTCAACAAGAAGGTAAAGAAGGCTATCGAGGCTGGACTTACACCAATCCTTTGCTGTGGTGAGACACTTGAGCAGAGAGAGAGCGGTGTTACACTTGACTGGATCAGACTTCAGATTAAGTCAGATCTCGCAGGTGTTGCTGCATCAGATGTTGCTAACATGGTTATCGCTTACGAGCCAATCTGGGCAATCGGAACAGGAAAGACAGCTACTTCTGACCAGGCTCAGGAGGTCTGCGGTGCAATCCGTGAGTGCGTAGCTGAGATCTATGATCAGGCTACAGCAGATTCAGTTCGTATCCAGTACGGCGGATCTGTAAATGCAGGAAATGCAGCAGAGCTTTTTGCAAAGCCTGACATCGACGGTGGATTAGTTGGTGGCGCTTCACTCAAGGCTGATTTTGGAAAGATCGTAAACTACAAGTAATTATTAAATCATAATTTAATATTTGATTTGACAATCACAATAACTAAATGTCACTAAATTCACCAGCTTAGCTGCATTTAGTGGCATTTATTATGTAATGAAATTTTTTGCGGGCTTGCATATGTCACTGTAATAGAGCATTTTGCAAGCCTCATATGAAGAATAGAGGAAATATAAATGAGTAAGAAACCGGTAGTATTAATGGTACTTGATGGTTACGGCTTAAGTGACCACAAAGAGGGAAATGCCATAGCTATGGCAAATACCCCTGTTATGGATAAATTGATGGCAGAGTGTCCTTTTGTAAAGGGCGCAGCTTCAGGTCTTGCAGTTGGACTTCCTGACGGACAGATGGGAAACTCTGAGGTAGGACATATGAATATCGGCGCAGGCCGTATCATATATCAGGATCTTACAAGAATCACAAAGGCAATTGCTGATGGTGATTTCTTCAAGAACAAGGTATTACTTTCTGCAATCGAAAACTGCAAGAAGAATGACTCCGATCTGCATCTTTGGGGACTTCTTTCAGATGGTGGAGTTCACAGCCATATCGAGCATCTTTACGGACTTCTTGAGCTTTGCAAGAAAGAAAATTTTGACAGAGTATATGTACACGCATTCCTTGATGGTCGTGATACACCTCCTGCATCAGGCAAGGACTACATCGAGCAGCTTCTCGCCAAGATGAAGGAAATTGGTGTAGGAAAGATTGCATCTCTTTCAGGACGTTACTATGCAATGGACAGAGATAACAACTGGGATCGTGTGCAAAAGGCTTATGATTCACTCACTAAGGGTGAAGGCGTAAAAGCTACATGCCCTGTAAAGGCTATGGAGGAGTCATACGCAAATGACGTTACAGATGAGTTCGTGCTTCCTACAGTTATCACAAACGAGGATGGCACACCGGTATCTGTTGTAAAGGACAATGATTCTGTTATCTTCTTCAACTTCCGTCCGGACCGTGCTCGTGAGATGACAAGAGCATTTTGCGATGATAAGTTTACCGGCTTTGAGCGCCCATTCCTTAAGACAACATTTGTATGCTTCAAGGATTATGACGAGTCAATTCCTAACAAGCTTATCGCTTTTGAGAAGGAAGAAATCCAGAATACATTTGGTGAGTATCTTGCAGCAAATGGCAAGAAACAGCTTCGTCTCGCAGAGACAGAGAAGTATGCACACGTAACCTTTTTCTTTAATGGTGGAGTAGAGGAGCCGAATATCGATGAGGCACGTCTTCTTGTAAACAGTCCTAAGGACGTTGCAACATATGACTTAAAGCCTGAGATGAGTGCTCCTGAGGTTGGAATGGATCTTGTTGAGGCTATCAAGTCAGACAAGTATGATGTTATTATCATCAACTTTGCTAACCCTGACATGGTTGGACATACAGGTGTGATTCCGGCTGCTGTAAAGGCTGTTGAGAGAGTTGATTCACTCGTAGGTGATGCAGTGCAGGCAATCAAGGATGTGGATGGAGTATTATTCATCTGTGCTGACCACGGAAACGCAGAGAAGATGATTGATTATGAGACAGGAAAACCTCATACAGCTCATACAACCAATCCTGTTCCTTTCATTCTTGTAAACGCTGACCCTTCTTACAAGCTTCGTGAGGGCGGATGTCTTGCAGATATCGCTCCAACACTGCTTGAGATTATGGGACTTCCACAGCCAAAAGAGATGACAGGAAAGTCACTTATCGTTAAATAAAATTTGTATTATATAAGCTCCGGCGCAGACAAAGGGTTTGAACCGGAGCTTTTGTTTTGATATATTAAAGATGTAATAATAAACATAAGGAATACTTATAAGTGACATAAAATTATTTAAAAAAACTTATAATATACGTTGACTTTACAAATTGAGCTGGTATATAATTTAAAGGTAGCATTTGATTTGTAAAATAAATTACACATAAGATGGAGGACAATCATGCAGGAATTTAAACCATTCAAAGAAGGAAAAGTAAGAGAAGTATATGATAACGGGGACAGCCTTATTATGGTCGCAACAGATCGTATTTCCGCTTTTGACCATATTTTAAAGAATAAGATTACAGACAAGGGAGCCATCCTCACACAGATGTCTAAGTTCTGGTTTGAATTCACAAAGGATGTCGTTCCTAACCATATGATTTCAGTAGACGCAAAGGATATGCCGGAGTTCTTCAGTCAGGACAGATTCAACGGAAACAGCATGCTCTGCAAGAAGCTTGAGATGCTTCCAATCGAGTGTATAGTTCGTGGATATATCACAGGAAGCGGCTGGGCAAGCTACCAGGAGAACGGTACAGTCTGCGGAATCAGACTTCCGGAGGGACTTGTTGAGTCTGATAAGCTCCCTGAGCCTATTTATACACCATCTACCAAGGCTGATCTTGGAGATCATGATGAGAATATCTCATTCGAAAAATCAGTAGAAGTATTAGAGAAGATTTATCCTGAGAAGGGCAGAGAGTACGCAGAGAAGATTCGCGATTATACAATTGCTCTTTACAAGAAATGTGCAGAGTATGCTCTTACAAAGGGCATCATCATCGCAGATACCAAGTTTGAGTTTGGCTTAAATGAGCAGGGGGAGGTAGTGCTTGCCGATGAGATGCTCACACCTGACAGCTCACGCTTCTGGCCACTTGATGGATATAAGCCTGGACAGGGACAGCCTTCATTTGACAAGCAGTATGTAAGAGACTGGCTCAAGGCAAATCCGGACAATGACCTTCTTTTACCTGATGAGGTTGTTGTGAAGACTGTAGAGAAATATAAAGAGGCATTTGAGCTTCTTACAGGAAGCAAATTCAGCCGCTAATATATTATTTATTCCGCGTTACTATTTCGCAATTATAAACGGAGATATTATGAACCAGGACAATAACATAAATCAGTATATAAATACTTGTATAGATACAAAAAGTCATACCGGTACAAAATTAAAAAGGTGTTCTGATATTGACGAGCATAACCATGTATTTGATGAGCTTCACGAGGAGTGTGGTGTGTTCGGCATGTATGATTTTGATGGAGGAAATGTCGCATCCACTATCTATTATGGTCTTTTTGCACTTCAGCACAGAGGACAGGAAAGCTGTGGTATTGCAGTGAGTGATACACACGGACCAAAGGGAAAGGTGACCACACACAAGGGCATGGGCCTTGTAAATGAGGTATTTACTCATGATATCTTAGAGCCTATGAAGGGCGATATCGGAGTGGGACATGTGCGCTATTCAACAGCAGGCTCATCAACACGTGAGAATGCACAGCCGCTCGTATTAAATTATGTCAAGGGCACACTTGCCATGGCACACAACGGAAACCTCATAAATGCAAAGGAGCTTCGCAAGGAGCTTGAGTATACAGGAGCTATTTTCCAGACCACAATCGACTCTGAGGTTATAGCTTATCATATTGCCAGAGAACGTCTTAACTCAAAAACAGCGGAGGAGGCGGTCAGACGTGCCTGCCAGAAGCTTAAGGGAGCCTACGCGCTTGTTGTCGAGAGCCCGAGAAAGCTTATTGCAGCCAGAGACCCATTTGGTTTTAAGCCTCTTTGCATCGGAAAGAGAGACAATGCATATATCGTTACATCTGAGACCTGTGCGCTTGATACAATCGGTGCAGAGTTTGTCAGGGATGTAGAGCCGGGAGAGGTTATCACCATCACTCCTGAAAAGGGCATTGAGTCTGATATGACTATGGCACTTGCCCCTGAAAAACAGGCCAGATGCGTGTTTGAATACATTTATTTCGCAAGACCTGACAGCCATATTGACGGAGTAAGCGTGTATGGCAGCCGTATCCAGGCTGGCAGATTCCTTGCAATGGATTCACCGGTTGAGGCTGATATCGTGACAGGAGTACCGGAGTCAGGAAATGCCGCTGCTCTTGGTTATTCACTTGAGTCGGGCATTCCATATGGCACAGCATTTGTCAAGAACGGTTATGTCGGCAGGACATTTATCAAGCCTAAGCAGTCAAGCCGTGAATCAAGCGTGCAGATAAAGCTCAATGTATTAAAGGAGGCTGTTAAGGGCAAGAGAGTTGTTATGATTGATGATTCAATTGTGCGAGGAACAACCTCAGACAGAATAGTGCGTATGTTAAGAGAGGCGGGTGCCACAGAGGTACATGTGCGCATCAGTTCACCGCCATTCTTATGGCCTTGCTATTTCGGTACAGATATTCCTGCAAGAGAGCAGCTTATCGCTTACAACAGGACTATTGAGGATATCAGACAGATTATAGGTGCAGATTCTTTAGGCTACCTTGGAATTGATAGACTTCATGAGATGGTAGAGGGATTGCCAATCTGCATGGGCTGTTTCACAGGAAAATATCCGATGGAGCCACCGAAGGATGATATCAGAGGCGAGTATTTTGATAAAGAAATAGACCTCGAGAGAAAAATGCTTAATCGCTAATAAAGGAGAGAATATGAGTACAGACAGATACACAAGTCCTCTTTCTGAGCGCTATGCCAGCAAAGAGATGCAGTATATTTTTTCGCAGGATATGAAATTTACCACTTGGAGAAAGCTCTGGATTGCTCTTGCAGAGACTGAGATGGAGCTTGGGCTTTCACAGGATGGCAAACCGGTTATCACACAGGAACAGATTGATGAATTAAAGGCACATGTGGATGACATCAATTATGATGTGGCAAAGGAGCGTGAGAAGCTTGTGCGTCACGATGTAATGAGCCATGTCTATGCATATGGACAGCAGTGCCCTAAGGCAGCAGGAATTATACATCTTGGAGCAACCTCATGCTATGTAGGTGACAATACAGATATTATCATCATGAATGAAGCATTAAAGCTTGTTCACAAAAAGCTAATAAGTGTTATTGCAGAGCTTGCAAACTTTGCTGATAAGTATAAGAATCAGCCAACTCTTGCATTTACACATTTCCAGCCGGCACAGCCGACAACAGTTGGAAAGCGTGCCACACTGTGGCTGAATGAGTTTATGCTGGATCTCGAGGATTTAGAGTATGTGCAGGGCACATTAAAGCTCCTTGGCTCAAAGGGCACTACAGGAACACAGGCCAGCTTCCTTGAGCTCTTCAACGGAGACAATGAGACAATAGACAAGATAGATCCAATGATCGCAAAGAAGATGGGCTTTAAGGATTGTTATCCGGTGTCTGGCCAGACATATTCCCGTAAGGTAGATACGAGAGTAGTAAATGTGCTCGCAGGCATTGCTGCATCAGCTACAAAGATGTCAAACGATATCAGACTGCTCCAGCATCTTAAGGAAGTAGAGGAGCCGTTTGAGAAGAACCAGATTGGCTCATCAGCCATGGCATATAAGAGAAATCCTATGAGAAGTGAGAGAATAGCATCTCTTTCAAGATATGTTCTTGCAGATGTAATGAATCCTGCAATTACTTCGGCTACACAGTGGTTTGAGAGAACGCTTGACGATTCAGCAAACAAGCGTCTTTCAATACCTGAGGGCTTCCTTGCAATAGACGGAATACTTGACCTCTGCCTCAATGTGGTGGATGGACTGGTAGTATATCCAAAGGTTATTGAAAAGCACTTTATGGCAGAGATACCATTCATGGCAACAGAGAACATCATGATGGATGCTGTAAAGAACGGCGGAAATCGTCAGGAGCTCCATGAGAAGATCAGACAGCTCTCAATGCAGGCAGGAAAGACAGTAAAGGAAGAGGGAAAAGAGAATAACCTCGTAGACTTAATCGCTGCAGACCCTGCATTTGGACTGACAAAGGCTGATATCGAAAAGAACCTTAAGCCTGAGCTTTATGTGGGACGTGCGCCTCGTCAGGTAGATGTATATCTGCGTGATGTAGTTAATCCGGTGCTTGAAGCGCATAAGGATGAGAGTGGAGTAAAGGCAGAGATTAACGTATAATATCGAAAGTATAGATAACGATAATTTGCTTGTGTTAACATATTTATCTAAATGAAAAGCCCCGGCATATAAATCTGTTTCATGGTTTATATGCCGGGGGTTTATATATCCGTCAAGTATCATTTTCCTCGAAAGCTGTATATCTCATCCCATACCTTTTCGCATGCACTAAGCAAAAGGCATGATAATATCATAATGTATTTTCTTGTAAAATAAAATGGAAAAATGTATAATATTAAAAAATGGTTTAGATTATCAAAAGAAGAGAGTAAAAAGAAAGGATACTAGTGATGAAAAATTTTTTTAATGAATTCAAAAAGTTTATCAGCAGAGGGAATGTCATGGATATGGCAGTTGGAATTATCATAGGTGGTGCATTTACCAGCATAGTCACATCCTTGGTCAATGACATTATAAACCCTATACTTGGAGTGTTTGGCGGCATGAATTTTGACCAGCTCTCGGTAAAACTCTTTGGGGAAGCTACATTATATTATGGAAAGTTTCTTACCGCTGTAGTCAATTTCCTTATCATGGCACTTATCGTATTCTGCATAGTAAAGGCTATGAATGCGGCAGGAGAGAGATTTGGACACAAAGAGGAAAAAGAGCCGGACACAAAGGAGTGCCCATACTGTAAGAGCAAGATAGCCATTGCGGCAACAAGATGCCCGAATTGTACATCAATGATTGGTACAGCAGATGAAAGTGAAAAATAGCGATACATTTATTGCGTGAAACTAATAAAATCTATTGCATAAAGTGTGAAAATCTGTTACATACAGTATAAAACTCTTGACTGTGCAATAAAAACGTAGTATATTAGTTCTGTTATTTAGAATTGAAATTAGGAGGTCTTATCGTGGCAACTTTAAAAATTGTTTTATCGGTATTATTTATAATCGTCAGTTTAGTAATTACTATAGTTATTCTTTTCCAGGAGGGTAAGTCAGCAGGACTTGGCACTATTGCCGGAGTTGCTGATACATATTGGGGCAAGAACAAGGGACGTTCAAAGGAAGGACGTCTGGTTAAAGCAACAATTGTATGTGTTGTTCTTTTCTTTATTATATCAATTGTCTTAAATATGGGAATATGGTAAATACTTAGACTGTCGAGAAATCGGCAGTCTTTTTTATCGCATCAACATCCAGATGATGAAATTTTATTTAAAGCCTGTGCATTTGAAATCAGATGGGGCAACGAAAAGGAGAGATAATGAGTAATATAGATAAATATGAAACACGAAAAAAGATGGTCTATGACTTCATGTGTGATGACATGTATGTTCCGATGAAAATCAAGGAACTGTGCATAGTACTCGGAGTAAAAAAAGAGGACAGACCACAGCTTGAACAGATTCTTTTGGATTTGCAGGCAGAGGGAAGGATAACACTCTCAAAGCGCGGGAAATACTCAAAGTCGGAAATTAAAAAGACAGTCGGCGTATTCACAGCGCATCAAAGGGGATTTGGCTTTGTCACTGTGGAGGGAGAGCCTGATGATATTTTTATCCCTGCAGAGTATGTAAATGGTGCGATGCACATGGACACGGTTGAGATTACAATCTCACCTGTCACAACAGGACGCCGCAAGGAGGGAAAGGTTGTTTCCGTCATAGAGCGAGGCATGAAGCAGGTAGTCTGCACCTATGAGGCAAGTGATAATTTTGGTTTTGCAGTGCCTGATAATACCAGATTTGGCACAGATATTTTCATACCAAAGGAACGCTCAAAGGGTGCTATGTCGGGCCATAAGGTAGTGGTTGAAATCACAAGCTATGGTAAAAAGGGCAAAAAGCCGGAGGGCAAGGTTGTTGAAATAATCGGACATATAGATGACCCGGGTACAGATATTCTTTCTATAGTAAAGGCTTATGATCTGCCGGTGGATTTTTCGGAGAAAATCATGCATCAGGTGCAGAATGTGGCAAAGGATGTGACACCTGCGGATATGGCCGGCAGGATGGATTTACGCGACTGGATGATGGTTACGATAGACGGAGAGGATGCAAAGGATCTTGATGATGCCGTGTCTTTATACATGGATGGCGACAATTATGTACTTGGAGTACACATAGCAGATGTGTCGAATTATGTGCAGGAGCACAGTGCCCTTGATGTGGAGGCACTTAAGAGAGGAACATCGGTTTATCTTGTAGACAGAGTAATTCCGATGCTTCCAAGAGAGCTTTCAAATGGCATATGCTCCTTGAATGAGGGATGTGACAGGCTGGCTCTTTCATGCATTATGACAATAAATAAAAAGGGTGAAGTTATCGATCATAAGATTGCAGAGACAGTCATAAAGACAAACCGCAGGATGACATACACAAATGTAAAAAAGATTCTTGCAGATAAGGATGCCGCTGTGATTGAAGAATATAAGGAGCTTGTGCCTATGTTTGAAAAAATGGCAGAGCTTGCAGCAATTCTACGCAAAAAGAGAATGAAACGAGGTTCTATAGACTTTGACTTTCCGGAGACTAAAGTCGTGCTCGATGAAGATGGTCATCCGATAGATATAAAGCCGTATGACAGAAATGTGGCAACAAAGCTCATTGAGGATTTTATGCTTATAGCAAATGAAACTGTGGCTGAGGATTATTTCTGGCAGGAAATACCTTTTGTATACAGAACACATGACAAGCCGGACTCAGAAAAAATCGCAAAGCTTTCCACATTTATCAATAATTTTGGCTATACGCTTCATATTGGAGCTGATGAGGTACACCCAAAGGAGCTTCAGAAGCTTTTGATGAAGGTGGATGGCACAGATGAAGAATCCCTGATAAGCAGACTGACACTGCGCTCTATGAAACAGGCACGATATACAACAGCATGTACAGGACATTTTGGACTGGCGGCAAATTATTATTGTCACTTTACATCACCAATCCGCAGATATCCTGATTTGCAGATACACCGTATCATCAAGGAAAATATCCGCGGCAGGATGAATGATAACCGAATGGAGCACTATGAGTCTATACTCGATGCTGTTGCAAAGCAGGCCAGTGAGACTGAACGACGTGCAGAAGAGGCAGAACGTGAAACAGTCAAGCTTAAAAAATGTGAATACATGTCAAATCATATTGGTGAATGCTTTGAAGGAGTTATATCAGGTGTCACGGAGTGGGGCTTTTTCGTGGAGCTTCCAAATACAGTTGAGGGACTTGTGCGCGTGACAGACCTGACAGATGATTTCTATGAGTTTTACGAGGATACCTATGAGCTGGCCGGTTCAGCCACCAATAAGAGATACAAGCTTGGACAAAAAATCAAGGTTGTTGTGGACAGTACTGACAAAATTATGCGTACAATTGATTTTAAACCGGCGGAATAATATGACAATAATGACGAAATTTTTTATGATTTAACAATACTTATTTGATTAGCTGTTATTTGTCGGTCGTTGTGCGATAGATTTATTGAAAAAGATGTCATAATATATTATATAGTGTAAATAAACAGAAATGTGAACCAGCGGTTTACAATAATTTGCGTTTTAGATATTGGCAATTGTAAAAAAATGTGTTAGTATTGTAAAGCAGTTTGAGGAAAGGAGATACCGACATGGCTAAGGAACCAAAGAAATTAATAGCCAACAACAAAAAGGTCTATCACGATTACTTTTTGCTTGAGAAATACGAAGCCGGTATTTCACTTGCAGGAACTGAGGTGAAGTCACTTCGAATGGGAAAGGGCAGCATAAAGGAGTCATTCATCCGTATTGAGAACGGTGAGATTATCCTGTATGGCATGCATATCACACCATATGAGAAGGGAAATATCTTCAACAAGGATCCACTCAGACCTAAAAAGCTTTTGCTCCACAAGAAGGAAATCGAGAAGCTTTCATCAAAGATGAAGGAAAAGGGTTTCACAATTGTGCCGGTGGAGGTATACTTTAAGGGGAGTCTGGTCAAAGTAGAGATAGCACTTGCAAAAGGTAAGAAGCTTTATGATAAGAGAGCAGACATAGCCAAGAAGGATCAAAAGCGAGAGGCACAGAGAGATTTCAAAATCAGAAATCTTGGTTAGCAAAAATGAATATGGGCTAGTAAAGGTTTCGACGGGGTACATGCAGCTGGAGAAGCGAGTCGTATGGCGATGCGTTAAATGGCCAAATTAAAATTAAACGCTGAAGATAATTTAGCATACGCTGCCTAATGGCAGCAGTCTGACCTAGAGCACTCACACTTTAGGACCCAGGCTTCGACTATGTGAGAAACGACGTTGGCAAAGCTTTGAGCCATCGGGCGTATCATGAAGCTACTGAAACCACAAGGTTGTTTGTTATCGTGTGGCAGAGGGAATGTTAAATAATAAACTACACTCGTAGAAGGACAGGGAATTGTATTTCGGACACGGGTTCGACTCCCGTCTAGTCCACTAAAA
>ERZ779902.831-NODE-831-length-12640-cov-3.310449_pt1 | contig 12640 bp, 9 predicted proteins | sample MGYA00511350_ERZ779902 | MGnify/ENA primary metagenome ERZ779902 (study PRJEB29588, sample SAMEA2146908) | human gut metagenome | biome: human gut; feature: human-associated habitat; material: faeces | place: Denmark | collected 2008/2010 ...
GCTGTGTGAAAAATCTTAGATTTAAGGATTTTTCACACTATTCCTCATTCCTATTCCGACAGTTCTTCCCACTTTTCATACAGCGTGTCAAGTTCTTCGGAAAGCTTCGTGCTTTCCTTGTGCAGTTCCAAAAGACGTTCCGTATCGGTACAGACCTCCGGAAGTGCGGATTCTTCCTCAATTGCTTTTAAGCGGTCTTCAATGACGGTAATCCGTTCTTCGGTTTTTTTCAGCTCATTTTTTTTCTTCTTTAACAGTGCCTGTTCTTCCTTAGACTGTTTCCAGTCCGCTTTTGCAGATTCCTTCTGGGCGTTTTTCTGTGCGGCAGAAACGGCGGAAGAAGAATCAGCCGGTTTTCCGGCAAGCGCGGCAGCTGTCAGGGCATCTTTCTTTTCAATATAATAATCGTAGTTGCCGATGTAATTGACGGTTGTCTGTCCGACCAGCTCAATAATACGTGTTGCTGTGGTATTGATAAAATAACGGTCGTGCGATACATATAAAACCGTACCGGTATACGAATTTAACGCATTTTCAAGAATTTCCTTTGAAACAATATCAAGATGGTTGGTAGGCTCATCGAGTATAAGGAAGTTCGCGTTAGAGAGCATAAGCTTCGCAAGGGATACACGTCCACGCTCGCCACCGCTTAAGTCACGTATATACTTAAATACATCTTCGTTTGTAAATAAAAATGCGGCTAAAGTATTACGAATCTGGGTATTATTAAGGTCAGGATAAGAGTCTCTTATCTCATCAAATATGGTTTTGTCAGGGTCAAGAACGTGGTGTTCCTGATCGTAGTAGCCGATATTGACCTTGGCACCAAGATATATAGAACCGGAGTCCGGCTCTATTATTCCGTTTATGAGCTTAAGTATGGTAGTCTTGCCAGTTCCGTTATTACCGATAAGGGCAACGCGTTCACCACGCTTTATGTCAATGTCAATATTGTCAAAGAGTGTTACGCCGTCAAAGCTTTTGGAAAGTTCCCTGATAGTCAGAACATCATTACCGCTGACTACGTTAGGTTCAAGCTTTATATTCATTTTGTCGTTTAATTCCTGAGGTTTATCGACAAGTTCTATCTTATCAAGCATTTTTTCACGGCTTTCAGCCCTTTTAATCGATTTTTCACGGTTAAACTGCTTAAGCTTTGTTATAACCTCCTCCTGATGCTTTATCTCTCTTTGCTGGTTTAGGTATTCCTTAAGCTTCATATTTCTCAATATGGCTTTCTTAGAAGCGTAATCAGTATAATTGCCTGAAAATACAGTAGCCTCGCCGTTATCAAGCTCGATAATCTTAGTTACTATCTTATCAAGGAAATAACGGTCGTGGGCAACGATAAGCACAGCACCGTTATAGTTAAGAAGATAGTTTTCAAGCCAGCGTATTGACTCCATATCAAGATGGTTGGTAGGCTCATCAAGAAGGATAATATCAGGCTTTGCAAGAAGAAGCTTTCCGAGTGCAACTCTTGTCTTCTGACCGCCGGATAATGTGTTTACATTAAGTGAAAAATCAGCCTCCTTAAAACCAAGACCTTTAAGAACGCCGGTAATCTCACTTTTGTATGCATAACCGTTGTTCATCTCAAACTTATGGTTGAGGTCAGAATATTTTTTCATAAGAGCTTCAAGCTCATCATCTTTGGCAGTATTCATACGCTTTTCAATATCACGCAGCTCCTGTTCCATATCAAGTATGAACTGCTTAACAGACAATAATTCATCGTATATGGTGTTATCTGAGCCTAAGTTCTGCTGCTGGGCAAGATACCCCATAGTTTTATCTTTGGCTAGAGTGACAAGTCCTGTATCAGCAGGTTCAAGACCTGTGATTATCTTTAAAAGAGTAGACTTGCCGGCTCCGTTGATACCGATAATAGCGGCTTTTTCGTGGTCTTCAATATTAAAGGAACAGGACTTTATGATAACGTCTGTTCCGAATGATTTGCTTATATTATTGCAGGATAATATCATAAGTATATAAGAGTCCTTTCTATAAAAAGATATAATCATTGTGACTGCCTGAATTATAAAAATACAGCAATCGGGATAAATTAGTGGGGTAAAATAACATTTACACGCACACCATCTTACCATAATACTTGTTTTTTGGTAAAAATGCAAAGGTGAAAAAAGTCAATAAACAAATGTAATATATTTTGACTTATCAGCAACAGTAATGTATTATTTATAAGTTAAGCATAAATAAAAAGAGATATTATTAATAATGGAACGAAAATACGCGAAAGGCACAGGCAGGTAAGCGGTTCCATAAGAAGAAAAGAAATGAGGAAATGAATGAAATTTGAAGAATTAAACATTGACGAGAGAATATTAAGAGCTATTGAGGATATGGGTTTTGAGGAAACATCACCTATACAGACACAGGCAATTCCGGCAGTATGTGAGGGAATAGACGTAGTTGGACAGGCACAGACAGGTACAGGTAAGACAGCAGCCTACACTATCCCAATGCTTATGAAGATAAATCCACAGATTAAAAAGCCACAGGCAATCGTTTTATGCCCTACAAGAGAGCTTGCAGTGCAGGTGGCAGAGGAGATAAGAAAGCTCGCCAAGTATATGAGTGATATAAAGGTGCTTCCAGTGTATGGCGGTCAGGAGATAGTAAGACAGATTAAGTCTTTAAAGACTGGCGTACAGATTATCGTAGGTACACCGGGAAGAGTTATGGACCATATGAGAAGAAAGACTGTCAAGTTTGATAATATCAATATGGTTATTCTTGATGAGGCAGATGAAATGCTTGATATGGGATTCAGGGAGGATATGGAAACTATTCTTACTGATACTCCACAGGACAGACAGACTGTTATGTTTTCAGCGACTATGCCAAAGGCTATTATGGATATAGCAAGAAACTTCCAGAAGGATGCAAAGGTTATAAAGGTTGTAAGAAAAGAGCTTACAGTATCTAATATTGAGCAGTTCTACTATGAGGTAAGACCTAAGAATAAGACAGAAGTTCTTTGCAGACTTATAGATATATACAATCCAAGACTTTCAGTTGTATTCTGTAACACTAAAAGACAGGTAGACGAGCTTATATCTGAGCTTAAGGGCAGAGGCTATTTTGCAGACGGTATACATGGAGATATGAAGCAGCAGCAGCGTGACAGGGTTATGGATGATTTCAGAAGTGGAAAAGTAGATATACTTATCGCTACAGATGTTGCCGCAAGAGGAATAGACGTAGATGATGTGGATATGGTATTTAACTATGATATTCCACAGGATGAAGAATACTATGTACACAGAATAGGTCGTACAGGAAGAGCCGGAAGGTCAGGTATGGCACTTTCCTTCATAAGCGGAAAGGAAGTCTATAAGTTAAAGGATATTGAGCGTTACTGTAAGACTAAAATTCTTGCAAAGCCGGTTCCATCACTTGATGATGTAAAGAACACAAAGGTTGACAATATGTTTGAAAAGATTAAGCAGACTATCGAAGAGGGCGGACTTACAGATATGGTTAATCTTGTTGAAGAGCATGTTAATCAGGAAGAATATACATCTATGGATATGGCAGCAGCTCTTCTTAAGATGCTCATCGGTGATACGCTTGAAAGAGAGGATGAAGTTGAGAACTTCCACTTTGATATAGATAAAGATGATTCAAGAATGGTAAGGCTCTTTATTAATATAGGTAAAAAGGATAAGATAAAGCCATCTAATATCCTTGGTGCGATAGCAGGCGAATCAGGTATGCCAGGGAAGCTTGTCGGTGCCATAGATATGATGGATAACTATACATTTGTTGATGTACCGGCAATTCATGCTGAAAAAGTGCTTAAGGCGATGAATGACAATGTCCAGATAAAGGGACGCCGTGTCAATATGGAGAAGGCTAACCAGACAAGAGGAAAGAGCCACGGAAAGTCAAAACATAAGAACAGAGATAAGTCTAAGAAAAACCGTGATTAATTAAAATACGGGAAGGAGTGTTCCTATGAGAAAGCAGATTACACTTGAAAATATAAACCGTAAAGAGGTATTAAGATATCTTGGTTACAAAGGAATAGGTGCAGATGAAACTGTTGAGAGGCTCATAGATGAGTGCGAGGCGGAAGTTATTAAAGCAGCGGTTCCAAGATATACTTACAGAGTTGTTGATGTAAAACAGACAGATGACGGCGTAGAGATTGAAGGCACAGGAATGGTGCTCAAAGGTAACTCCATAAAGGAACACCTTACAGGCTGTGATAAGGCAGCGCTTATAGCAGTCACGTTGTCTGATGGCATAGACAGGATGCTTCGTGTCCTGCAGGCATCTGACCTTGCAAAGGCTGTTGTGGCAGACAGTCTTGCAAGTGCCGGAATAGAGCAGGTATGCGATAAGCTTGAGCGCATAATAAAAGAAGAGCTGCCAGAGTACAACCAGACCTTCAGGTTTGGCATAGGCTATGGGGATCTGCCTCTTTCACAGCAGGGCGATTTTCTAAAGGTGCTTAATGCACAAAGACTTGTAGGATTAACTGTAGGAAAGACTTATATGATGACACCGACCAAGTCAGTTACAGCGGTTATAGGACTTACAACAGGTGAGGTAAGTACCAAAAGAAAAGGCTGTATGTCGTGCAATCTTAAGGGAACATGCAGATTCAGGGAATCAGGAGGACATTGCAATGGATAATAAGTTAAAGGAACTTTTAAAAAGGGATTATGTGATTCTTGATGGTGGTATGGGAACTATGCTACAGGCAGCAGGCATGAAGATGGGTGAAACACCGGAAATGCTTAATATAACACAGCCAGAGCTTTTAATATCTATACACGAAAAGTATCTTAATGCTGGTTCAGATATTATATATGCCAACACATTTGGCGGAAACAGATATAAGCTTGAGGAGTGCGGACATTCAGTTGATGAGCTTGTAACAGCAGGTATTAAGAATGCAAGAACAGCATGTAACAATGTAAAGCCGGAGGCACTTGTAGCTCTTGATGTAGGCCCTATCGGACAGCTTTTAGAGCCAACAGGAACATTAAGCTTTGAGGAAGCTTATGAAATGTATGCCGAGATAGTAAAAGCAGGTGAAAAGGCTGGTGCAGACCTTGTTGTATTTGAAACAATGACTGACCTTTTGGATGTCAAGGCTGCAGTGCTTGCGGCAAAGGAAAACAGTTCACTTCCTATTATGACAACTATGACATTTGAGGAAAATATGCGTACATTTACAGGCTGCCAGATATCAGCCTTCGCACTTACTGTATCAGGACTTGGAGTTGAGGCAATAGGTGTCAACTGCTCACTTGGTCCAAAGGAGTTAGAGCCTGTTATAGAGGAGCTTACAAAGTGGACTAATCTTCCGGTCATAGTTAAGCCAAATGCAGGACTTCCTGACCCTGTTACTAACCTTTATAATGTTAATGCACAACAGTTTGCAGAATTTATGAAGGACTTAAGAAAGTATGGAATAAAGGTATTCGGAGGCTGCTGCGGTACAACACCAGAGTTCATAAGTGAGCTTTCAGCTATGCTGAACAAAGAGGGCAATCCTAAGAAGGAGCCTGTTGTTATTCCATCGGCAGTGTGTTCGGCAACAAAGACAGTTGTAGTCGACCAGCCAAGAGTAGTAGGCGAGCGAATTAACCCGACAGGAAAGAAGATATTTAAGCAGGCACTTCTTGATAACGATATGGACTACATATTAGGACAGGCACTTGAACAGACAGGTGCAGGGGCGGATATACTTGATGTAAATGTAGGACTTCCGGGTATTGATGAAAGACAGATGATGATAGATACAGTTAAGTCATTACAGTCAGTTGTGGATGTACCTTTACAGCTTGACTCAACTATTCCAGAGGTTCTTGACTCAGCCTTAAGGATATATAACGGAAAGCCAATCGTGAATTCGGTCAATGGTGAGGAGGACTCACTTAATAACATTCTTCCTATAGTTAAGAAGTATGGAGCTGCTGTTATCGGTCTTGCACTTGACAAGGATGGTATTCCTAAGAAGGCAGAGGACAGAGTTGCCATAGCGAAAAAGATTATGGACAGGGCAGTTGCCATAGGAATACCTAAGGAGGATATATATATTGACTGTCTTACACTTACAGCTTCAGCAGAGCAGGAGGGGGTTATGGAAACACTCAATGCCCTGTATACAGTAAAGCATGAGCTTGGCTTAAGGACAGTACTCGGTGTATCGAATATATCCTTTGGACTTCCTAACAGAGTGCTTGTAAATCATATATTCCTTACTATGGCTATGCAGAACGGACTTGACCTTGCAATCATCAATCCTAACATATATGAGATGATGGGCGCAGTGAGGGCATACAAGCTGCTTGCCAATATAGATAAGAATTCCGTTGATTATATAAAGGCATATGCATCTATGCCAAATGTAAGCAAGATTAATCCTATGAATATGGGAACAGCTAATGCAGGTGCTGGAAATGCAGGAACAGTGGGTGCGCAGAGTACAGGCTCAGGCAGCAGCATTAATCTTAAGGATAAAAAGGGCAGCTATACCTGTGATGACTTATTCTATGCCGTGGAAAAGGGACTTAAAAATGAGGGCGCAGCCATAACAGAAGAACTTCTTTCAAGCATGGACTCTATGGAGATTGTAAATAATGCACTTATTCCGGCACTTGACAAGATAGGTGACGAATTTGAAAGGGGAACATTATTCCTTCCACAGCTTATTATGGCGGCTGGTGTTGCACAGGGAGCATTTGAAGTTATAAGAAATCATATGGTTATGAGCAACAATGCGCCGGTAAGCAAGGGAAAGATAGTAATAGCCACAGTTAAGGGTGATGTTCACGATATTGGAAAGAATATTGTAAAGGTACTTCTTGAAAACTACGGCTATGAGGTTATCGACCTTGGAAAGGACGTAGAGTATCAGGCAGTTGTAGATGCCATAAGAGAAAATGATGCAAAGCTTTGCGGACTTTCAGCACTTATGACAACTACACTTGTATCTATGAAAAAGACGATAGAGCTTATACACGAAAATAATCTTGACTGTAAGATTATGGTTGGCGGTGCGGTGCTTACGCCTGAGTACGCCAAAGAGATACATGCAGACTTTTATTCAAAGGATGCGAAAGAGTCGGTAGATATAGCAAAGAGAGTGCTTGGTTAAAACGCAGACTTTTAGTAAGATTAGTTGTGTTTTTTTACATTTTGACACACACGGATAATTGTTATATAATTAACAGAGCATTTTGCAGCCTGTTATGTGAAAAGTAAGGCGGCATATTTTAGACATATTTAAAATGTAATTATAGTATATATGAAACATCACTTAATTAAGATACCAGGGTCAAAAGCATCTGATTATGGATATTATGTGGTGTCATATGTACAGAAACAGAGGATAGTTGGTTATGGAAGATAGTAAGAAAATATCGGCAGCAGTTATAAGAAGATTACCCAGATATTACAGATATCTCGGTGAGTTAATAGAAAGCGGTGTCCAGAGAATATCATCAAAGGATTTAAGTGCAAAGATGAAAGTCACAGCTTCACAGATACGTCAGGACCTTAACAACTTTGGCGGTTTTGGACAGCAGGGTTATGGCTATAATGTAAAGTATCTTTATGATGAAATAGGAAAGATATTAGGAATAGATAGAAAGCATAATATGATTATTATTGGTGCTGGTAATCTGGGAAGAGCCATAGTCAACTATGCGGACTTTGAGAAGAGAGGTTTTGTTGTCTGTGGTGTATTTGACAGCAATAAGGCTCTTGAGGGACAGGTTATCCGTGACAATATAAGTATTATGATGATGGACAATCTTGAGAACTTTATACAGGAGAATAACATAGAGATAGTAGCACTTACCATCCCTAAGGAAGCGGCAAGACAGATAGGAAAACGTGTTGCAGATGCCGGAATTAAGGCAATATGGAACTTTGCGCATACTGACCTTAATCTTCCTGATGATGTTATAGTTGAGAATGTCCATTTGTCAGAGAGTCTTATGAGGCTTTCATATACTATAGCTAATAAGGATTGATATCATTAAGGGGGATTGTCAATGTCTGAAATCACATATGATGCATTAAAAAATAAAGGAGTATTTACTAATATTCCTATTCTTACGCTGGATGAAAGATGGTACCGCCTTGTAAATGATAAGATTAAAACGGATGAGATAGCCTACTGGGAAAAGCAGGTTAATGAACTTTTAAAGAAGCAGGGCAGACTTAATACGGATATCAAGGATATTAAGAAACTAAAGAAACAGCTTATCAATGATGTTGTTGAGAATATGGAAAGCGATGATGACAGCAGGGCAAGGCAGAAGCTGATGAATCAGAACCAGAGACTTATACAGGAGTCAAAGGATAAGATAGCTAACTTGGAGGATGAGCTTATGGAGCTTCCAAGGGAGCTTGCAAGAGCTAATGAAAAGCTTCTTACAGAAACGCTTAAAGTATGTTATGGAAAGATGAACTCTAATACAGAGGACATAGAGGTGCTTACCAAGTGGATAGATGCCACAAGGGTAAAGCTTAAGAAAAACATTCTTATAAAGCAGGATAAGGAAACAAGCAATGAAAGTATGTATTCGCTTATCCATGATATTATAGGACCTGAGAACTGTAGTGCGGTTGACAGAATTAATGAAGGAATTGTTGATGAGGACGAATAAACGTCCGGTCTTTAATTTACAGTAATAAGGTTTATAACAGATTATGTTCTGGAGGGGCTTATGAAGTATATACTTGATGCAGCGCAGATGAAAGAAGTTGACAACTATTCTATAAGTACTGTGGGAATACCATCTGTAGTGCTTATGGAAAGGGCTGCCCTTTCGGTTACTTCCTATATAGCAGAAGAAGCACATATATCCACAGATAAGATGGTTTTATGCTTATGTGGAAGCGGAAACAACGGGGCAGATGGACTTGCAGTGGCAAGACAGTTATATCTTAAGGGATATAAGGTGGATGTTTTTTTTTGTGAGGGAAAACATTCTACAGAAGAATACAGAATACAACTGAACATAATAAAGAATCTGGGCATACAATATATTAATGACCCGGATTTTTCTGCTTATGGGGTCATAGTTGATGCACTTTTTGGCAATGGATTATCAAGAAATCTTGAAGGAAAGTCGGTGAGTGTGGTTGAGGCGGTCAATAATGCGCATAATAATGGTGCATATGTGGCAGCAGTTGATATACCATCGGGTATAAGTGCAACAAGCGGCGCTGTTATGGGCTGTGCCGTTATGGCAGATGTTACAATCACATTTGGATATATAAAGACAGGACAGTTATTATATCCGGGAGCGGGTTATTGTGGAGAGCTTAGGGTAAGCGATATAGGTTTTGCGGTATATGATAAAATGTCACAAAAAAGATATATATATGAGCCAGAAGATATAAGGGCGAAGCTGCCGCACAGAAGGGCAGACAGCAATAAGGGAAGCTGCGGAAAGGCAATTGTTATCGCAGGTTCTAAGAAGTATGGCGGAGCTGCAGTTCTTTCCTCAAGGGCAGCCTACAGAACGGGAGCAGGGCTTGTCAAGCTTATAACACATATTGATAACAGGAATGTAGTACTTTCCAGCAATATGGAAACCCTGCTTTCTACTTATGGCGATGAAGATACGGATGTATCAGTTAAAGAGTCACTTGAATGGGCAGATGCAGTGTGTATAGGTCCGGGACTTTCACAGGATACACTTGCGGAAAGTCTTGTAAAGCAGGTGGCGGACGATGATACTGGTAAAAAGAAGCTTTTTGATGCGGATGCCCTTAATATAATAGCAAAGTGCGGCATAACATTAAATGGAGGACAGATTGTAGTGACACCTCATATTGGTGAAATGTCAAGACTTACAGGAAAGAGCATAGCAGATATAAAAAGCAATATAATATCGGTCGCAGTGGATTATGCCAAAGAGCACAAGTGTATATGTGTATTAAAGGATGCAAGAACTATTGTTACGGATGGTGATGAGGTGTATATCAATGTATCCGGCAATGATGGTATGGCAACAGGCGGTTCAGGAGATGTCCTGTCCGGCATAATAACTTCGCTTATGGCACAGGGAATGGACTGCTTTGATGCGGCTAAGCTTGGAGTATATATACACGGGCTTGCAGGAGATGAAGCGGCCAGAGCTGGAACAAGATATTCAATGGTTGCAGGGGATATAATTGGTAACATATCGAATGTGTTAAAAGAATATGATTAATAGCACTAACATTTACCATTAAAAATATCTGTAAATTATTTATGCGTACAGCAGATAAATGAATTTAATACTATAAATGAGCAAATACAGAATAATGCACAAAAATAATTCACTCATTTATAAATTTAATAATTAAAAATTTTAAGAATTCAGAATACGAAGAGATTACATCAAGTGAATAAACACGGGAAACCTGGCAATACTTTAACTATAATCGATTAAGTAAATGCTTTGGGAGTGTGATATAAGTGGTAATCAAACGTGGAGATATATTTTATGCAGATTTAAGACCAGTTGTTGGTTCAGAACAGGGCGGAATAAGGCCGGTTCTTATTATACAGAATGATACAGGCAATAAGCACAGTCCGACTGTCATATGTGCAGCGATTACATCAAAGATGAATAAGGCAAAGCTGCCAACACACGTTGAGATAGATTCGTGTCATTATGATATAGTCAAAGACTCGGTTATACTTCTTGAGCAGCTTCGCACCATAGATAAGAAGCGTCTTAAAGATAAAGTATGCCATCTTGATAACGACATAATAGGACAGGTGGATAAAGCACTTAGTGTAAGCCTTGAGATGAACCATAATTATTGACTGATACAGCCGGTATGTGATATTCTAATGGCAATATCTGTCAGATATTACAGACAGAGATATATAAGTTTATTAACAATATATAGCGAAAGGATTTATACGAATTATGAACGAGGGTCATCCCGCGGAAGGAAATGAAGGCTTGTTTTCCGGATTTTTTAAGAAGTTTGGAAGAGGAAAACGAGAAGAAGATGTAACAGAAGAGATTATGGATATGGTCAATGAAAGCCATGAACAGGGAGTTATAGCAGAGAATGAGGCCGAGATGATTGGCAACATATTCGAGTTTGCGGAAAAGCAGGCAGAAGATGTTATGACACACAGAAAGAATATTGTCGCACTTGATGCAGCACTTACGGTAAGCGAGGCATTTGACATAGTTATGGAGGAGAGCTTTTCAAGGTATCCTGTGTATGACGGCGACATAGATAATATAATTGGCATATTACATATCAGAGATCTTCTGAAGGTATACGTTAAGGAAGAGGATAGGAGTAAGAAGCTCTATCAGGTTAAAAATCAGGTTATGTTTGAGCCATTCTGCATACCGGAAACAAGAAGCGTAAGTGTTCTTTTTAAGGAAATGCAGTCTAAGAAAAATCATTTTGCAGTAGTTGTAGATGAGTATGGGCAGACAACTGGTATTGTTACGATGGAGGATATTCTTGAGGAGATAGTCGGCAATATCTTAGATGAGTATGATGAAGAGGAAGTCCAGATAAGACAGCTTTCAGATGGAAAGTATGAGATGGATGGCCAGACTCCGTTAGAGGATATTGAAGAAAAGCTTGGAATTGAGTTTAACTGTGATGATATAGATACACTTAATGGATATATGATATATAAGCTTGGTAAAATTCCCGCTGAGAATGAGAAGTTTGAAACAGAGTGCGGTGGTTATACATTCAGGATATTATCTGTATCCGGCAAGATGATACAGAAGGTTCTTGTTGTAAAAAACGGGAACGCAGGGGATAAGGATAATGAAGTACATTAAAAGAATTGTTATGGTTCTTATATGGCTTATAATATGGCAGATTGCCAGTATGATGACAGGACTTGAGCTTTTGCTTGCAAGTCCTGTTGCTGTATTAAGAACTCTTATTGAAATGCTTGTATCAAAGGCGTTCTATATGACACTTTCACACAGCCTGTTAAACATAGGAAGCGGACTATTGGCAGGAATTATCATAGGTGTGGCAGTCGGCATAGGTTCAGGACGGTTTAACACATTTGCGCAGTTCGTGGAAATTCCGCTTCAGCTTATGAAGTCGCTTCCTGTTGCCGCATTTATAATACTTCTGCTTATGTGGTTTGGCTCTAGGAATGTATCGCGTATAATATCAGCTATGGTTGTCATACCAATGGTGACGGCAGGAGTTACGGATGGCATAAGAAACGCAGATACAGGTCTTGTCAATATGGCAAAGGTGTATAATATGAGCCGCTTAAACCGTTTCAGGTACATATATATGACAGGTGTGTATCCATATCTTGAAACGCAGCTTAAAATAGCACTTGGAATGTGCTTTAAGGCGGGAATATCGGCAGAGATAATAGGACTTGTGTCTGATACAATAGGAACAAGTATGTATTATGCCAAAATGTATCTGCTGTCAGCAGAGCTTTTTGCATGGAGTATTGTTGTGATAGCGGTGAGCTTCATTATTGAAAAGCTCATATTAAAGCTGCTTGGACTTATATATAAAGCTTTGCAGGGTAATCTGTAAATGTGTAATAATGACGTTTGGAAGAAGATAAAGATGAAAAGACTGGAACTTAAAAATATAAGAAAAAGCTATAACGGCAGGGGTGTGCTAGATAGTA
>ERZ779902.847-NODE-847-length-12529-cov-2.201539_pt1 | contig 12529 bp, 7 predicted proteins | sample MGYA00511350_ERZ779902 | MGnify/ENA primary metagenome ERZ779902 (study PRJEB29588, sample SAMEA2146908) | human gut metagenome | biome: human gut; feature: human-associated habitat; material: faeces | place: Denmark | collected 2008/2010 ...
GGACAGGCCGGACTTTTGGAAGAAGATTGGCAGGAGGATTGTTACTACCGGGAACTTCAGAAAGAGTTTCATTATTTGCAGCGCAAGTTCGAATTGTCAGCTCCAGTGAGTAGTGACCGGTGGCGTTTTTTACGTTTGCGTCCCGGCAATTTCCCCCATGTGCGCCTGGCACAGCTTGCCTGGCTGTATCATAAGGAACAATCTTTGTTTTCACGAGTTATGGCGGCCGAAACTGCGGAAGATATAAAGAAGATAATATCCGCACGGACTTCGCCCTATTGGGAGACACATTTTATGTTTAAAAAAAGCTCGCCCCATCAAGAAAAGCGTTTGGGAGAGAATGCTTTGAACCTTATTCTTATCAACACCGTTATCCCTTTTCTGTATGCTTACGGAATGCACAGAGCAGATGAACGGCTTTGTGACCGTGCAACTTGTTTTCTTGAAGCATTGAAAGCCGAGAACAATCATGTCACCCGTCTGTGGAGTGGAGCCGGACTTCCCGTTTATACTGCGGCCGACTCACAGGCTTTGCTTCAGCTTCAAAAGGAATATTGCGACAGGAAGGACTGTTTGCGCTGCCGCTTCGGTTATGAGTATTTGAGGGGTAAGAAGTAACAGATGTAAATTCCCGCCGGCTTTTCATTGTAAATTTCCGGCTTGTCGTATATTTGCACTTTAAATCGGAATAACTCGTATCTATTATGAAAGCTATTAATTTTGTTGTTTGTCTGTGCATGGCGTTTATGCTCTCAACTTTCAACAGTCTGGCAGCCGGAGAGGATTTCAAGTCATTTCTCCATAAGTTTACATCCAGTGCTTCATTTCAGTATTCACGTATCAAGTTTCCTTTGAAATCGCCTATCGTATTGTTGCAGGATGACGGCGAGACAGAGCAGACTTTTCCTTTTACCCGTGATAAATGGGCGTTGCTGGATAGTGAAACCTTGAAAGAAGGACGTATCACAGAAGAAGAAGGAGGAGTTTACATCTCACGTTTTACCCGGGATGAACCTGCCTATAAAGAATTTGAGGCGGGGTATGACGAGTCGGAGCCCTCGCTTCGCGTTGTGTTTGAGCTGATAGACGGTAATTGGTATGTGACCGACTGCTATAATGATTGGTATAATCTCGACCTGCCTATCGGGGAGCTGGAAGAGACTGTCCATACAATGCAGGAGGAGAATAAAAGCTTTGAGGAACTTCATCCTTAGACTCCTTATCATACAAAGAAAAAACTGTTCAACCGTATACTGAAGCGTATTTAGTATACGATTCAAATGGATTCAGTGTACGACTGAATAGACTCTTATTTATATATGTTGATAATCGGCGGGTTGTAAAATTGAATTTAGGTGGTTATAAATCATAACAAATGTTGCTGGCGCAGTTCTATGCACCACTTAACTTCTTCATGGGTAAAGCGTTGGTTTACGAAGTTGTCCTGTTCTGTATCTTGTATAAAGCGTTATAACATTTTTAGACCTCTTCTGTACGATTTATGTCGCTCTTTTTTCTGAAAGAGGACTTTCTTTGTAAACGGTATAGTAACCTTAAATGAACAAATATGATGCAATTTAGTAAATGGACAATGGGAGTAGGGATGCTCCTCGGAACTTTGTTACCGATAAGTGCAGAAGCCCAGGTAGTGAAGAATGACAAACTGCTTTCTTTTGAAGACCCGCAAATACCGGTATTTATTTCGGGAACGGATTCCCGTTTGGAAATCAGTGATGAACATTATAAAGATGGTTTGCATAGCTTGAGTTGGACTTTTAATCCGGGAGCTGTGCTTTCTATCAAAAAGGATTTGAAATTCGAGAAGAAAGACCCTACCGGAAAAGATACCTATCTTTCCGCTTTCATTGTATGGGTGTACAATGAGCAAGCACAGGATAAGAAAATAGAGTTTGAATTTTTAAAAGATGGAAAGAAATGCACTTCTTTCCCATTTGGAATCAACTTTACCGGTTGGCGTGCAGCATGGGTGTGCTATGAACGTGATATGGTGGGGACGCCGGAAGAGGGGATGAATGAAATCCGTATTATTGCTCCCGATACAAAAGGGAAGTTATATTTAGATCATATTATACCCGCCAGTAAGGTGGATGCCCGCCAGCAAACGGCTGACGTGCAAGTTCCTTTTGTGAATAAGGGAACTACCAATCATTGGCTTGTTATTTACGAACATTCTTTGTGGAAGCCGGATATACCCTTGACTGCCGTTAGCGAAACACAGAAACAGGAAATGCGGAAAATAGAAAAACGCTTCAGGGATATGCTCTATACACCCGGAAGGTTGTCAGATAAGGAAATGACGGCTATACGTAAACAGTATGACTACTATAAGATTACGTATAAAAACGGGAAAGTGAGCGGTCTGCCTATCTTCATGGTGCGTCAGGCGGAAGCTTACGAACGTATGATACCGAATTGGGATAAGGATATGTTTACCAAACTGGGTATGGAAATGGACAAGTATTTCAAACTGATGAAGCGTATTGCCATAGCCTATAACAATGCAGCGGATGTTGCTGAGCAGGATGAATTGAAGCAAAAGTTCCTTGCCATGTACGACCATATTACCGACCAAGGTGTGGCTTACGGCAGTTGTTGGGGAAACATCCATCATTACGGTTACAGTATGCGCGGACTCTATGTAGCCTATTTCCTGATGAAGGAAGTACTGAATGAAGCCGACAAGCTGAATGAAGCCGAACGCACGCTGCGCTGGTATGCCATCACTAACGAGGTTTATCCTAAACCTACCGTAAACGGCATTGATATAGATTCTTTCAATACGCAGACTCAGGGACGTATGGCCAGTATCCTGATTATGGAGGATACTCCGGAAAAGCTGCAATATCTGCGTTCTTTCTCGCGTTGGTTGGATTATGGATGCCGTCCGGCTCAAGGCTTGTCGGGTTCTTTCAAGAAAGATGGAGCTTGTTTTCATCATCGTAATAACTATCCCGCCTATGCTGTCGGTGGGTTGGATGGAGCCACGAATATGATTTATTTATTGAGCGGAACAGAGTTCAAGGTGTCTGAACTGGCGCATTCCACTGTTAAGAACGTGCTGCTCACGATGCGGTTTTATTGTAATTTGAAGCAATGGTCTCTTTCCATGTCAGGTCGTCATCCTAACGGAAAAGGAGAACTGATTCCCATTCAATATGCTACTATGGCTATTGCAGGAACACCGGACGGTAAGCAGGAATATGATGCCGACATGGCTGCTGCTTATCTGCGTTTGATGGCTTATGTCAATAGGTCCGATGAAGATGCTCCTGATTATCTTCCGAAGGCTTCCACTCGTCAAGAGTTGGAGATGAAGAAACTGCTTGAAGCACAGGGATTCCGCCCTGAACCCGATCCGCAAGGCAACCTTGCATTGGGCTACGGTTGTGTTTCCGTACAGCGTCGGGATAATTGGGCGGCTGTAGTGCGTGGACATTCCCGTTATCTGTGGGCTGCCGAACACTATCTTCCCGCCAATTTCTCCGGCCGTTATCTGGCACATGGCAGTATGCAGATATTAACGGGTAAACCCGATGAAATGGTGACTTTTACTACTAGTGGCTGGCAAGAAAACGGTTTCGACTGGAATCGCATTCCGGGAGTGACGAGTATTCATCTGCCTTTTGAGCAATTGCGCGCCAAAGTATTGAATGTGGATGTTTACTCAGGTATGGAAGAAATGCTTTATTCCGATGAGGCTTTTGCCGGTGGGCTGTCCCAGGCCCGTCTGAATGGTAACTTCGGTATGAAGCTGCATGAGCATGACAAATATAACGGCTCTCACCGTGCCCGTAAGTCTTTCCACTTCTTTGACGGTACGATAGTATGTTTGGGTACGGACATTGAGAACACGAATACAGAGTATCCTACCGAGACGACTGTTTTCCAATTAGCAGCTATTACTCCTGAGAATCATAAATACTGGGATGGTTACAAGAGTGACGGACAGACTTATATTGATCCGAATGGGGTAGGGTACTATCTTTCCAAATCCTCTATGAGAAGTGCGAAATATGAAAAGAATTTCCCGCAGGTTGCAGTCGGTGAACGAAGTACAAAGCCGACTTCGGGCGATTGGGTTTCCTTGACGCTGCAACATGGTAAGGCTCCGAGAGGCGCTTCTTATGAATATGCCGTATTGCCCCGTACGGACGCTGCTTCCCTGAAAGCATTTGCGAAGAAGCCTTCCTATAAAGTTCTTCAGCAGGATCGTAATGCTCACATAGTCCGTTCTTTGACGGATAATCTTACCTCTTATGTTTTGTTTGAAACTCCTCAAACGCTTCCTACAGACGGGCTGTTACAGAAGGCGGATACTTCCTGTCTGGTTATGATTCGCGAAGATAGCGGCAAACTGTTACTGACTGTTTCCCAGCCGGATTTGGCATTGTACCGCGGTCCGAGTGATGAGGCTTTTGATAAGGATGGAAAACGGATTGAACGGAGTATCTATTCCCGTCCGTGGATTGATAACGAGAGTGGAGAAATTCCCGTGACTGTTACATTGAAAGGTTGGTGGAAAGTAGCGGAAACACCGTATTGCAAACTTGTTTCGGCAGATAAGAAACAAACAGTGTTGCGTTTTACGTGTAAGGATGCTGCAAGCTTTGATGTAGAGTTGTTGCGTAAATAGGTTTTGATTAAATCTTTTTTGTCATGACGGAATTAAAGAATATCATGTTTTGTGCAACTGCCTTTGCCCCCTCTTTATTGGGGGCAAAGGAGCTGCCTAATATTATTTATATCGTAACCGACCAGCAGACGGCTTCTGCCATGAGTTGTATGGGAAATACAGATGTACACACACCGAATATGGATCGTTTGGCACAGGCGGGTATTTTATTTAAAAATGCTTATTGCTCCGCTCCGTTAAGCGGTCCTTCCAGGGCATCCATGTTTACGGGACATACTTCCCACGAAGTCGGACTCTCCCGAAACAACGTTCCTATGGCCGATTCTTTGCGTACTGCCAGTTTAGGCTGGTTAATGCAACGTGCCGGTTATGAGTGTGCTTATGGTGGAAAATGGCATGTACATACCCCTTCCATGCCCAATGGTGAGTTCGGCTTTTCTACCATTCATCCGCATAATGATAATGGCTTGGCTGAAGCTTCTGTTGCTTTCCTTGAGCAGAAACATTCCAAACCCTTTTTCCTTGTAGTGGGTTTTGATAATCCCCATAATATCTGTGAGTATGCGCGCAGTCAGAACTTGCCATTTGGCAATTTGCCCGAACTTCCTCAAGATGAATGGCCCGGACTTCCTTCAAATTTTGCCCGTAATCCTTATGATGCCGATGTAATAGATTATGAACAGACATTGAACTATTCGGCTTATCCCACCCGTCATTATTCTCCTGATGATTGGCGGCGTTATCGCAGCCTTTACTTCCGGCTGGTGGAAAAGGTGGATGCCGAGATTGGTAAGATTGTCGATGCAATTGATAAACAGGATTTGTGGAAGAATACGGTAGTTATCTTTACAAGCGATCATGGTGATGGTATGGGTGCGCATCATTGGAACCAGAAATCGGCTTTGTATGAAGAAGTAGTGAATGTACCTTTGATAGTTACCCTTCCCGGAAAGAAGAATGCCGGCAAAGAAATGCCCCAACTTATTAATGAAGGTGTCGATTTCTTTGCTTCCGTATGTGACTGGGCGGGAATTTCCCTTCCTGGAGGTTTACATGGCGTCTCTTTTAGGCCTTTGGTGGAAAAAGCTGATCCTCAACAGGTACACCAGCCTTATATTGTCAGTGAGACTACATTTGATAAAGGAGTTGCCCGAGGTTGGGCCTTGCGTACTCCGCGTTATAAATATGTATTGTATGATAAAGGGCTGTATCGTGAGCAGCTTTATGACATGGTGAATGACCGCGGAGAAATGAGGAACTTAGCTATAGAGAAAAAGTATCGGCAAATTCTCTTACAACATCGTGCTTATTTGAATGAGTGGATGAAACTGCATCATGTAGTTCAAATACGTCCTGAGGTGCATTTAATTCCGAATATGTAAATCGGAAAGTGTGTTAAAATGCTAATAATCTTACATCCTGTCATTAACTTTGCTTAGAATGTTCTTTCATTTCTGTCATTAAATCATCGTTGGAAGACGTTAGGCCGATAATGACCGAAAAGCATTTTGACACACTTTCTTTCTCTGTTTTTATTCTTATTGGTATGAAGATAGCAAATCGTTTACTGCTATCCGGTAATTGGTTAGTTTACTGGTTTTATGTATAGTTTTTTTAGCTTTACGGTTACCGTTGGGCAGCAGATATTCCCAAAAGTTCTTCATTTTCATCAATAACTGTGTTTCACCGCCTTGTAACTGTTCTTCATAGCTGTTGTATATCGCTGTATGTAGCTGTTTTACTTTGGATAGCATTTCATCAGGAGACAGCTTTCTGTTTTGCTGGTATTCCCAAGCTAAAGCCGGATTGGCAAGCAGACCACGCCCTATTACAACTCCTGCCAATCTCGGAAAACGTTCGGTAACGGTCTGTATATCTTCTATTGTATGCAGGTCCCCATTATACAACAAGGGTTTATCGCATCCATGATAAAAAGCTTCAAATCCGTTTAAATCTACCTCTCCTTTATATTGCTGTTTCCCTAAACGCGGATGCAGGATGATGTGGGATAGGGGAAGTGTATTCAGTAACGGTAGGAGTGCAAGGCATTCATTGGCGTTTTCCCAGCCTAATCTGAGCTTGACTGAGAAACGGATTTGAGGATATTTTTCTGTGGCGGCGGTCAGTAGTTCTTTTATTTCTTCGGGATACGGCAACATTCCTGCTCCGTTATGCCGTTTGGCCAGCATGGGGAAAGGACACCCCAGATTGATGTCTGCTTCCTGGTAATTATGCTCGATAAAAAGGGATACAATCTGTTCCAACGTGCTTGGTTGGGGGGCAATCAGTTGGGGGATCAGGTGTATATTCCGATTGTTTTCCGGGTTTATATCGCGTATGTCTTTTCGGCGGATTTCACCGTGTTCCACACGTACAAAAGGAGAATACTAGGTGACGATACCGCCGAAGATACAAGCATGTGCTTGTCGGTAAGCAGCATCTGTATATCCTTGAAGAGGAGCGAAATGGATAGGCAATAAATTCTTGTTCATAACCGCAAAGATACGTTTTTATTCTTTATCTTTTATAGGAATAACCATATTCCAAGAGTGTGACGCATTCTCGAATCCGCCGGGACCATCCATAGTGGCAAAGAAAATGTAAGTAGGTTTGCCGTTTTCAAAGAAAATAAAGGGGCGTTCCAGTTGCCCTTGCATCTCCACTTTTCCGTCTTCCCATTCTATGGTACGGGAATAGGCTTTGGGAGCCTTGTCTACTGTCCACTGGATACCGTTTTCAGAGTGTGCCATAACACCACCGCCCCGTTCTCCTGTAAATTTGGCTACATGGTCTTTGAATAGGATGTGATAGCCTTCGGTGTCTTTCCATAGGAAAGGGTCTTCGGCTTCACCTTGTCCGTTTACTTCAAAGATAGGCTGATTGTTGTTCAATACATGGTAAGGACCTTCTATTGCAGGAGCATAGACTATTCCGAGACTCATTGCCGAATGTTCGTAATTGTTAGTGTAATGGCGGCCTTTGAAGATCATGAGAACTGAACCGTCTTCCTGTATGATTGGAGAAGGATTTGAGGTAAGGAAACTATAGAATGTACCCGGTTGGGTTTTGAGTATCGGTTCGTCCAGACGTTTCCAGGGACCATATGGAGAATCGGCTACAGCCAGTCCGATGCGCTTATTGGCGCGGGCAACGGTGCACCAGGGGCTGTCTAAGGTGAGCTGCGCGTATGTCGGTTCGGCAAACGGGTGTGTAGATCCCATATAAATGAGATAATATTTACCGTTTTGTTTCAATATGCGCGGATTGTGTGTAGAACGCCCGTCCCAATACTGTGCACCGCGTGCGGGAAGTGCAATATCACTGAAACGATAAGGTCCTTGCGGTATATCGGACACAGCATGTACAATTTCAGACGCGACCATCCATCCCGGATGAAATGGTAATTTTTTGGGAAACCGGGATACGAACATGTGATATTTACCGTCATCTCCCTTTACTATTGAGCTGCCCCATACCCAATAACCTTCGGATGCAAAGGCAGGTGTGCGTGGGGCTTTATCCAGGCGGTGAAACAAACGGTTTTCTGACTGCTGCTTTAACTCAACCAGGTTTTCTATTTTTTGCGCAGATGCTGTCAGAAGAATGAAAATATTAAAGAAAAGTATCAGCTTATATCTTTTCATGAATGTGATAATGTTATAGCGTTAATTGGATGTGAACAAAGATACAGGTTTTTCGTATACCGGGTATATTGTTTATAAGAAAAAGAGAGAAGAATCTCACGATCCTTCCCTCTTTACATGTTAAATTGATTAAGGTCTGTTTATCAGATTATTGATAATAAAAATAAGGTTAGAAGTTTTGTGGTATATTAATATCCTGCATTATTGGTCCAGCCGGCAAGGTCTACCTGTTGATAAGGTACCGGGAAATAGTAATGGTGATTTGTGTTGAAAGTGGAAGCATCCCATTCTTCAGCACGTACCTCTTTTACTTTTTCCAAACGTACCAGTTCGAACCAGCGTTTCATTTCTGCAAAGAATTCCCAACCTCGTTCGTTGGATACGGCTGCTAAGAATGCGGTAGGTTCGGTTGTTGTGGTCAGTTCTATTTGCCTGTCTTGATAACCGGCGCGTTTCTGTACCTCCTGGATAGCATTCAGGGCATCTTGGTTCACAGAGTTTGTAGCACGGGTAGAAGCTTCGGCGTACATTAAAAGAACTTCTGCATAGCGGTAAATACAAGTTATACCGTTTGATTGTGCACTTTTACCGGGGGCTCCTTCGTCATAATCATAGTACTTGGAGATGGCGGGAAGTTTGTCTGCACTTTCGGTATATGGGATAATCTCTCCGCTTTTTATTTTCCATTCTGTCATATAGTTCCATTCTTTGCGGTCATCATTGGGATACGCCTTGAAGAAATCTTCATTGCCGTAATAGTCTGCCCATCCTGCATTAGGAGAATAATCGCTCGGATAGTAAGATTTACCGTAGTTACTTGCTATCTTATGTTTGGCACTATGCTGCAGGGCAAACATTACTTCGTTGGTTTCTGTTTTCTTGTCTTCTTTCCATAAATCGGAATATTCGGCTGTCAGTACAAGACCGGCTTGGGCCTTATTGTCCATGATTTCTTTGGCTTGGGCTGCTGCCAGACCGTAATATTCGGTTCCTTTGTTTAACGGCCATCCTGCCATTGTCATATAAGCATCTGCCAAGCATGCTTTTGCGGCCCATTTTGAGGGAGTGCTGTTGCCGCTACGTCCTTTGTTGGGCAACCATTCGGTAGCTGTAGTCAGACTGGGAATAATCGCTTTATCGTATATTTCGGCAACTGATGTTCTTGGCATGGTGATGGTTGCCTCATCGTTTTCCAGTAATAAAGGCACATCGCCATACAGACGGGTCAGATAGAAATAGGAAAGACCGCGCATGAAATAGGCTTCGCCCAATACTTCTTTAAATGCTTTGGCTTCTTTTTCGTTGGTGGGGATAGTAGTTCCCTTGATAATTTTGTTGGAACTGCTGATGACCTTATAGAACAGGGTCCAAGTAGTTGAGAAGTCAGCATCATTAGCTGTAAGATTCGGAGTCAGTCTGCTATAATAAGCCAGTTCGTTATTGGCCTTGGCTGCACGGTAGGTAATATCATCCGCACATACATTGATGCGTTGCAGACGGCTGTTGAATCCGTAATTTCCTTGCCATAAATCGCTGTAAAGGGCGTCTGCCGCTTTTTCAAGGCTTGCTTGGTCTACCGTATTCCAGTATTCTTCTTCTGTGATAAAGGATTCGGGTTCTTGTGTGAGGTCTACGCAAGAGGTCGTCAGTAATAAACTTCCGGCAACTGCTGTTAAATATATTAATTTCTTCATGTTGTTCTTATTTAAGTAGGTTATTCATTAGAATGAGAAATTCAGACCGATTAAATAATTGCGGCTGTTAGGATAGGCTCCCCAATCAACACCTTGTACCAAAGGACTACCCATAGTAGCTTCCGGGTCCAGACCGGAGTATTTGGTGATGTGGAACGGATTCTGTACGGAGGCATATACACGCAGGTTGTTGATACCCAATGAACGGCAGGTTGCTTCAGGAAGAGTATAACCTAATGTGATGCTTTTCATCTTGATGAAACTTCCGTTTTCAACGAAACGCGTGCTGAAGAAGTCTTTATTTTCAGTTCCGCCTTTCACGAATCCCGGTATATCTGTATTGGTGTTGGTCGGTGTCCAACGGTTCAGCAACTCGCGCATAGGGGTTACGCCTGCCATTTGTTGGCTCTTAATCAGGTTATATCCCATTTGGTGAGTGGCATTGTAGATGTCAAATCCATGGAAACCTACTACGAAGAACGAGAAGTCAAAGTTTTTGTAATTGAATGTATTGTTCCAGCCCCAGTTGAATGTCGGTTGTCCGCATCCGATAATGCCTTGGTCTGCATCATTGTATACGCCGTCTTTGTTGACATCTACATATTTGGAGTTACCCGGTTTTACTTTGTACACTTCTCCGTTGGTTTTGCCGTTTGTTTGACCATTGGCATCTACGAATGGAGCATTTACATCATCCTCCTGCCATACTCCTGCGAATGTGTATCCCCAGAATGAACCTAACTTCTCTCCTTCAATCATTTGGAATATCTGGTTTTGGAAGTTTCCGGCCTGTTGTTGGCGGTGGTTGGCTGTCGGAATCTTGTTGAACGTACCTTTGTTGTGAGATAACGTCAGGTCTGTGTGCCAGCTGAATTCTTTATCACTGAAAGGATCTGCACTGATTGTAAACTCAACACCTGTGTTCTTGATTTCACCTGCGTTATCAAGGATGGCAGTATATCCCATGTGTGAGGGACGTGCCACTTCCAGCAAAATATCTTTTGACAATTTGCTATACCAGTCTGCTGTTAAGCGTACGCGACCGTTCAGAATACCGAAATCAACTCCGACATTGAACTGGTCGTTGCGTTCCCATTTTAGGAAAGGAGCAGCCGGTCGGTCTATCTTATAGGCGGTAGAAGAACTCCCGTTTGGAGTAGTAACGGTAACAGGCGTCATTTTGGAATAGATACGGTAAGCCTCTACAGCTTGGTTTCCTACGGAACCGTATCCCAAACGGAGTTTCAGTTGGTCGATGAAACTGTTCTCCTTCAAGAAATTTTCTTGCTTCAAATCCCATGCCAATGCAGCAGAAGGGAAGTAACTCCATTTATCTTTCAGACGTGAGGAACCATCAGCACGGATAGAGGCGGTAAGCATGTAACGGTTCATGAATACATAGTTGACACGTAACATTCCTGACATAAGGGTATTGATGCTGCGGTCGGATGCAATGGCTGCGAGGTTTGAATCGGACCATGCCAGATTATTGACACCGATCATGTCGATATAGTCTAAGTTATATCCTGTACCGGTATGGTTGTAGTTGTTGTCATAAGACTGCTCGAATACGGCAGTTGCATTGATACGGTGATTTTCATTGAATTCCTTTACATAACTCAAAGTATTGGTATTCAGCCATGAAGTATTCCAATAGCTACGTGCCTGTCCTTGAGTCAGACTGTTTTTGTAGGAATAATAACTGTCTTCGTTTTCTACCGAAGTATTCAGTCTGTTATCAAAAAGCACGCCTAGTTGAGAGCGGAAACTCAAACCGTCCAGAATATCGAACTGGACATAGCCCTGTATGCGGTTATTGATTGTTTTGTTAGAGTTGCTGGATTCCCAGATGTATCCCATAGGATTGTATGACTTGCCACCATCGAAGAAGCTATTGTTATATTCTCCTTCTTCGTTTTTGGGTTCGATGGTACTTGGAAAGTACATGCTTTGCTGTATCAAGCCATCGTATTCGGTAATACGGGGTTTGCTTGTTTCACGATAGTGACCGTATATATTCAAACCTGCTTTCAGCCATTTCTTGATTTTGGTATCTACCTTTAAACGCCAGCTGTAGATTTGGCTTCCTGATTCTTTAATGATACCTTGGTCGTCCTGATAACGGAGAGAGGCTAAGAACGTTGTTTTTTCACCACCACCGGCAATGGAAAGTTCATAGTTCTGAGTAACTGCCGGGCTGCGGAAAATTTCTCTTGAATAGTCATATCCTGCCTTGCCGGATTTGAATGCTTCGAGTTGTTCCGGGCTGTAAAAATGATTATCGCCATAGCCAAAGTATTCTTTACCGTAATCGTTTACCAAGTTGGCATATTCGTACGGAGAGAGGTTATCGGGGTATTTGGCAACGGTTTTAATATTGGCAAATGCGTTGAAAGAGACTGTTAGCTTATCCTTTTCAGGATTTTTGGTCGTTACCAGGATAACACCATTGGCACCGCGTGAACCGTATACGGCTGTTGCTGAAGCGTCTTTTAATACCTCAATGGAGGCGATATCCGCAGGGTTCAATGACTGGA
>ERZ779902.850-NODE-850-length-12491-cov-4.314169_pt1 | contig 12491 bp, 12 predicted proteins | sample MGYA00511350_ERZ779902 | MGnify/ENA primary metagenome ERZ779902 (study PRJEB29588, sample SAMEA2146908) | human gut metagenome | biome: human gut; feature: human-associated habitat; material: faeces | place: Denmark | collected 2008/2010 ...
CTGTACAACGAATGGATCGGCCGCACCAAAGTCAAATTTGCCGACACGCGCCTCACCACTTCCGACTTGAGCGGCCTGGGCGTTGAAGCGTCACTCGGCTTCAACGCCGCCGTTGCCGAAAACGCCTATTGCTACGGCGCCGTCACCCTGGAAGCCGGCGAAGCCTATACCTCATACCAGTTGAACGCCGGCCTGCGGGTCAGCTTCTGAAACGAAAGAAGAACATGCCGTCCCCTGCCCGGCAAACCTTTCCTTTCGCCCGCTTATCGGACAGCCCCAAACAAGCATTTTAAAAACAAAAATAGGAAAATCACACAGAAACTCAAAGACCGTTTTATAATATAAATTTTCGATTTTCCTTCGCCATGACACAATAAAAATACAACTCCGTTTCATTCCGGCCGCGGACGGCAGCACCGTCCTGCGGCTTCCGTCCCGTCCGGCCATTGCATCGGCTTTGTCTTCCGGCCCTTCGGAAAAAACATTGAATGATTTTACACTCCGTTTTACACCCCCGGCATAACTTAACCGCACGACAAAACCCAACCGGCAGTGGTTTTTCCTTTCTCTCCCGGAGAGTATAGCCGAAGATCAAAAATTCGGCAAAACTAATTTTGACGTTTATAATCAATTATACGGATTTGAAGCAGAAAGTTAATTCACCTTGCAGTTGAAGCCTGACTGAACAGAAAGACTTTCAGGCATAAAAAAATGAGCCGGAAATCACCTGACCCATAGATATCATCATCGACCGCATGGGCAGGATCGGTTCTTCATTCGCCCCTCTCCGTCGCTCCGCACTGCTTCACCGTTCCGCACCGCTTACCAGCTTCGCCGACCGTCATACCCGCATCTTGCTGCCATTTGCCGTAAACCCGCTTCTTTGCGGGTTAAACTCCGGCCGCACAATTCAAAAAAAGCCGGTCACAAGAACCGGCTTTTCATTAATGGTTGTGCTTTCAACCCAAAGTGAGGAAAAATATAAGAAATAGCACCCTGATTTTTCATAATATTAAAAAATATCAAACCTTTAGCAAAAATCCGCCACCTCAGACCTTCAAAATCTTAAATATTCCAAAATCATATATATAGATCCATTAGATTTTCTCCAATTAGTATTGGAGAAAATCAAGATTTTTGGAAATCTAAATAATACCATTCCCACCTGATAATTAACCATAATACCTAAAACAAGCATCCTTTTGTAGGTATTTGTTCATTATGTCTATTAAGAACGAATATTACAGATATTAATGCTGTGTATATTCCTGTTAATGCGACATTTCGATGGTTCATCATTTGTTCTTCAAATAATTTGTCCTGTACTGAAAATGTATTGCCGACAATAAAGGGGGATAAGTGCTTAAAAGAGCACAAAGTTTGATAATTTTCATAGAGTAGATCAATATCTAAGTTTTCTTCAAAAAAACTAATACCCTGATTATGAAATAATTCTTTAAAATGAGGAAAAGCAATCTTGCTTAAATCTTTGATGCTGTTTGCAAAGCTTCTATACCAATTTTTATCATAACTATTGAAATCTGCTGTATTTTTACCTTTTCCATTATAAAATCGTTCACAATTATAATAGTGCATACGTTGTAGAGTTTTTTCTTGCCAGTGTGGATTTATAGGTAAACTTTTTAGTTGTTCTATAAAAGCAAATTCATAATAATCCCGACCTTTGGTATCATATAGTTTATCAATGCACAGTAGTTGTATTTGGGCTTCAGTTGCCTGGCAGACTAAAGAACAAGCAGTAAATATACGATTGTTTTCCAATAAAGAAAAAGCATCTCGGCAAAGAGCCAAAATTGCACTAGATAAAATTCTCAAAGATAAAAGCGCTGTACTATTAGTTTTCTTAAATTCTATATTTTCCACAATATTAGTTAGTGCCTGTTTAATCAGGGGAACAAAATTTTTTTCAGAGGTCATTGTTCAAATTTCCTTTTAAATACTCTAAAAATGCCTGACAGCCCTCAACGATATCCCGGTAAGTTTCGTCAAAATTTCCAGTGTACCACGGATCTTTAATATTGCGCGGATGGTCTGTAAAATCCAGCAGACGATAGATTTTGTGTTCGGTATCCATGCCGACCAATGATTGAATATCTTCAATATTGCTGTCATCCATTGCCAAGATATAATCAAAATACGCATAATCATGCGGGCGTATACGACGGGAATAACGCTCTTCAAACGGTATATGCATGGATTTCAGCATTTGGCGTGTTCCATGATGAATACCGGCATGGCACATCTCGTTGTAACTTTCCGTGGCCGCGGAATCTATTTCAAAATTATCTGCCAGCCCTTTTTCCGCGACCATTTGTTTCAACACAAACTCCGCCATCGGCGATCGGCAAATATTTCCAAGACAGACAAATAAAACTTTAATCATTGCACCTTATTTCTCGTCATTTAAGACTTCCCAATGTCCTCCTTTATCCGGGCCAATACGACGAATAAGTCCTTTTTCTTTCAATAAGGCAATTTGTTTAGCAATGGCCCGGCGGGAAATATTTAAAAGTTGGGCTAATTCCGTGGTGGTTATTGCCGGATTTTGTTTCATCAGTTCCAAAATTTTCTGTGAACTTTTCTGTGAACTTTTCTGTGAACTTTCTTTTCCGGACATCGTACTGTCTTTTATCTGCATTTCGCGATTATCTAACAGATTCTTTTCACCCAGCAACAGATTCCCGAAAAATTTATTCAGATATTCCATTGTGTAATAAATATCTTGATTCAGATTTTGATAATTTGCCCGTACCAAGGCATTACGAAAATACTTGGAATTTTGCTCAAAAAGATCATTATTGGTTACAAATCCCAAAGTATAAAGATATTTAATGATAAAAACCGCGGTTGCACGGGTGTTTCCCTCGCCAAAGGGATGGATTTGCCATATTCCTGACGTAAATTTAGCCAGTCGTTCCACTTTTTCACGTTTAGACAGCCCTTTATAATTAAACTTTTTTTCCTGCCCAAAATCATAATCAAGCGTTTCCATAATACTGTCAGCCCGACCGTAAATAACCGTATCTCCGTTTAATATCGGCTCTTTTTTGGTAATATCGTATGTGCGGATTTTGCCGGCAATTTCATCGTCAAATATTCCACTGAACAAAGCCTTATGAATGGAAATTAATTCAGCGGGGCTAAAAGAAAAAGTATGTGTGCTTAAAAGTTTTGCAATTCGGGCAGAAACCTCATCCGCTTCTTTTTCATTATGCTCCTTGAGAGTTTTAGCCGGATTTTTTTTGTAATACTGACTGACCTGCTCGCCGGCCTCATCAATAGAGATTTTTCCTTCAATATTATCCTTTGCAACTTCAATCAGATATTTGGACGGGGTCAGATTATCAACCTGCTGTAAACCAATGGCAACACCCCAGTTTTCAGCCTTTTGTGATTTTTCCGGTTCCCCCTGCTTTTTATACTCTTCAAAATGTTCCATAATACCTCCGGCAATAACTGGCTAAGTATAACCAAACAGACGGTAAAAATCAAGTTAACACGACAAATTATAAGCAATTTCAGCGGATAAACTTATTTATTAGCATATCATACGTTGTTTCGTCCATATCATACCAATTCGGCTGTTCAGACAGATCAACGAAGTATTTTTTTGTCAGTTCTCGCAAATCATACTCTCCTTGGTCCCAAATGACAGGATAGCCTAATTTTCTAAGCCGTATAAATGCACGCATGGCATAAACAGTATTGCGGTGACAGCGGGAAAAATAGAAAACCCATTTGTTGGAGGCATACTGCTGATAATTCTTTTTATCATAACCTACATTTTTGTGATTATAGCCTTGCTTCCATAAAAAGCCTGGATTAAAGTTACCTACAGATGTTTCCCAGGGATGTCCCAGATGGACATAGTTAAACAGCCACCACTTAAACTCTTCTGGACTATCGTGATCTCGGTCGGCCAAAACACCTTCCGGATGTCCGTAGTCAGAATAAAACATTTGCCTTCCATCCATTGTCCTTCGTGCAACTTCTTCCGGCTCCATGTCTTTGAAATTAACCAGTCTGTCTTCATATCCAAAACGTTTTGAAAAACCATTCTCATCGCAAAAAGCCAATTCTATTTCTTTAACCAGTTCAAAATATTTGTTTAAGGTTAAATTTTCGATAGGCCGTGGAAGTTTGCCTTGCAACTGCATCATTAAATATCTATGGACTTCTTTTCTTTCTTCATCTGATAGGAAAAAACTTCCCAATCCGAATATTCTTTTTGTTCTACTCATTTAATTTACCTTTCTATCTCTCGGTTTATCCATCTGCATGCGCGCTTCCTTAGGCAATCAGAATGCCTGTTTCAAGAGACTTAATTTTTATGTTCATTTCTTATTCTCCGTTTTTCAAACCATTGCTCAGATTTGGTTTCCGTATTCATCTCCCATAATTCCTCAAAACGCTGTTGATAAATTTTTGCATAATCAGGTTCATTTATCAAAAACAAGCAATTTTCGCTGTTTTTGTTGGTAGCAGCATTCGTCCAGTTGAACGAACCGGTTGATGCGGATTTTCCGTCAAAGACAGCAAATTTGTTATGTTCAATCTTATTTTTTGTATGCACTCGGATATCCAGGCCATTGCTATGCATTTCCTCAACTTTTGAGTACTTTCCGGAAGCTTGCAACTTATCTGTCAGGATACGAATGAAAACATCCCTTTGTCTGGCTCTGTACAAAGCATCTATAATTCGTTGATTGTTTATGGAATACACAGCAACATCAATAGAGTTCTGGCTGTTATTAATAAGTTCGATAATTTTTTCTTCACACACTTTTGACGGAGTAAAAGCTATTTCCACCACGGGATGGGCGGTCTGAACCGTTAAGCAGTAATATAAAAGTGCATAAAAAAATATTTTTAGCATCAACCCACATATAAAAAGACCACCTTGGAATTAAGGCGGCCGGAGAGTTAAGAAATCATCCTTATGAGTTGATCCTTTTAGCCTTTTGAAGTCCGGGGACTCCTGTTGCATACGCTAAAAGCTCCCCGACCAAAACACAGTTTCAATCGGGGATATATTCATCACCGCCCGCAAAATGCAGGCGACAAATCTAACGGCGAATATCCCACGCCGCATAAGGAAAGGTTTCTTACGCCCTCCGCGCCATTTTTCCGGCGCTAAGCACAGACAGTAACCCCATGCCTATGCATACACTACAATAATAATGTAAAAAATCAATAAAGAAATTTTATCTCCGAACCAGCCACATGCCGTTTTTTGCAGCGCCTATTCGGGCGACTTTCTTCTCTTTAACAAGCTGATACAGCCTCCATTCCACCGATTTTGGCGTAATTTCAAGAGCCAGTGCCAGCTCATTCATTGTCATTTTCGGATTATTTGAAAGTAAATCAAGGATTTTCTTACGTATTTCTTCCCTGTTTTTCTTTCCTGTTATCCGATTATTGGGGATGATTTTTCTAAAACCGAGAAAATCACGAATAAAGTCGTAGTTTTCCAACAACTTAAGCAAATCATAGGCCTTCAATCCAGTACCTTTGTTGTACCAGTTGCGCACTGTATACAAATTTAGGGATAGATCATGAGCGACATGTTTTGATACATTGCGTCGATAATGTTCTGCGAGCATTCTTTTCAGCGCTTCAGATAAATCCCAGTTGTTTGTAAAAACAATGACGTCAAGTGTTTTTTTGCACCACTTCTGGTGCTTTTTAGTATTAGACATTTTATATCCTTTCATTAACAATTAAAAAGAAATGGTACAATGCCATTGAAAATTTTTAATGTTAAGAAGAGAAAAATATGCTGTTAAACTATACAAAAATGGAGGAGAAAACAAAAGCGGCCGCATATGTGCGCATGTCGACGGAACACCAGAAATATTCCCCGGAAAATCAAATGGCGGCAATACGAGACTATGCGGATAAGCACGGCTACGAAATAATACAAATATATTCTGATGAGGGGAAAAGCGGCTTAAATATTGCCGGTAGAGCATCTTTGCAACGGATGATTGATGATGTTCAAAACAAAAACGTCAAATACAAGGCCATATTGGTTCTGGATGTCACGCGTTGGGGAAGATTCCAAGATGCGGACGAAAGCGCCTACTACGAATATATATGCAAGCGTTCCGGGGTTCGCGTGCAGTACTGTGCCGAGCAATTTGAAAATGACGACAGTCCGATATCCACTATTGTCAAAGGCGTGAAAAGAACAATGGCCGCAGAATACAGCCGGGAACTGTCGGGCAAAGTATTTACGGGACAGTCAAGGCTTATAACACTGGGATACAGACAGGGCGGACCCGCAGGATACGGCTTGAGAAGAATGTTGATTGATGAACATGGAAATCATAAGGGAATTTTGGCGCGGGGTGAACATAAGAGCATTGCAACAGATCGGGTAATCTTGGTGCCGGGATCTGAAGAAGAACAGGAAAACGTCCGTTGGATGTACAGGGCGTTTGTCTGCGAAGGCAGAAACGAAGGATGGATAGCTGATGAACTGAACCGCAGGGGTGTTAGAACGGATCTAAACAAAGAGTGGACCAAAGCAACGGTTCGGGAAGTTCTCAGCAATGAAAAATATATAGGGAACAACATATTCAACCGCATATCATTTAAGTTGAAAATAAAAAGGATACGCAATCCAGAAGACATGTGGATCAGGAAAGATCAGGCTTTTCAGGGTATCGTCGACCCCAGTCTGTTTTTTATGGCTAAAGGGATATTTGCCGCCCGATGCAGGAAACTCTCTGATGAAGAAATGTTGCAAAAACTTAAAGAATTGCAGGATAAAAAAGGATATTTATCAGCCATAATCATAGATGAGGCAGAAGACATGCCTTCCAGCGCAGCTTATTCGGGACGGTTTGGCGGATTGGTGCGCGCCTACCGGCTGATTGGTTTTGATCCGGGACGGGATTTCAGATATGTCGAGATTAACAGATATCTGCGGGAATTGCATCAGGAAAATATCCAAGACACTATACAAAAGCTTATGGATTGCGGAGCAGAGGTTAAACTAAATGAAAGTGGAAATTTGCTTAATGTTAACGATATGTTTTCCGCATCTTTGGTCATTTGCCGATGCAACAGCCTAAACAACGGAAAATACCGCTGGAAAGTACGCTTTGATACGATTCTCAATCCTGATGTAACCATCGCCGTCAGGATGAAGGCGGATAATGCCAGCGTGTTAGACTATTACCTGCTTCCTTCACTGGATTTTAGACTTCCAAATATAAAATTGGATGAACACAATGCGGGATTTATCGATTCTTACCGTTTTGAGAACATGGACTATCTTTACGAAATGGCGAAATGCATATCTATCCGGGAGGTAAAACAATGAACAGAGAATTGCGCAACGTGGAAATCAATAAAATTTTCGTGCTGAATCCCAGAGAACGTAACAAACAAATAGCCAAAGAAATCCGTCAGAATATTGAAGATGTTGGATTAAAGCGCCCAATTACGATTTCCAAAAAAGCTGTTCCACAAGATGGATATGAATATGATTTAGTTTGTGGACAAGGCAGGCTTGAAGCCTATATGGCAAAAAATCAAACAACTATTCCTGCTATTATTGTTGATGCCAATGAGGAAGATTCTCTTATCATGAGTCTGGTTGAAAACATCGCCCGCAAAAATTACCAGCCGTATGAGCTTTTTAAAAATGTGAAACAGCTGAGAGACAATGGTTACAATTCCAATGAAATAGCGGAAAAAACAGGATTGGGAAAGGATTACATCAACCAAATGTTAAAATTGCAGGATCGTGGCGAAGAAAGATTAATTAATGCCGTTGAAACAAACAAAGTGCCGCTGAACGTTGCAATTCAAATCATAGAAACGCCGGACAGCGAAATGCAATCACTGTTGCAGGATGCCTATGAACAAAATCTAATCCGCGGAAATAAAATCGGACAAATAAAAAAAATCATAGAACAACGTAAAAAAAGCGGAAAAGGCCTGCGCTCAAGAGCACATCAGCACAAACCTCTATCTCCGGCGGATTTAAATAAGATATATGAACAGGAAATAAGCAAAAAGCGTTTGCTGATCAGAAAAGCGGATAAAGTGGAAAGTACGCTTATATTCTTGATTGAAAGTTTTAAGAAACTTTTGGCAGACAGTAATTTTGCCAACCTGTTAAAAGCTGAAAATTTAGAAAAATTGCCGCAATTTATATCGGAAAAGGTCAATCAAGATGTCTGAACAACTATTGCTTCCCGCCTTTGAAAACGAAATTCTCGAGATTAATATTGAAGAATTGCATTTTTCTAAGGACGTTCCTCCTCAATTATTAATGGGTAGAAAATTTCAGATTATTCTCGCCTCAATAAAGGAAGTAGGAATTATCGAACCTCCCGTTGTTACGGTGAAAAATGGAAAATATCTCCTGCTTGATGGACATCTGAGAGTTTCAGCGCTCAAACAACTTGGTTTTTCAACGGTCAGTTGTCTAATGTCCAAAGATGATGAAGCCTTTACCTACAATAAACATGTCAATCGTCTTTCCAATGTCCAAGAGCACAAAATGATCGTCAAAGCCATAGAACGCGGAGTCACGCCTGAGCGGCTCGCAAAAGCCTTGGATTTTGACGTTGCAAACATTATCAGAAAAAAGAACCTGTTAGATGGTATCTGTGCCGAAGCAGCGGAAATACTCAACGATAAAATCATCTCCGGCAGTGTCTTCACATATTTAAAGAAAATGAAGCCGCAACGCCAAGTCGAAGCCGCGTACCTTATGACGGACATGGGAAATTTCAGCGCAAAATTCGCTCGTTCCATTTGGCTAGCAAGTTCTGACAAACAATTGGTAAATCCTATTAAACGTTCTTGCACGTTGGACATGGAAAAGCTTGGACGGCTCGAAAATGAAGTGTCTAAAATCCAAGGAGAATACAAAATTATGGAAGACAAATACGGTATTGACGTCCTCAATCTAACTTTGGTAAAAGGATACATTAGAAGTATTTTTGCCAATCCCAGAGTTGTCGGATACCTCAAAATGCACGAACCGGAAATTTATCAGCAGTTTGCCTCTATTGTGGAGCTTGACAGCATCAATACCGACAATGACAGCCTTATTTAAAGAGCGACATTTTAATCATTTTGGGGAATGACGGAAGCAATTATATGAAAATACGCATTTTATCTGATTTGCATCTGGATATAAACCAGAAAATTCCCTTTTTATTGGAAGACAAGGAAATTTTTACAGTATTATGCGGTGATATTTCAGGAAATCCCGAACAAACAATAGAATGGATAAATCAAAACATAAAACAAGGCGTTTTTGTTGAAGGCAACCACATTGGCTACGATTCGCAACATTCAATCCAGTATATAGAGAACCTCTTGTCCTACGAGTATCCAACCACCGCCACTGTAATTTAACGACCGGTTTTATTTGTACGGATACTTTGATTATTTTGGACAGCCCGCTCTGCGAGGGCGTTTTCGGGTCGGAAAATTAAGTTTACCAAAAAAATCAAACTGCCGAAATGGACTTTTTGGGGACTGTACGGATAGTTTGATTTTTTCTTAATATAGCCGGTTTTAGCACCGTTTTTAAGGTGTACGGATAGTTTGATTATTTTGGTATAGTCCAGTTGTGCAAGGAATTAAAAAATTAACACCAAGTTTCGGAAAAATTAACACAAGGTTTTGGAAATTTTAATGATACAAGAATGACACAAAGCTCGGAAGTGATGTTCCAATACATTTAATTCCGAGCTAATGTGTGTCTACGATGAAAAACGAAGAATATATAGATATTAATAAAATAGCAGAATTAAAAGGGTTAAAAAGTAACCGTTCATTAAGATTAGCAATTCAAAAAGGTAAATATATTGCTCGTGAAGTTAAAGTTTTTGGAGGTAAATCATACGAGATATTATACTCATCTCTAGAACCTGAAATACAAGAAAAATTCCAAGATGAATTAATTAAGGAAGCAACTCAATCAAATTGTACTGCATTAGTTCCGATTAATAATATCAACAATAAAAACTTCATAACAGAGAGTGCAAAATTAACGGCACTTGCTAGAGTAGATATTGTAAAAGCTCTTCAGAATATGAGAGCTAAATACAAAACTAAAAAAGAAGCTGATTCAATATTTTTAGATTTATACAATAGTGGAATGTATTTACCTAAAATACATAAATTTATTGGCAGTATTTCAATAGGTACACTTCATCGATGGATTTGGGCATATGAAGATAATGAAGATTATAGGGTGTTACTTCCTAATTACAAATATACAAAACAGGGTGAATATAATACAATTTTAACTCAAGTAATGAAAGATATATTTATTAAATTTCTTCTACATCCAAATAAATTCTCTGTTACAAAAGCAATCAAATTAACTCAGCATATACTAGAAAAGAAAGGAATTGAAAATATTCCTCACGTTATTACATTTAGAAGATACGCTGAGCACTACAAAAAGAATAATTATTCAAGATGGATACTATTTAGAGAAGGTGAAAAAGCATACCACGATAAAGTGGAAGCATATATTGAAAGAGATATTTCAAAATTGGAAGTTGGTGATGTACTTATTGCTGATGGACATACTCTAAACTTTCAAGTAATTAACCCATTTACAGGAAAACCAACAAGAGCAACTCTTGTTGGTTTTTTAGATTGGAAATCAACAGCATTGGTTGGTTATGAAATTATGATGAGTGAGAACACTCAATGTATAGCAAGTGCATTAAGAAATGCCATTATTAATTTAGGTATGATTCCGAAGGTAGTTTATCAAGATAACGGTAGGGCATTTAAAGCAAAATATTTTCAATCTTGTGATTTTGACGAAGAAGGGTTTAATGGAATTTATGCAAATCTCGGAATCAAATCAGTTTTTGCTAAACCCTACAATGCTAGAGCGAAAGTTATTGAAAGATTCTTTCTTGAATTTCAAGAAGAATTTGAAAAGATGATGCCAAGCTACATTGGAACAAGTATTGAAAACAAACCGGCTTGGATGAAACGAGGAGAAAAACTCCATAGAGATATGCATAAAAAACTCACTAATAATTACATACCAACTGTACAAGAATTAATAAAATACATTGATTGTTGGCTAGATTTTCACAATTCAAAACCTTGTCCGAACGCTCCTCAAATATCAATTAAACAATGTTTAAACAGTGTTCAAAAACAAGAAATCGATAAAAATATCTTAAATGATTTAATGATGAAAACTGAAGTTAGAACTATTAATAAACATGGAATTACATTCCTCGGACTTCATTACAGGAGTGATTCAATTTTAGGTTTAAGAGATTCTGTTTACATTAGATATAGCCTATTTGATTTAACTAAAATACACGTTTATTCAACTAAAGGTGAGTTTTTATGTGTCGCAAGACAAGTTGAAAAAGTTCACCCAATGGCAAATCATTTAGGCACAGTTCAGGATATGGAACAATATAAACAACAAATTCAAAAGCAACAAAGACAATTTAAAAAAGCTAAGAAAGACTTCCTCAGATACTTTCCAAAAGAAAAAGCTGAAGTTATAGAAATTGAAACGCAAGAAAGTCTTATGACGGAGCAACCAATAATTGAAAAACCAAAACGGGAAAGAAAATTAAGCCCACGTGAAAATCAAATGTATAGACCTATTTTTAATACAGATTATGAAAAATACGAGTGGTTAATGACAAATGGATGCACTAATCCTGAAGATAGAAAATAGGTGAAATTTCAGGCAAATTTGCAAGCAACACTGCAACAAGTGGTAATGGCGGAGCCATATATAACGATAATACAATTGGCTCTATAAGCGGTACATTTAGCAAAAATAATTCTAATTATAAATATGGCGGCGGCGGTGCTATTTATAACAATAAATCAATAACTGAAATTGCTGCCGATTTTGAAGGTAACACCGCAGCAGGCAAGGGTGGAGCTATATACAATGTTGCATCAGTCGGTAATATTAACGGCGAATTTACCGGTAACATTGCAACAAATGATGGCGGCGCAATTTATAACAATGACACAATCACAACTATAGAATCTGCTGTATTTAGCGGCAATAGTGGCGAATCAGGCGGTGCAATATATAATAATGGTACAATTGATTCAATAATCGGTACTTTTAATAATAACAACTCAACCGCAACCTATTCTTTTTACGGCGGCGGTGCGATTTATAATGCAGGTGTAATAAAAGCACTTACAGGTGATTTTATTGGTAACACGACAACAGGCAGCGGTGGTGCAATATATAATAACGGCACTATAAATATTCTCTCCACAGCAGATAGAGGTGTTGAATTTTCTAACAATACTGCTAAAGGCACTGCTAATTCTATTTATAATTCTTATAATAAGACTTTAAATTTATGATTAAGACTTCCCTGCTTGTGATAAGTCGGGAAGTTTTTTTATTTCCATGAACAATTCGGTTTTGCCTGTGTTTGTGTAACCGTACTGATTATTGTTGCGCTGTTGGCGAAAAA
>ERZ779902.854-NODE-854-length-12453-cov-3.581707_pt1 | contig 12453 bp, 9 predicted proteins | sample MGYA00511350_ERZ779902 | MGnify/ENA primary metagenome ERZ779902 (study PRJEB29588, sample SAMEA2146908) | human gut metagenome | biome: human gut; feature: human-associated habitat; material: faeces | place: Denmark | collected 2008/2010 ...
CGGTAGCGATAAAATAAAATATGCGTTCGGCTACAGCCACATGAATGATAAGGCTATCATGCAAGGTTCATCTTTTAAGCGTGATAATTTCAGCCTGAAGTTGAATAGCAAGCCGGTAAAGAATGTGACTCTTGACTTTTCAGTCCGTTATTCGGATACAGATGTAAAGGGTGGCGGTGCCAATGATACCAGCAGCACGTATGACTCGGACAAACGTTTGAAATATTCAGTGATTTATACTCCGATACCTTTGGAAAACCTGAACTCGGAAAGTGGCAGTTCGGATGATGATTTAGGTAACCTGTATCATCCATTGACAGCCATTTCGGATAATGACCGTGAACGTGAGCGTAAGAATCTGAATATGGCAGGTAGCTTTACATGGGAAATCTTCAAGAATTTCCGTGCCAAGACAGAATTCGGTTATGATGATTACCGCGAAGAAGATTCACGCTTTTGGGGATTGACAACTTATTATATAAAGAATGTTCCTGCAAAGGATAATCAAGGCAAACCGGCTATGGAGATTGCAAACACATTCCGTCATAAGTTCCGCAATACGAATACCGTTAATTATGATTTCGAAAAATTGCTGAAGAATGATGACCATCATTTAAATGCCATGATAGGCCATGAATGGATTGTCACCAAATCAAAGAAACTGACCAATACGGTTCACGGTTTCCCCGAATCGTTCACATCACAGGATGCATGGAAATATTCTACACAGGGTACTCCTTATTCCATTGATAATTACCTAAACCCTGACGATAAACTCTTGTCATTTTTCGGACGTATCAATTATGACTATAAGAGCAAATATTTGTTGAGTGCTACTTTCCGTGCCGACGGTTCTTCCAAGTTCTCAGACGGAAACCGTTGGGGCTATTTCCCTTCGGCAGCAGTTGCATGGCGCGTGTCTTCAGAGCCGTTTATGGAAGGAACCAAGAGTTGGCTGGACGATTTGAAACTCCGTTTCAGCTACGGTACTGCCGGTAATAACAATATTCCGTCGGGCCAGATGAACTTGAATTATGCTTCTTCTTCCACTTCATGGATTAACGGCTTTAATAACTATTGGGCCGCATCAAAGACGATGCCTAATCCTGATTTGAAATGGGAAACGACCATTACCCGTAACATTGGTCTGGACTTTACCACATTGGGCGGAAGATTGAGCGGTACGCTGGAAGCCTATCTCAATACAACCAAAGATTTGCTGATTCAGTTTCCTGTAGCCGGCACAGGCTATGATTATCAATATCGTAACATGGGCAAGACACAGAATACAGGTTTTGAGGCCAGTGTGAATTGGATTGCCGTTGATAAGAAAAACTTTGGTTTGAGCTTTAGTGCCAATATCGGTTTCAACAAAAATAAGATTAAAGATTTAGGTATCATGGATGACTTTGGAGCTGAAACCTATTGGGCTTCTTCAGAAATCGGTAATGACTTTTGGATTGCCAAAGGCGGTGCTGTAGGTAAAATGTTCGGTTACCGTTCTGCAGGGCGTTATGAAGTAAGCGACTTTGAGGGTTATGATGCTGCCGCCAAGAAATGGATTTTGAAAGAAGGCGTAGTCGATGCTTCCGCTGTGGTAGGTACACTCCGTCCGGGTATGATGAAACTGGCTGATATTGATGGAAGCGGAGACGGCAAGGTCACTACTGCCGACCGTGAAATAATAGGTGATGCCAATCCTGTCCATACAGGCGGTTTCAGTATCTATGCCCGTGCATACGGTTTTGACCTGAGTGCAAACTTTAACTGGAGTGTGGGAAATGATGTATATAATGCCAACAAGATTGAGTTTACGCAAACCAGTAAATATCAATACCGCAACATGATTTCGGAGATGGCTGACGGCAAGCGTTGGACGAATTTGAATGAAAACGGTACTATTTGCAACGATCCCGAAAAGCTGGCTGCAATGAATGCCAATACTACTATGTGGTCGCCTTACACACAACGTATGATTTTCAGTGATTGGGCAGTGGAGGATGCTTCCTTCTTACGCCTGAATACACTGACATTAGGTTATACTCTTCCGGCCACTTTGCTGAATAAGGTGGGAATCCAGAACTTACGTTTCTATGTGACCGGTTACAATCTGTTCTGCTGGACCAATTATTCGGGATATGACCCGGAAGTATCCACTATACGCAAAACAAACCTGACTCCGGGTGTGGACTATTCAGCATACCCCAAGAGCCGTCAGTTTGTGGTTGGCCTTAATTTGAATTTCTAATCAGGAAAAATGTATTGAACAATGAAAAAATTTATATATACTTCTCTTTTGTCTTTGTCATTAATGGGAGCTATGACTTCATGTGACTTAGAGTCGCCTGCTCAGTCGGCAATGGAAGAACCCAATCTATTTACGGTAGAATCATTGGCTGAGGCCGCAGTAATGGGTATTCACCAGTCTTTCGGAGAAACCAACTCTTATCGCGGACGGTATCTTCCTTACTATGGAATCAATACTGACATCGAATGGATTAATAATATGGAAGCGTCTAAAGTGGCGGATGATGGCAAATATGAGCTTTGTACCTATGCCACCCGCGCCACGAACAGTCAGATGAATACCTCAAACAATGCTTGGGCTAAGTTTTACGAAGGAATCGAGCGTGCTAATTTGTGTATCCGCGGGTTGCGTACTTATTCCGACCTGACTGATCCTGCTTTTCAGCAATTACTAGGTGAAGCGATTACATTGAGAGCAGTTCTTTATCTTGATTTGGTGAAAGGTTGGGGAGATGTCCCGGCTCGTTTTGAACCGAATACTTCCGAAACCGTTTATCTGCCTCGTACAGACCGGGATAGCATTTATTTACATTTGTTAAATGATTTGGAAGAAGCGGAAGATTTGGTTCCGTGGCCGAACGGCTCTGCGGTTACCAAGAGTACGGAACGCGTCAATAAGGCATTCGTGAAGGGCCTTCGTGCACGTATTGCCCTTTATGCAGCCGGATACAGCCAACGTGCAGACGGTGTCCGCCGCAGTAATGACCCGAAACTGAGCGTTGCCAATATGTATGCTTTGGTAAAGGAAGAGTGTCTTGACATCATCAATAACAGTGGATGCCGTTTGGGTACTTTCAAAGATAACTTCTTGAAACTTTGTCAGGACAATACAGCAGCCGGAGGCGAGTCTATTTGGGAAATTCCGTTCTCGGATGGTCGTGGACGTGTTCTGTATACTTTGGGTGTGAAACATCAGAAGACCGACCAATATACACAACAGGCACAGGGCGGCGTAAATGGTCCGTTACCTTATTTATATTATGATTATGATGTGGAAGATGTTCGTCGTGACATTACTTGCGTTCCTTACGAATGGTCAAAAGACCAGAAGGATGGCAAAAGCTGGCAGACACCGCGCAGCTTGAAAAGCTGGTGTTTTGGAAAACTGCGTTATGAATGGATGAATCGAGTGGTGACTTCTACCAACGACGATGGTGTGAACTGGCAGTATATGCGTTTAGCAGATGTTTACCTGATGGCTGCCGAAGCCATCAATGAGCTGGAAGGGCCGTCGGCTGCGGCTGCCTATTTGAAACCGATTCTTGACCGTGCACTTCCTACTTCCAAAGTTTCGGCTTATCTGGCTCAGGCCACTGCCGGCAAGGATGCTTTCTTCAATGCCATTGTTGAACAGCGCGCTTTTGAGTTTGCCGGAGAATCTCTTCGAAAGGCCGACCTGATTCGTTGGAACTTACTGAAAGAGAAGTTGGACGAAGCCAAAACCAAGATGTCGCAGTTGGCAAGACGGGAAGGCGCTTATGCCGATTTGCCCGAAAAAATCTATTATCAGACTGCCGCAGATGGTGAAACGTTGATGATTTATGGTCTGAATCATGGAGATACAGATGAAGAGGGAGCAGCTTTGGGGTATGAATCGAGTACAACATGGATTTCTACCGAAAAACTGACGGACGAACTTATCAATGTCCTGTATCAGAAGAACCCGGATGAAAACCAGTTCTGGCCCATTTGGCAGACTTTTGTTGACAGCAGCAACGGAACCTTGTCCAACGACTAATAGTTGATAAACACATAAATACCAAAATTATGAACAAGTATAAGAAATATACATATATGTTGGGGCTGGCAATAGCAGCCCTGACCGCCGCTTGCGATGACCCGGACGAAGAAATCACGAATATTGACTATGACCGTCTTTTCTCACCGGTCAATCTGGAAGCGAGAGTGACCAACCGTACCAATGTACGTTTGACTTGGTCGACTGTGAAAGGGGCAACCGCATATAACATTGAGGTTTTTGAGAACGACAGTCTGACTTTCGCCGGTTCGCCTGCAAAGACCATCAGCGGTGTGACTGCCGACCAGCTGCCTTATACAGTATCCAAGTTGGAGGGCAGTATGAAATACTCAGCCCGTGTGCAGGCTGTAGGCGAAGGAATTGCCGAATCCAAATGGAGTGGTGTTTACTTTAAAACAGATGCAGAACAAATATTTGAAGCGGTAAATGATGAAGATTTACAGGCAACCGGTGCTACTCTGAGATGGACTGCCGGTGAAGCGGCTACAGAAATTATTCTTACTCCGGGTGATATCACTCATACCGTGACTGCCGACGAGATAGCAGCCGGTGCCGCTACCATAACCGGATTGACCGGCGAAACCACTTATACAGCCAAGTTGATGAACGGAACGAAAGTACGCGGTACGCTGACTTTCACTACTTTACTTGATTTGGGTGATGCCATTGCCGTGACTCCCGAGGATGACTTTGCCGAAGTATTGGCGAATGCTGAAGATGGAGATGCTTTTGCGCTGTATCCGGGAACTTATAAAGTGATGAATACGGCAGACGGTGTGGAGTCAATAGCCAAAATTGCCATTTCGAAGAGTATTGAACTGAAAGCAGTCCGTCCCAACGACCGTCCTATAATCAATGGATGTATCACGTTGAATGACGGTGCGTCTCTATTGTTGAGACAGATTGTGATGGACGGTACAGGTACGGATGGCAGTCAGGCAATAACCTTCAACACGGCCGGTGCCACTTACAATGCGCTGACGGTGGAAGATTGCGAAATCAAGAACTATACCAAAGGTTTGTATTATCTGAATGTAGCTGCTATGGTCAATGAGATTGTATTCAATAATTGTCTGGTTCACGACATTGAGTGTGACGGAGGTGATATGTTGGATTCGCGCAAGGGAGCTATTAAAGTACTTACTTTGTCCAACTCTACTTTCTATAACAGCTGTGCGGCCCGTGACTTTGTGCGTTACGATGATGCCTCTTCTACATTTGCCGGTGTTACTCCTGCTATCAGCATAACCAATTGTACATTGGTGGGCATCTCTAATAATTCCGGTAAACGGTTGATGTATGTCCGTTTCAAAGGTAATCAGATAACCTTCAAGAACAATCTGGTAGCCTCGACTGCCGGCCTGTTCAGTAATCAGGCTAACACGGATGCCAATCCGGACTTTGCAGGAAACAATTACTTTGACGCCCCGACTGCCGGTTCTATTATCACCGGTTCGGGCGATACCGCTAAGGTAGTGGCTGAGGACAAGAGTGCCACCACATTAAATCCGGGCTTCAAGGATGCTGCCGGAGGTGATTTTACCCTGTCTGATGAAGACTTGATTTATAATCAGGTCGGTGACCCGCGTTGGTATTAGGATTTTTAGGATAAGACTATTTTAATAGTTACTTTTAGGCACGGATTATATGGATTTATGCGGTGACCCCGGTCAATCCTTGAATCCGTGCCTTTTTAATAGATATACATTATGATGAAAAAAATTATATTGTCGGGCTTGTTTTTATCAGTTGTAGCCTGCGGCAAAGGGAGCATAGACAATGGAGACCTGCCTGAAATACCGTTGGGACCGGAATCACCTGACAGTCCCGGTACACTGACAGAATATCCTGTTCCCGACCGTTCCACCATTTTAGCTTTCCCTGGAGCGGCAGGAGCCGGGCGCTATGTCAGTGGCGGAGCAGGGGGGGCTGTATATACAGTCACTTCACTTGCCGACGACGGGACGGAAGGCACCCTCCGTTGGGCTGTCGAAAAGAAAGGTACGCGTACCATTGTATTTGCGGTTAGCGGTATCATTGAATTGCAATCACCCTTAAAAATAAAGCATGGCGATGTGACTATTGCCGGTCAGACAGCTCCCGGAGATGGAATCTGTCTCCGTAATTATACCTTTTATATAGGAGCCGACAACGTCATTGTCCGTTTTATCCGTTCCCGCATGGGAGATGTGGCAAGAACGGAAGATGATGCGATGGGCGGACATTCCGGCAATAGGAAGATTATGCTGGATCATTGTTCTTTAAGTTGGTGTACCGATGAGTGTGGCAGTTTCTATGGTGCTGGTGAGTTTACGATGCAATGGTGTATTTTAAGCGAAAGTCTCACAAATTCCGTTCATGCCAAAGGTGCCCATGGCTATGGCGGCATTTGGGGAGGAGAGGGGGCTACGTTCCATCATAACCTGTTGGCACATCACAGCAACCGTACTCCACGTCTTTGCGGCAGCCGTTATACAGGGCGTCCTGATGCAGAGAAGGTGGACTTGCGCAATAATGTCATTTACAATTTCGGCAATGAAGGAGCTTATGCCGGTGAAGGCGGGTCTTATAACTTGGTGAACAACTACTATAAGCCGGGTCCTTATACGGCTACAAAATCCTCTTATGCCCGCATTTTTACGGCATACGAAGATGATGGGAAGAATCAGAATAAGAAAGGGACACACGGAGTCTTTTATTTAAAAGGAAATTATTTCGACTCTACCTGTCCTGCACTGTCTGATAAGCAGCGGAAGCAGTTGGAAGCTGTGAACTTGGCCAATGCTGCCGGATTCGTGATTAAGGGTAATTTTGCTCCGGCCTCCGAAGTTCTCTCTTCTGCCGAATTTCCTATTGCAGATACAAGCTTTACGGAAACCGCCCGGCAAGCGTATGAATCGGTGCTGGATTATGCCGGTGCTTCCTTGGCGCGCGATGCTGTTGACAGCCGTATTGTCAGAGAAACTCGTGAAGGGACTTTTACTTATACCGGTTCTAATGGCAGCAAGCTGGGACTGATAGACAGTCAGAAAGATGTAAAAGGCTGGCCGGAATACAAACAGACAGAAGTCTTGAAAGACAGTGACGGTGACGGAATGCCCGATGAATGGGAGGTGATACAGGGACTCAATCCGAATGATGCGTCAGACGGTGCGAAGTATAATCTGAGTCCTGAATATACCAATCTTGAAGTTTATCTCAATAGCCTTGTTGCAGGTACATACCCTGCCAATTAGGTATATTGTGTATGCTTGATGCTGTTTCTTGAAAATGTCGAAACTCCCATAAACTAAAAGTCACCCTTGCCACAGGTAGTTGTAGCAAGGGTGATTTCGATAAAAGGGGAGTTTTGACACATTCATCTCCAACAGTAACCGTTGTTTGAGAAAAATTTTACTTCCCGATTCTTTTATTCCTGTTTTTTAATTTTAGAGTGTTATTCTGTTAAACTGTGATTTATTTGAAAAGCGTACGAGTAGTCAATTATGGAATGATTGCCTTCATTATCCAACCATGCTTTCTCTTTATGGCTTTCATTTGAAATTTTTACAGCAGAAGTATGCTTGAATTTGTTTAATACAAGTTGCATTATTTCAAGTTCTTCTTCTGTAAACAGAGAAGGATTAAAGGATGAATCCGCATAAATAATACTCCCGATAAACCCATTACTTGTCTCTACCACATCTTTATGTAGTCCTGACAGACTTTCATAAATGGTTCCATAATTGATCGGAACAGGACCATAGGTGATTGCCCGATAACGTAAGCCGCTTATGCCCTGTGCATATAACTTATAGTGTGAAAAATCAGCGTAAAAGAGTAATTTATTAAGCTTCGTCTCAAAAACACCTTGCAACTGTTCGGCAAAGAACAGAATGAAGTGGCGCAATTTTTCTATGTCAAGTGATACATAACCGTTGAAATGTGATTTTGTTTTTGGGTGATTGCGGAAAATAAGTTCTTCCAGCCTGTCTTTTTTAGCTTCTTCTATCTGTATTTCTTCCACACGTTTTATCAACTTGGCTTTTTCTTTTTCTGAAAGAGCATCGCCGGCTTCATCTATTAAGCGTTTGAATGTATTTATATCACTTGCTCCTGAAATCATTTTGGCATTTGAAAGACTGGGCATCTCGCCATCTTCATATAAACGATATTGGTTATCACCAAAGCCCAACAGACGAGCCATCTTTATTGCCGATAGGCCGTATCTTTTGCGGATAGCGGTAATTTCGTCGGGAAAAGGAATCATATATTTTTCCCGATAAGCATTTTGCAATAAATGATAGGTTATCTCATCAGTCTCTGTTGTAGTATATTCTTCTCCTTTCTCATCTTTATAATAGAGATAAGGAACCGTCAATTCATTCTTTCGATAAGTAACTTTTGACATTTCACAATATAGAAATTGTTCTTTCATTGTTTTTTCCTTTCCTTCTTCTTGGGTTTATCTGTTTTTAAAGGATACTCTATTGGTTTTTCGGCTGGATGGAATGAGATGCATACCGGGCTGGTATCTGTCTTGCCTTCAGCTATTTTTATATAAGCTTCTTTAGCCTTTATCTTTTTCCCGAATTCCCACAGTTCTCCGTCATCATTTAAAAGGTTTTCATGCGGCCCCCGATAATAATTTTCAGGTTCTAGCTCCATGATGATTTTTTCTCTTTGTTTTGCGTCTATGCCTAATTCATCTAACGCTATGAAATTCTTGTTTCTATCTATTCTAAACCGAATACCAAATGTCTTTGCTTTGGTTTTAAAGTGTTTCAAGAATATTTTTACTGTTTCATATAAATGCTCCATCTATTTGTTTTGTTTTTGCAAAGATAGAATTTATTATATAAATACGCATTAATTCAACGAAAAAGTTGATAATGAGCAACTCTTTTACGTTTTACCTCCTGGAATCCTTTACTTTTATAAAAGTCGGTGGAGTTTTTGAAAAAAGCTTAAGTCTCCTTCTGAAGCAATCCATTCTTTTCGAAACATTTCTAAGCTCCTCATTTATAATACCTTTACAACTTTTAATGCTTGCTTTTCAGGAGAAAAGAAAATGTCAATCGATACTTAACCGATTTGTATCGGGTGGTGGAATGCTAGGCATCCGTAGGAAAAAGCTAAGCTCACTTGTATTCATACATTTAAGTTTAGCTTTGTGCCTACTCATTCTAAAAGCTTAACTTTTTCAAGATAAGTTCTCTCAATTTGATTTTATCTGTGAATATAAATCCTGATGTAAATGAATTCTTAGATAATTTATCCGGCATATTTATATTTTTATCAGTTGATTCTAGAAGAAAAACCAAGTTGGCAGGTTCGTGCCTTTTATCTTTGATAACAAAAGAAATATCACCACCTATGGTTTGGCAAATTTCTATTGTGTCACCTTTCTGAGGATAATAATCAGTTGAATAAGCCATATATGATTTACAGGTGCTATCGTTTAATACAAATAAGTTTATTGATGTTTTGGAACGTATTTCAAAACTATCAAGGATAACTAATAATCCCAATGACATTATAATTAGTATCACAAAGACTCCATATCTCAATATATTCTTTTTCATGTGTTTTTTATTAGTTTGCCAATTCCAGTTGATTGTGAATAAGTTCATAGTAATATCCTTTTTTAGCTACCAACTCAGTGTGAGTTCCTTGTTCTACTACTTCGCCGTGTCGCAGAACAATTATATTATCAGCATTTTTTACGGTCGATAATCTATGAGCTATGACTATGCGAGTACGCCCTTCAAAGTGTTTATCAAGATTTTCCGTTATACGCTGTTCATTTTCTGCATCTAGTGAACTTGTAGCTTCATCCAGCATAAGGTATTGTGGTTCTTTATATACAGCGCGTGCTATCATCATTCGTTGCTTTTCACCACCACTTATCCCGATACCTTCACTCCCTATTTTAGTTTCTACTCCCAGCGGTTGGCCTTCTATATAGTCCTCCAAGCATGCAGTATGTATTGCAGTCTTAAGGCGAATATCGTCTTGCTCTTCACCAAGCACAATATTATGACGAACGGTATCGGAAAATACAAAATTATCTTGCATCACGATGCCTGAAGCTTGCCGCATAGATTTTGCTGAATACTCAGAAAGGAGTTTTCCCCCTAAGCGTATTTCTCCTGAAGTCGGCTCGTAGAATTTTAAGAGTAACTTCATCAGTGTAGTTTTTCCACTTCCACTTTCGCCTACTATGGCTGTCATTTTTTTTGCAGGTATAGCGAAAGATATATTTTTTAAAGCCGGTTTACCTATAGAACCTGTATACGAAAAGGTTAAATTTTCTATTTTTATATCGTACGGTTCATCTTTGGGCACTATTGTTTGACCTTCACTGTCTTCATTATGACATAGTTTTACTTCTTCCGAACGCTCTAAACTTATTTTTGCATCTTGGAACTGTTGAAGAAAAGCTATTAGCTGTGAAAGCGGACCATTCACTTGACCTATAATGGCAGAGATGCTCATCATCATTCCAAGTGTCAGATTTCCATTTACAACCTCTGCTGCAATCCAGCAAGTGATAAATATGTTTCTGAGTTGCCCAATCAGCGTAAAACCTGTATTTTGTATTTGTGATAGCTTTAATCCCTTTTGGCTCATACGATATTGTCGTTCTTGCAGTTCTCGCCATTCGCTTAGTTTATAATCTTCATAACCATTTAATTTTATATCCGTAATGCCTGACATTAATTCGTATTGTTTATTTTGATTTTCGGCACTTACCTTGAATTGCTCATAGTCTATGACTTTACGCTTGCTAAAAAACCATAACATCCATACCGTACTCAGCCCTGTCATCAGAAGATACACACATAATATTACTGGGTTATACCATCCTATGATTGCAAGAAAGAAGGGTGCTGAAACAAGAGAGAATACTGTTTGTAGCGTATTATAAGTTACAAAGTTTTGAAGCCGCGAATGGTCACCAAGACGTTGTTGATAATCGCCTACGCTCTTTGTTTCAAAAAAGGCCATCGGCAGGTTTAACAGTTTTGTCAGGTAATCGCTGAGAATATTGATATTAATGCGTGTACTTATATAGAGGCTCACCCAACTGCCAAAAAGCCCCATAGAGAAAGAGCCAAAAAAGATAAAGAGCTGTGCAAACATAACACTCACAATCAGGTTCATATCGCGCATGCCTATGCCGTCATCAACCATGGCCTGGGTAAGAAAAGGTGTGATAAGTGAGATGAGCAGTCCGAAGAGCATGGCGAAGGCAGACTGTGAGAGCTCCCAACGGAAAGGCCAAGCGTACTTGCGGGCGAAACTCACGAAGCTGTGTTTTTCCTTGACGGTCTTCTTTTCATAGAAGCCGTCTGTGGGCTCTATGACGATGGCAATGCCTTTTTCCCTATTGAGCCAAGTACGTGAGAAGGTCTCCTCAGAGAGTGTACACTTAGAGGACAAGATTCTACGAAGCCGTTGTGCAGAAGCCAGCCTAAGGCATAAGCGACACCGAACGATCCGTTGTTAAAGTCATCCGATGTGATTTCCTTACGCCTGCTGACGGTCTGTTCCAACAGGGAGGTACCTGCCCGGACATAATCAGCTTGTCCGCAGATTTTTCAATAGCAGACGAGAAACACAACAGCACCCATCGTAGTGTTAAGCGGCTCATCCCGCCTTCATACCATTGAGGAGCCGGGAGCCCGAAATATTCCATGAATCCTTTGTCCCGACGAGCATCAAAGAATGTCTTGACTTCTCTCGGCGAGCGCATCAGAAGATCTGTGCCACTAATGGAGTGAATAAAGCTGTCGGGGTTACCCTCCGCCTTTAAGTCTTTAAGGGCATACCGGCAGAGAGCCACCATCGCTGCCAACTGGTTGCGTCCTCCCCAGTTGACAGCATAGTGACTGCACACTTTCCTGACCGAGGGGTGAGTTGAAAGATTGTTCAACACCTCGGGCGTGGCGGTTTTCTTGTCCCAATGAATGTAAACCCGCAAATCCGCGTCTGCATCATATAGATTTAGCTGTTCAAGCAAATGCTCGGATTCCGTGTAGGCCGTAATCAAGATAATGTGCTTCATTCTATCGAATTTTCCAACTAACAATCATTGTCGCTTCTTTGGCTGGTGGTCAAATCTGTAGAGCACGCGAACCAGAGCATAACGGGGAATTACATTGTAGCTGTACTCCCAGCGTCCCTGCCCATTCACGCCGGCACTAACATTAGAGAGGTTGCCAAGAATATCCCAGCCGTCTACCATGAAAGTCAGGCGGTTATGCCATACACTCTTCGATAGCCGCGCATTCCACACAAGGTCGTTACGATTCATAGCCCGACTCTCGTAGCCACAGCGGGAGAACATGGTCAGGTCTGTAGAAAGCTGTATCTTCCACGGAAGGTCGATTATGGCATGACCG
>ERZ779902.857-NODE-857-length-12398-cov-3.167463_pt1 | contig 12398 bp, 10 predicted proteins | sample MGYA00511350_ERZ779902 | MGnify/ENA primary metagenome ERZ779902 (study PRJEB29588, sample SAMEA2146908) | human gut metagenome | biome: human gut; feature: human-associated habitat; material: faeces | place: Denmark | collected 2008/2010 ...
CCTTGCAAGCAGAGCTTCCGCGCCGTTATCATAGCCTGTCCGCATTACTTTTCCAAGCGCTCAGGACAAAGCCAAAATCTGTCGGGATAAAGGTCGAAAATCGCTGATTTCCTGCCCTCTGAGCAGAGATGAAGCGTAGCCCCGTATGTTTTCCTGTCTAAGCTCCAAACGCCTGAAATGTCAGAATAAAGGTTGATTTTCTATCAAAAGCGAAGAGCCTCGGTCGATGTCCTTGCGGGTGTCGGCTGAGGCTCTTTTTTTGTGATTCTTTCATGAATTTCGTCCGCACTATGCCGCTAATACATTGAGAGTGGATTAGCGTTTCTGTATAACTGTGCCGCTTGTCCATATAATTACTATGAACGATACAGAAAAGGGCATGGTAGTTGTCATGATAGATAAACGAATAGGCAAGCGGATCAAGCAGTGCCGCGAACGCCTCGGTCTTACGCAGGAAGAGTTTGCCGAAAAGACCGGATTCACTGCAAACTATATTTCAACCTTAGAACGGGGCGCATCTTTTCCCCGTTGTGAAAATTTGATATTGTTGCTTAACGCTCTTGAGGTATCTGCGGATGCCATCTTCTGTGATGTACTCGACCACACGACAGAGTATAAGGCAACACAGCTCTCGAATGAATTGGGCACCCTTTCGGTTGATGCTCAAAATCGCATTCTCCAAATAGTTGAACTCCTGATCCGTCAAGAAAAAGAGAATGAAAAATAACATTCGTCATTGAACTGCGCTTATTCGGCGCAGTTTTTTCTTTTACCGCGTATTTCGACTGACTTCTGCATCTCTTCATGCTATACTATGGATAAGCGAATGAGAATAGCGCTAAAATACATAGTTGGAGAGATGAGATATGAAGACAAAGAAATGTGCATTTACCGGCCACAGACCCCAGAGCCTCCCGTTCGGATTCAATGAGGCAGACGAAAGATGTATTGCAATCAAGCAGAAGCTCAGAGATGAAATAATCAGGCAGATTGAAGAGAATGGCGTTACGCACTTTATCACCGGTATGGCAATCGGCGTTGATATGTTTGCGGCTGAGATCGTCCTTGGCTTGAAATCGGCTTATAATGGCATTACGCTTGAGTGTGCCATCCCTTGCGAAACACAAGCTGAGAAATGGAGCGAGGCTCTCAGGGATCGGTACTTTGATATAGCCTCCAAATGCGACAAAGAAACGCTTTTGCAGCAGCGTTATACGCCGGATTGTATGCACAAGCGCAATCGTTATATGGTGGACCAGGCTGATTACATTATTGCAGTATGGAACGGCAAACCGAGTGGCACAGGGAAAACCGTACAGTATGCGCAACAGCAGGGTAAGCCGGTGCGTGTCATCAATCCCATAACGCTTGTGGTAGAAAACATATAATCTGGTAATTAGCCAGCAATGAATTGAATAAGCCGCGGTTCCCATTGTGGGGACTGCGGCTTATTCTTTATTCTGAGATCAATTTTTCCCTATAAGGGATGTCGAAAAGAATCCGGTGGTAGTCGAGAAGGCGATGTTTATTAAACAGCTTTTCGGCAAGCCGAACCACTGGATGATTAAGAATCTCATCTGCAATTCCGTTTTCATTGATGAACCTAGCCCATTCAAAAGTGTCTTGAACAGCTTCGGACTCAATTACTACGGGGACGATGGTTTCTGTTAGCCGCATGGCAGGATCATTTTTGTATCGTTTACCTATCTCGCTCGGTTCACAGTTTTCATATTCATCAACATCACTGGACAGTATGGAATCAATCTTCATAAAATCATCAGGGACATCTCGTGTTAAGGTAAGCGCAATATCGCCCTTCCCGTCAGGTACGGTAATGTATTCGGCTATTTCAAGCTCGTAAGGCATCCCACCGATTTCCGCTGTCAGAGTAAACATCTGGCACAAATAAGCAGAGGTTTCATCCACCTTGTCCTCATTCATGAAACACAGCGGATTGTATTCTACGCATTCCCATTTGACTTTTCCCAATTCGGTAAGCTTGGCAATACTCTCTAATGTTTTCTTTTCCTCTTCACGCCATAATTCGTCCATCATAAATTTTACACCTCCGCTTATTTTCGTTTGAACTCCAAGACCACATCACCACTGTCGGTAATCCTCATCTGCATCGTTTTCACATATTGAGAAATGAATTGCTGTTTTTCTGCTGAACTCATTTCAATCCGTGTTGTGCGTATTGCTTCATCAAACATCTCAAATATGTTGAGTCTGACGGCATTGTCGATGTACCGATACATCTCCTTAAAGAGTGCGCCTTGCTTGATGTCTTCGGTATTCCCTGAATAGAAGTCATCTATGTAGCAGTAGAATATTCCGGCATCTGAAAGTGCATTTTTCAAGTCTGGCCCGCAGCTTTCCCGTTCGATCATGACAAGAAAACGGGCATCTTGCAGAGACGAAATCAGCCCCCAGTAGTCTGAGTCGCTTGACACAAGGATGAAGGAATCCACATTGTTTTTATAGTGTTCCTGACAGGTTCTTGAAATGAGCATCACATCAACAAGGGATTTATTTTGCTTCACTCGTTCGATCATCATGTGCTCAACAGGGATTGCGGTGAAGCTCTCCAAAATGCGCCACGCAGATGCAGCATGAACATCATCAAACAAGATGATTGAAGAAATCTTCTTTGTATATTGACGGTCAAGATTCCTCAGCGTTGCACAAAGTTTGTATGGGTCTGAATTTTCGCAATCTACCACGATGACAACTTTCTCGCTGCTTTCTATAAACTCATAGATGCTTCCCTTAACATAGCTCCCTGCGTCTGATACCTTGCTATATTCTGTGAAATAGTCATTATTCCATTGGTAAAGCAAGGTGACAAATTTCTTGTCATTATAGAGAATGTTCCCTTCTTCTTTAGGAGTCCAGTTGATGTAAACCTGATACGGATAGAAAAGCAAATGCGAGTAGTAAATATCCGCAGCGGCCTTTGTTCCATCCTCAGTTAGACCATTGGGCATCACAAAAAGATTTTTTACATATTGCCAGTTTAGCCAAAGAGGAAATAGCTTTTTGCAGTTGTTAATTCTATCAGCTATCAACTTGTTGATCTCAATAACATGATGGCAAAGTTTTTTGCTGCTCTTTCGGACAAAATTGACTCCATCGGCACTGAGCTGTGTCATGCTGTCTGGCGGAATATATTCAGGGAGATTGTAAATTGAAGTATAGTCAAACCGCATCTTTTCATTGATGTGTTTGAAATTCCGCTCTATGGCCGTTCGGATAATGCACAGGTGGCGGATTATCCGAGCCGCCTTGTCCTGTTCAAGCCTTTCATAAACTTCCGTTTTAGGCGGCTCGTGCTCATTCTCAAAAATCCGCTTTGGCACACCAATCAAATAGGCAATCTTAGAAACAATCTCATAGGTGCTGTCTTTATACCTGATTATATCTGCTTCGGGGACTTGATTATTGACGATTCCAGTATCGCTGCCATCTGCAATCGTGATAATGCGCTCATCTTCATCCAGCTCTGTTGTTTCGCGGACATCCATATTATGTTCCTTTCGAGGCATAGCGTTGATAACGAACAGTAGACGATGAAAGGTCACACAGTCATTACATTATCCGTCCACATTTCACATTGGCTCATCACGGTCTGAACTGCGTCATCCATGCCCTCTGGCGGGTATTTGTGTTTTTTGAGAAGGCGCTTGACCAACCGGCGCATACCAGCTCTGGCGCTTTCTTTCTTCTGCCAGTCTATTGTCCGGTTCTTACGGAGCAGATCGGTCAGCTCTTTTGTAATTGCAATCAGTTCGTCATGTTCGTAGAAGTCTTTGATGGCTTGGGGCTTGGTCAGAGCATCGTAGAATGCAAGCTCGTCGGCGGTCAATCCCAGTTTTTCACCCTCTGCGTTTGCATCGGCAATTTCTTTAGCAAGCTTCAAAAGCTCCTGAATGACTTCCTCATTGGTCAGCATCCCATTCAGGTATCGGTTCATTGCACCCTGAATAAGTTCAGAAAACTTCTCCGATTTGACAATATTAGTTCGCCGGTAAACAGACACCTGTTCGGCAATCAGCTTTTTCAAGAGTTCAACAGCAAGGTTTTTCTCCTTCATGTTGGCAATCTCTTCAAGGAACTTCGGATCGAACAGCGAAAATTCCGCCTTCACATCCGAGAAAAGGTTGATTACGCCCTCACTCTTGATACTGTGTTTCAGCAGCTCATTGATCCGCTCGTTTACTTCCGGCAGCGTAAACTTCTTACCCGTACCGCCGGACAGAAGCCGGACAATCATCGTTCGGACAGATTCAAAGAATGCTGCTTCAAAGCGTGTCTTTTCATCTACCAAGCTACCGCACAGCGAAAGTGCCTGTTTGAGAAGTAACGCCTCCTTGATGTAGATGTTTTGCGTCTTCTCCTTGTCGGGAAGGTCTTGCTCTGCGACGCTCTTGCCGAGGATATAGTTTACACCTCCGGTAATCGCCTTCGCCTTATCGAGGTCAGTTCCAGTCATGAACTTATCGTAGTTATAACCGTAGAATAGGTCACGGCACACGGACAGTTTCTCAAGGAATTTTGGATATGCAGCCTTGCTGACATCCGTGTCACCGTAGTTCTTCTTGTCCCGCGCTGTGTAATCATTCATAGCCTGTTTCAGCGCAGCAGCGATGCCCACATAGTCAACAACCAAGCCGCCTTCCTTGTCCTTGAAAACGCGGTTGACACGAGCGATAGCCTGCATGAGGTTGTGACCGGCCATCGGCTTGTAAACATACATGGTGGCAAGGGAAGGAACATCAAAGCCCGTTAGCCACATATCCACAACGATAGCGATTTTAAGCGGCGAGTCGTTGTCTTTGAACTTTCTCGCCATATCTTCTTTGTGAGCCTTATTGCCGATTACTTCACGCCATTCTTCGGGATCGTTGTTACCCTGCGTCATGACAACTGCGACCTTTTCCGTCCAAGTAGGGCGCAGTTTCAAAATCCGCTTGTATATCTTCATGGCGATGGGACGGGAGTAGGCAACAATCATCGCCTTTCCGGTCAGAATATTGGCGCGATAGTTTTCGTAATGGTCGAGAATATCGTCCACAAGAGAGCCGATGGTTTGGTCAGCCCCCAGAATTGCCTCCATCTGGCCAAGTTCCTTCTTACTCTTTTCGATAACATAAGGATCGGCATTCTCTGCCATCAGGTCATACTCATCGTCAATAAGATGCAGCGTCTTTTCATCAAGCTTGAGATGGATGACACGGCTTTCATAGTAAACCGGTCTGGTCGCTCCGTCCTCAACTGCCTGCGTCATATCGTAAATGTCGATATAATCACCGAACACCTCACGGGTGCTCCGATCTTTTGAAGAGATGGGAGTGCCGGTGAAGCCAATGTATGTAGCGTTTGGAAGCGAATCACGGATGATTCGGGCAGTACCAATGATGGTCTTGGCCTCGACCTCGCCGTCTTCCTTCTGGCGGACTACAACCTTCTCCGTCAATCCGTATTGGCTGCGGTGCGCCTCATCCGCCATGACGATGATATTCCGACGCTCAGAAAGAGGCTCATCGCTTTCCTCAAACTTCTGCATGGTAGTGAAGATGATGCCGTTTGCCTGACGGTTCGCAAGCAGCTCTTTCAAATGCGTTCGGCTTTGGGCGTGTTGCGGCGTTTGGCGTAAGAAATCCTTGCAGCGGGCAAACTGGCCGTAGAGCTGGTCATCCAAGTCGTTTCGGTCTGTGATCACAACGATTGTCGGGCTTTCCAATGCCTCTTGCAGATAGTGAGCATAGAACACCATAGACAGCGACTTTCCGCTGCCCTGCGTGTGCCAGAACACACCACCTTTGCCATCTGTGACGGTTGCCTTTTGAGTGGAAGCAATCGCCTTCTTGACGGCAAAATACTGATGGTAGGCGGCAAGCACTTTGAATGTCTTCTCGCCGTCCACATTGAAGCAGATAAAGTTTTTCAGAATGTCGAGGAAACGGTTCTTCTCAAACAGTCCCTCAAAGAAGGTGTCAAAGGCTGCGTACTGTGTGTTCTCGTAGCTGCCGTCCGTTGTTTTCCACTCCATGAAGCGGTCTTCACCGGAGGTGATGGTTCCGGCCTTTGAGGTGGTCATATCGCTCATGACACAAACCTCATTGTAAATAAACATGGAGGGGATCTCGTACATATAATTACGGAGCTGACGGTATGCGTCGGAAGCATCTGTCTCTTCGCGGGAGGGAGATTTCAGCTCCACTACGACAAGGGGCAGACCATTGATGAAGAGAATGACATCCGGGCGTTTTTCGGAGTTTTCGATGAAAGTCCACTGGTTGGCAACGGTAAAGTCGTTATTGGCAGGATTTTTGAAGTCAACAAGGTAGACGAGGGTGGAGCGTTCCTCGCCATTTACAAAGTATTTTACAGAGATACCGTTTTGCAGATAGTCGGTAAAGGTCATGTTCTTTTGCAGCAGTGAGCCGGACTCAAAGTTCTTGAGCTTGTAAATGGCTTCATTGATAGCATCCAGAGGCAAACCCTTATTGATGCGCTGCAAGGCGGGCAACAGGACATCCTCGTAGAGCGGAGAGTGATAATCACGCTCTACATCCGGTCCGTAGACATAGGTGTAGCCAAGCCCTTCGTTGAGTAATTGGAGAACTGCATTCTCGTAATTTGATTCGGTATAATATCCTGCCATTTCCGTTGCTCCTTTGTTCGATCTGCTGTGTTATCATCTAACCCTTTCTGCAATCGTGTCAAGCTGTCCTGCGATCACAGCGAACTCGCAGTTCATATCAAGCGTCTTTACGCTGATCTGATTGCCGCTCATCTGGTAATCTCCATCCGGCTGAACGGCATCATCTGTCTTGGCGTATAGAAGCATCCCCGCTACCGTTTCTCCGGGCGCTGCATCCCAGTTCTTAACATAGGTGAAAATCTGATACAAATTCCCTGAGTGGAGTGTTTGCGTCATATAGGGTGCTTTCATCTGCATATTGTGCGTGTAGAACTTTGCGTCGATTATAAGCGTCTTTCCAGTTTTCTTGTTTGAAAGCACGATGTCGGACTGCATGGTAGGCAAAAGCGTTCTGTACCCATCTGTCACTTGCCAAGCGATTTGCGGGGAATACGCACGGATGTCCGGGTGCTCCCGCTGATAATAGCCCAGTATGAATTTCTCATACAGCTTTGCCATTGTCATGTCATCCGCATAATCCATAATACGGGTAGATCCGTCTGCGGTCGTTTGCAGCAGTCCTTTCAGAACAAACCGGCATATTTCAATTATCATCCGGTAGGTCTGATTATTGCGGTCATATTGGATGTTCCAGTTGATGTTATGAGCGTCCAAGGTATCTACGCCATCGAAGAAGACAAGCAGCTTGCGGATCTCCTTCTTCCTCGCCTTGGTAATATCTGCACGGAGCAGTACGGCCATTGTCGTTTTGATAATGCGATTTGTATAGGCATTAACCGAAAACTCATCATAGGCGCAGACGAGCTGTTTTTTACGAAGGGCTTGGGTTTTGATGGATTCTCCAATTTCAAGCTTGCCTCTTGGGGAAGCCAGCGGCTCTTGCTTTGTTATGTACTGTCTGCATAAGCCCCTCTTAATCTGAACAGACACGCCTTTGCATAGGATAGCAGCCAGCAGTTCTGCGGTGTTTCGGAAATCCTCAGCGGCAACATCCTTATAGCCTTGCTCATGCAACACTTGGAACGCATAGGCCAGCATATAGTAGATGTTGCGAATGGGAATCATTTGACCACCTCACGAAGAGTACGGCTCCAATCCTTGACTTTTGCGGCTTCATCAAACCAGTATTCTTTGAGCAGCGGGATCAGCTCAAACTCTACCACGGACTTCATCCAATCGTCTGTGACTGTGGTGTTCGTACAGAAATAACTATGGCCGATGCAGAAACCTTCGCCCAGCGAATCATCATTCGCTATCACATCATTAAGCTGCTCCACTGTGGCAATCAGGCGGTCGAACTTCGGGTTGCTGATCTTTGCCCTATATGCCCTGAAACCAGACGAGTTAAATGCCGGTGTCATCTCAAAGAACGCAAAACGGCGGCGCAGTGCATAGTCCAGCATGGCAAGACTACGGTCTGCGGTATTCATCATGCCGATGATGTAAACATTGCTTGGAATAGAGAACTGCTCGTCCGCGTAGAGAAGCTGTAACTCAACTCCGCGCTTATCGCTTTCAATGAGCATGAACAGCTCGCCAAAAATCTTGCTCAAGTTGCCTCGGTTGATCTCGTCAATGATGAAGAAATAGGGACGGTCATCTTCTGCGGCCTTGCGGCAGAACTCATAGAAAACGCCTTTCTTCAACTCGAAGCCTGTTTCCGTGGGGCGGAAGCCCATGATAAAGTCTTCGTAGCTGTAACTCTGATGGAATTGCACCATCTTGACGCGGTTCGTGTCTTTCTCGCCCATGATAGAATAGGCAAGCCTCTTGGCCGCAAAGGTTTTTCCGACGCCCGGTGCGCCTTGGAGAATCACATTCTTTTTCGTCAGCACGAGAGCCTTGAGGATGTTGTAGCGGTCTTCATCCATGAACACATCATGCAGGAAATCGTCGGCGGTATATGGATCGTATGTCCGTTCCTCTTCATCCTCATCTTGGATAGCAACATCTGTGCTTTCTCCATCAAAAAGGCTTTGCGTCTTCTTCACAAAATCTGTATAAGGCGTTACATCAGTCAGGGTCTTCATCGCCAACTGCTCAGGATGCTCCCACAACCCTTTATCAGTCCATCGGACGGTGCGGGTGTTACGGTAGTGCTCGCGGGTGGGATCATATACATACTCGCCTTCAACAACGCCTCTGCCAATGATTTCTTTTCTGCCTTTTTTTACGAAGATGATGTCGCCGGGTTTGATGTCATTTGCAAACTGCCATGTTGCGTGAACTTGGTTCTTATACGAGCTTGTCCCTCCATAGACTTCCCGCATCTTAGCTCGCATTTCTTCCTTGGAGCTGTACTGCATGAGATCGCCCATGTCATCCCAGCCGATAGCCATAATACCCTCAGCATAATCGTTCTCCCAGTTGACGGAGCCATCGCCAGCAGCATACAGCCAATACCGGACGGCTGTGTCATCGACCGTGAGGGCAGTATCAGAGGATTCCTTCGGGATGATGCCCTCAAACATCTTCTCGCTGAAATCCATATCAATATTGTTGTCCTTGGCTACCTTTGTGCAGCCCCGGCGGATGCTGTTTGACTTGTTTCCGGTCTGCTCGTAGTAGTAGGTTATGTTTTCGTGGGTTGCTTTTAAGGCATTGACCATGCGATCCTTGCCATAGTCCTGTCCGATATGGACGATGAAGTAAATCGTTGTTTCTGTATTGCCCCGGCGGGTGTACCTTGTTCCCTCCATCATGGATGCAAACAGCATGACCATGAGCTTATGGGATGTTTCCCCGAAGAACGGAACTTCCTTGCACATGGCCGCAACAGCGTCATCGGAAGAAATCTCCCCATCATAAGCCAGCTTTGCATACTTGTAGACGGTCACTTCGCAATCATACTCAGGTCCCACATAACTTCTTACTCCGTCTTTTGCATCAAGGAACTCTTTGAGCATTTTGAGATCATTGAAATAACCGGCTGTGCGTTCCTCAGCTCGTTCCGACATCACATCATGTTTCAGATATTCGAGCATATCCTGCTTTGCCGCTGCCATTGACTCGTCGTTTTCAAAGCACTTCCAAAAGGAGAGGGCAATGGTATTCTGATACAGGTAGAAAGCATCTGAAACATGGGTGCTGAGAGTGCTTTCTGCCCAGTCAGGGTGCTTTTCGCGCAGATAGTCCTTATAGTCTTTTCTGGCGCGGCTGATTGTTTCTTGTATATCCATTGCACATACCTCCCGTTTTCAAACTATATTATACTGCGTTTTGGCAGTAGGTGGTCGCTTGTTTGGCGACAAGGGCGATAAACGATAATTTAGCGGCTTGATTCTTTAAGCTTTTGGAACTGCTTTTTCCATGCGCGAGATGGTTTTTTGCAGATGCGGTCATCCGATGCAAAGGCGCATACTCCCGGCAATCCGTTATTACCGCAAATATCAGGGTTGTTCTGACGGCATCCGTAGGTTGATACTTCGGTGTCCTGCGGATGCAAAGGTGCATTAAAAGGTATTCTCAGTTGTTTATTACTCATACGGACACCTCCGAAACATCAATTTCACCCGACATGAGTTTCGGAAGAAGTTCATCCCTAAGTTCAGCAAGTTTGCGAGCTTCAATCCGATTTGCGATAATCAGGTTGAATAAGGGATTCATTAAGGAACTAATTTCCTTGTAGTCCTTTTCGGACGGGATAAGGACTTCGGCTTTTTCAAGTTCCCCGCGTTTTATGTGTCCCATCGTCGTTGCCTTATCAGCGGCAATAGCAATGAATCGTTCAAGGTGATGTGCCGTCCATAAATAGTAGAACCATTGATCGTAGGTTTCTGATGTCACTTTGAAAAGATGCTGATTTAAGCCACAAGTTCCACCGCACCAAATGTCAACAAGCAAACTGCCAGACCATGAGAATATAACATCCCCATCATGGACTATGTATTCAGGCTTAATACTCGGGGAGCATAATTCACTGCTGACATCGCATGAGCCTTGACGGAGTTCTTTAATTTTGAGAACAGGAAGCCCTACTTCGTCATCACGAGGACGGAACTTCTGCATTGCAAGACCATTTAGATAATTGGCAATATCCAGAAGATTGCCCTTTTTCCAGCCGTCGGGAATAGTTTCAATGCCAATGAATCGCTGAGCGAAGATTGCCTTTGCTTGTGCGTATAAATTATCGTTTATCTTCTGATTGACTGCAATTTTCTTGTCAAACAGGTATAAACACTCAACTATCCGTTCTTGAACAGTGATGGATGGAAGGAACAGTGTAACTGCATTCAAGTTGGCTTGGCTGAGTTTTGGCTGGGCCGATCCTGTAACATACCCAGACAAATCCATACTGTTTAGCAAGTAACAAAGATAGCGGGTATTACATAGCTCATTTCCTTGAACAATATGGGCATGGTTATTCACCCAGAATTGTCCCTCAACTACTTGCGCAATATTTTGTTTTTTGGATTTTAAGTTTTCTCCATCCTCTGCAATCAGAAGATATGTCCCGTCGAAGATGAAATCGTCAATGTGATCAATTACTCCCTGTGCACCATAATAGCGAAAATTACCTTGCCTTTTTTCGCGCTGCGCGCCAGAAAGTGGAACTCTTTTCTTATCAAAGTTAATAGTAACTTCGTCAAAACGGTATTCTTTAAGCTCCATATTTGCGCCCCTATCCGATGTATTTTCTATGTGCCAGCTTTACATTTTGTTGCTTCACCATTGCGTAGTGCATGGTCGTATCGATATTTTGATGTCCTAAGAGCTGCTGGACTTGCTCTATGGGCATTCCCTTGTCTATGGCTGAGGTCGCCAGCGTCCGCCGGAATTTGTGTGGGTGTACTTTTGGTAAACTCAAGCGTTTTCCCAGCTCTCGAAGCCGTGCTTCCACACCGCCGATCATCAGCCGGTCGTGCGGAGCTTTCAGCGAGACGAACAGTGCAGGGTTCGCATCTGTGCGCTCGTTGAGGTAGTTCTGCAAATGTATTTTGGTTCTTGCATCGAAGTACACAAGGCGCTCCTTGTTACCTTTACCGATCACAACGCATTCCCGCTCGTTGAAGTCAATGTCTTCTCGGTTCAGCATGACCATCTCTCCAACACGCATCCCAGAGGAAGCGAGTAGGTCAATGATTGCTAAATCCCTTGTAGTTGTGCAGCTATCCCGCATCAGCTCTAACGCCTCGTCCGTGTAGGTGTCTTTGACCAACTTTGCTGTCTTTACCTTGTGAATCCGGCGTACCGGACTTTTCAAGATGAAGTCTTCATCTTCAAGCCATGAGAAGAAGCTGGACAGTATGCGCCGGATGTTATCAATCGTTACCTTGCTGGACCTGCGCTGCGTCTGGTAGGTTGTCAGGTACTTACGAAGATCATCCGTTGTTATCTGACTGGCCTTCTTAGCGATGGTAGACAGCATGGATTCAATCGTCTTCCGGTAATACTTCAAGGTTTTCTCGGAACAGCCTTCAATGCGCTTGGCAGTAATGAACGCTTCGACGGCATCCCGTTCTTCCTTCTTTGGGGTGGTGTCTTCATAACTAACGCTCACTCCTTGTAGAGCTTCGGTTAAAGCATCACCTAACTGCAATAGTTGTTCGTTGTTGAGATACGGCAGCATTTTACGCTGTATCTCTTGGATAAGTTGTTCTTTCATCGTCGTTCTCCTTTGTCTTTAAGAGAACGATAAACAGTGGCAGTTCCTTTGAAGTGACTCTCGCCACTGATGAGAGTGAATAAGGCGGTAAACGATAATTTAGCGGCTTGATTCTTTAAGCTTTTG
>ERZ779902.859-NODE-859-length-12390-cov-8.449372_pt1 | contig 12390 bp, 12 predicted proteins | sample MGYA00511350_ERZ779902 | MGnify/ENA primary metagenome ERZ779902 (study PRJEB29588, sample SAMEA2146908) | human gut metagenome | biome: human gut; feature: human-associated habitat; material: faeces | place: Denmark | collected 2008/2010 ...
AATTCTTTCGGGCTGGCTGTTCCTGTTTTTACAGCCTTTTTTCTCTGTAAGGCTTCTTTCTTAAAGTCGGAAAAGGAAGCCTGTATTTTTTCCAGACGGTCAGCCGGAAAGCCTGCGGTATTTTTTACCCGGTTTATTTTGTTGCGCCAGTTCTGGCATTCATTTTTATAAAGCAGGTCATAGTTATTTTCTCTTGACCTCTCGTCAAATTCCCGCTTGTTTTGAAGCGCCTGTGCTTTTCGGCACTTGTCGCTGCACAGCTCATACCGCTGGCTCTTTGCCAGAAAATATTTTCCACAGACCTTGCACCGCCGGAAGCAAAGCCCCCAGTCATTCAGCCTGTTCAGATAATAGGTAATCAACGGGTAGAGGGACGCATAGGCAGACACACATTCTTCTGTGCGCCGGTTGTCCGGGAACCAGAGGTCAAGCCGGGTATCTTCTGACGGTGCGCCTTTGAAATAAAGGCTGCCAGCTTGAAATTGTTTCGGTTTTCCTGTCTCCCTGTCAAAGCTCATGGTTTCGTTTTGGAATACCCCGGTCAGTCTGCTCATTTTATCCATGAAGCGGTCACAGGCAGCGTTACGGTCACGGGGTTCTCTGGCAAGCAGATAGCTGTTCCAGATACGGAACGCCACATACATTTTCAGAGGGTCGTTGCTAAGATATTTCTCCCAAAGAAATTCGCTTGCCGCCTGCTCCAGCTCCGGCTGTTTCCATCGGTTGGAGTGGAGAGCTTGCCGCAGCGGAGAAAGCCCGTATAAGTTCCAGTCTCTGTCCGTGTCACGCTCAAAGTTTATCAAAAAAGTTCCCAGTGGGCGTGTCATATCACAAAGCACCTCTGCGTTTTGGCTCCCGTTCAGACGGAAGCGGATCTGCTGTTCTTCCCCAATCAAAATCCGCTCTTTCATTTTCTTCCTGTCCAGCGTCAGGACAAACAAAATCCTCTCAAAACATGGCTCATGCCGTATAAACTGATTCTCCATCCCTATCCCCTGCCTTTGTTTATGGTAATTATATAATTCAGTTATATCCGTTACACTCATGGTATCGCAGAATCATTGTTTTGTCAAGGATAGTACGCTATGATGATTGCGGTTGGTAATTTCGTACCGCACAGTACCTTGACAAGTGAATGACCGTCCAAAAGGGATATGACCGGCAGGAGAAGTGACGCATTCGGCGCACCAATGCAGGGAAACACCGCAGGAATGGGGCAGGAAAACGGCTTTTGGGGAGAACGGCAACAGGAAGCATTTTAACCTATTTGATTTATGGGAGGAACAGAATGAACGATAAAAAGAGATTGAACAGCTACGAGGATTTACCGCTGGTTCTGGATGTGGCGGACATTCAGCGGATTATGGGAATTTCAAGAGCGAGCGCCTATGAGCTGGTACACACACCCGGCTTTCCAGCGTTCCGCAGGGGCAGACTTATCAAGGTCAGCAAAATTGCTTTCTTTGAATGGATGGCAAAAGGCTCCGAAACCGTACCGGGAAGCGACAAATAAGCGTGAGGTATCATTCCCTGACTTGCAATACTGCCGCACTTTCCAAAGGGGCATACAGAGGGAAAAAAACTTAAAAATGATACCGAGACGCTACATCAAAACAGCCTATCTGCGTACATCAGATAGAAACGGAGAAAGGAGCCGGTTATGGCAAGAATGAGTAACAAGCGGCGGTTGGAATGGTCTTTCTTCTTAAATGACCGCAGCCGTATCACTTACAACGAACTGTGCCGGAAATGCCAGCACGAATGTAAACAGAGCTTCCGGGCGGTTGTGGTTGACTGCCCGAAGTATCTTTCCAAGCGTTCCAAGAAAAAGGACAAGACTGCCGGAAACGGCAAAATCCCTTAGGAACTAAGGGCGCACTTCTATACATAGTCTAAAGACCATGTATCGTGCGTCCTGCGGAGCTTACCTCTGCCGCTGATAAAATCAGCAATCCGAGGTCTGCGTTCGCTTCGCTCCGACAAGGTGGCTACACCCCCTTGCGCCGCTAAAGCGGCTATCCCCTGTGTACCCGCCGCAAAGAGAAATCCGCTCTGCGGTTTTCCCTTTTCATCGGGTTTTATAGAAGCACTGACACACGGACTGTCTGCGGATGGTCTTTCTTTATCTTATCAGCAAAGGATGTGAGAACATGGAAAAATCTTTGGAACAGTTGAAGCAGGAATATGAAAAAACCACTGTCCTGCTGGAACAGGAAAAACGGAAAATGCAGCGTTTGAAAAACCGGCAGGCGTATCTGGAAAGCGGTTCCCGGAAACAGAGGACGCACCGGCTGATTACCCGTGGGGCAGCTATTGAGAGCATTGCACCACAGACAAAGGAGCTATCCGAAGCGGAATTTTATTCCCTCATGGAAAGCATTTTGAATCTGCCGCAGGCGGAGCATTTCATCCGGTCTGCCACAGAGAACCACGCCCGTATTTCCGGGCAGGAGAAAGGCGGTGACTAAGGATAGCACTTTATCATTTTTCAATCGCACAGATCAAGCGCAGCGCCGGTCAGAGCGCCATTGCCAGCGCAGCCTATCGAGCCGGGGAGCGTCTTTACAGCAGCTACTATGGAGAAGTCAGCGACTACACCAAAAAGGGCGGCGTGATCGCTTCGGAAATCATGCTGCCGCCCCATGCGCCGGAAATATATCTTGACCGGGCGACCCTCTGGAATGCTGTGGAGAACTGCGAGAAACATCCAAAAGCACAGCTTGCCTATTCCTTTGATATTGCCATGCAGAATGAATTGACGCTGGAAGAAAACATGGAGCTGGCGAGGAAGTTCGTACAGGAGCAGTTTGTGACAAAAGGCATGATTGCCGACCTTGCTTTTCACAGCCCGGAGAAAGAGGACGGCGGCATCCCTAACCCGCATTTTCATGTGATGACAACCATGCGCCCTTTGAACCCGGATGGCACATGGGGACAAAAACAGCGTCGGGAATATCTTCTTGATGAAGATGGAAACCGAATCCGGGATAAAAACGGCGATTATATGTTTAACGCTGTCCATACAACAGACTGGCATGAGCCGGAAACGCTGGAACACTGGCGGGAGCAGTGGGCGGCTGCCGTTAATACAAAATTTGAGGAAAAAGGGCTGGATGTGCGTATCGACCACCGTTCCTATGTGCGGCAGGGGCTTGACCTGATACCTACTGTCCACGAGGGAGCTAATGTCCGGCAGATGGAAGCAAAGGGCATCCGCACCGAGAAAGGGGAACTGAACCGCTGGATTAAAGCCACCAACCGGCTCATGCAGGATGTGAGGAAGAAGATCAAAGCCCTGTTTGTCTGGATGGCAGAGGTAAAAGAAGAACTTTCCAAACCGCAGACACCGAGCCTTGCCGACCTGTTGATCGCTTATTACAACCAGCGCAACGCAGGGGCATGGAGCAATAAAGCCAGAACCGGAAACTTAAAGCAGTTTGCCGAAGCCGTCAATTATCTGACGGAAAACAAGCTGCTCACATTAGAGGATTTGCAGGAGCGTCTTTCCTCTGTCAACGAAGAATTTGAAGCGTTAAGCGACTCCATGAAAAAGAAATCTGCCCGGATAAAGGAATTGCAGGAATTGATACGGGAGGGCGAGAATTACCAGCGGCTAAAACCTGTTCATACGGAATTGAACAATATCAAGTTTAAGAAACAGAGGGAGAAATTTGAAACATCCCACGATGCGGAGTTACGGCTGTTTTATGCCGCCCGCCGTATTCTGAAAGAAAAACTGGACGGAAAACCCATTGCCCTGAAAGCATGGAAACAGGAATACGCACAGTTAAAAACAGAGTATGCCGAACTGTCTCCGCAGCACAAGCCACTCCGGGAGGAAGTCATACGGCTACGGCAGGTGCAGAACGCCGTAGATACCGCACTGCGCCGGAGGGAGCAGCCACAGGCAGTACAGAGAAAGAAACATGAGATGGAGCTATGATATAACCGGCAGCTTTACCGCTACCAGTATTTTTATGGAGGGAGCATTTGAATGTATTTGAAGCGGTGAAACAGTCTGTTACCACCCGGCAGGCTGCTTCATTCTATGGAATCCGGGTGGGGAGAAACGGCATGGTCTGCTGTCCATTCCACAATGACCGCACGCCCAGCATGAAAGTGGACAGCCGCTTTTACTGCTTCGGCTGCGGGGCTTCCGGGGATGTGATCGACTTTGCCGCTTTGCTGCATGGATTGGGGAAACGGGAAGCTGCGGTCAGGCTTGCGGAGGACTTCGGCGTTTCCTATGAGAAATCCGGCAATGCGCCGCCAGATAGGAAGCGTCACAACAGGTCACAGCCCCGACAAAAATCAGCGGAGCAGAGATTTCAGGAAACGGAACGGTATTGTTTCCGGGTGCTATGCGATTATCTGCGCCTGCTGGAGCATTGGAAAACAGCACACGCCCCACAGCCGCAGGATGCCATCTGGCATCCTCTTTTTGTGGAAGCGTTGCAGAGGATAAGCTACACAGAATACCTTTTGGATATTTTGTTATACGGAGAAATAGAAGAAAAAGCGGCATTGATCGCCGCACAGGGAAAGGAGGTGTTGCGGCTTGAACAGCGAATTTCAGAGCTTGCCGCCGGAAACGCAGGAAGCGGTCAAAAGGACGATGGACACAATGGAACCGGCGCAGACACCGGCAGAAATCCGGGAAACATTAGAGGGGACGCAGAAAGGCGGCGTGAAGAACAGCATCCGAAACTGCCTGACGGTGTTCCAGCGTGACCCTCTGTTTCGCGGGGCGCTGCGCCTGAACCTTTTGACGGAGCAGATTGACATTGTGAAGCCGCTGGGCTGGGAGCGCACCAGTACCACGCTGACCGACATGGACATGAACTACCTGCTTTTGTATCTGGAAGAAAATTACGGGCTTACCAGCGAGAAAAAGGTGCAGAGCGCCATCAAGATTGTTGCCAATGAAAACCGCTACCATCCAGTCAGGGATTACCTGAACAGCCTGCAATGGGACGGCACAGAGCGCATCCGTTACGCCCTGCATCACTTTCTGGGAGCCGATACGGACGAATACACCTATGAAGCCTTGAAACTGTTCCTGATGGGAGCCATCCGGCGGGTATTCAGACCGGGGAGCAAGTTTGAGGTCATGCTCTGTCTGGTTGGTGGTCAGGGAGCCGGGAAATCTACCTTTTTCCGGCTGCTGGCAGGCAGGGACGAATGGTTTTCAGACGATTTGAAAAAGCTGGACGATGAAAATGTGTACCGCAAGCTGCAAGGGCATTGGATTATCGAGATGTCGGAGATGATTGCCACAGCCAACGCCAAGAGTATTGAGGAAATCAAGTCATTCTTAAGCCGCCAGAAAGAAACCTACAAAGTGCCGTATGAGACACATCCGGCAGACCGGCTGCGGCAATGTGTATTTGGAGGGACGACCAACCGGCAGGACTTTTTGCCCCGTGACCGCACCGGCAACCGGCGCTTTCTCCCCGTGACGGTGTACCCGGAACGGGCGGAGGTTCACATACTGGACGATGAAGCGGCGGCGAGGGCGTATATCGAACAGATGTGGGCGGAAGCCATGACGGTTTATCGCAGTGGGAAGTATAAGCTGTCATTCAGCATGGAAATGAACCGATACCTGAACGCCCACCAGCAGGACTTTATGCAGGAAGACACACAGGCCGGCATGATCTACGCCTATTTGGAGGACTACACCGGCGACAGGGTATGTTCCAAGCAGCTTTATGAGGAAGCGCTGGGGAACTTAAATTCCCCGGCAGACTGGGAGACACGGGCAATCTGCGAGATTATGAATACCGGCATTGCGGGCGGCATCATACAGGGCTGGGTAGCCTACAAAAGCCCGAAGCGGTATAAGAAATACGGTTCTCAAAAAGGCTGGGAGCGTGTCAACCAAGCTCCGCCGGAGGGGGACGGTTTTCAGGAAATCACGGAAGAAGAAGCCCGGCAAATGGAACTTCCATTCTGAAAAGCCACCGGTTGACAGTTTGGTTGACGCTTTGGTTGACAGCCGGTTGACGGGGAAAAGCCTGATATTTGGGGCATTTCTCTCCTTTGTCAACCATGTCAACCAAGAAATCAAAGAAAAAGTAAAAAGTAATAATAGAGCGCCTATGGATTGTTTTCAAAGTCTTTTCTGCCGGTTGACACGGTTTGGTTGACACGGAGACAGTCTGCGGCTGTACACCTGTCTGACATTCCCTTGTCGGGCATATTTCATTTATGGAGGTAACTGCCTATGGCAAAAAGCAAAAACGAGAGCAATAACAAAAACAGCGGCACCCTGCTTACCGAAAAAGACGGCACCCAGTATTTTGTCATGGGGAAAGTCCGTATCAAGGTATCGGAGCATTTCGCACAGGATGGGAAGCCGCTTGACAGACTGCTGGAAGATGTGATCCAGCACGCTGCCGCCGCTTCCTGAAAAAATACGGAATAACGACTGTCAATCAGCCCACGCTTATGATATACTTGTACCAGCGAGTATTGTATAAGCGTGGGTTGTTTCTTTTAGAAGGAGGATTTTTAACCGTGAAACAACCATACAATACAACGATTTATAACACTGCACTATATTTGAGATTGAGCCGTGACGATGAATTACAGGGGGAAAGCGGCAGTATCCAGACCCAGCGCATGATGCTTAGACAGTATGCCGCAGAGCATGGGCTGACCGTTGTAGACGAGTACATTGACGACGGATGGAGTGGGACAAATTTCGAGCGTCCAAGTTTCCAAAGGATGATTGATGACATCGAAGACGGGAAAATCAACTGCGTTGTCACAAAGGACTTATCCCGTCTGGGAAGAAACTATATCCTGACCGGTCAGTACACGGAAATCTATTTCCCCAGCAAGGGAGTACGCTACATTGCCATCAATGACAATGTGGACACCATCAACGGAGAAAGCGAGCTTGCACCGTTCTTAAACATCCTGAATGAAATGCACGCCCGACAGACCAGCAAAAAGGTCAAGGCTGCCATGCACACAAGATTTGCCAATGGCGCACACTATGGAGCCTATGCACCGCTGGGCTATGTAAAAGACCCGGACAAAAAAGGTCATCTTCTGATCGACCCGGAAACACGCTGGATTGTAGAGAAGATTTTTGACCTTGCTGTACACGGGCGTGGAGCCGCCAGCATTACACGGATTCTGGTGGAGGAAAAAGTACCTACCCCCGGCTGGCTGAACTATGAAAGATACGGGACTTTCGCCAATATCTACGCCGGTGCGCCCGCAGAAAAAGCCTATGCGTGGACGATTGCACAGGTCAAGAGCATTTTGAAAGAGGAAACCTACATCGGTCACAGCGTTCACAACAAGCAGAGCAACATTTCATTCAAGAACAAGAAAAAGGTGCGGAAGCCGCAGGAAGAATGGTATCGTGTGGAAAATACCCACGAAGCCATCATTTCCGAAGAAGTGTTCCAAAAAGTTCAAGAGCTGATTGCAAGCAGACGCAGGAAACGCAGAAACGGTACGACACAGATTTTCGCAGGATTGATAAAATGTGCAGACTGCGGATGGTCTTTAGCCTATGGGGAAAACAAGCAGAATAAGAACCCATACGGGTACTACCATTGCAGCAAGAACGGACAGGGATTACGCCAGTGTTCCATGCACTATATCCGCTATGATGTACTGTATGCCTATGTGCTTGCAAGACTGCAATACTGGTCTATGCTGGCACAGAAAGACGAGGACAAGCTGCTGAAACGCCTGCTCAATGCCAGCGACAGGGAAAGAAACTCTGCGAAGAAAAAGCAGGCTGCGGAGCTGAAAAAGGCAGAGAAGCGTAAAGCCGAGGTTGACGGGCTGTTTGCTAAAATGTATGAGGACTGGTCTGCCGGACGCATAACCGAGTATAACTTCAATATGCTGTCCGAGAAGTACCAGAACGAGCAAAAGGAGCTTGAAACAAAAATAAGACAGCTTCACGAAACGATGGAAGCCGCCGTACAGACCGCAGCGGATGCTGAAAAGTGGATTGCCCTGATGAAACAGTATGTCAACCCTGTGGAGCTGACCGCCGAACTTCTGAACACTCTAATTGAAAAAATAACCGTCCACGAAGCTGTCAAGGGCGAGGACGGAAGCCGTGAGCAGGAAGTAGAAATCTACTACCGCTTCATCGGCAAAATCGACTGACCTTTCTTTTTTACCCAACAATATCTTTAATTAAGGGAGACGGGAGGTGTCTTTCTGGATAGCGTAGTCGATGCCGTACTTTTTGGCGTACCGCTCAAAATCACGGATGCCTGTTTTGCTGATTTCTACGCTGGACACACCCCGATTTTGCCGCAGGAGCATTCGGACGCTCTGCTTGCCGCTCGACTTATCAGCCAGTAATTTTGACTGATACTCCCGAAGTGCTGTTCGGCCAGCGTTCAGAATCGTCCGGGCGGTCAGCTTTGTGGTGGATACCACAATGTTGAATGTTTTCTGTTCGACTTCTTCCTGCACGTTCATCACCGTCCCTTGCCGTCTGCATCAGCGCAGCCACGAAGAAGCCGCAGAGTGCGCCGAACTCAAAAAATGCGAAACCGATGAAAAAATTCAGCATGGCGCACCTCAGTCGATGCAGATACAGGTCAGTTTCTGACCGTCTGCCACCAGCGTGACGCTCTGCATTTCCAGATAACTCTGGAAACGGTAAATGTCCTCCACTGTCAGCGAAACGATGCGGCCGCTGCTGTCTGTGCGGTAGAAAATGACCGCACCCGTCAGATAGTGCTTGCCCGCCAGCGTCAGCACCTGTGCCGGGTTGTAGCTGATGAACAGCGGCGCGCCCTTGATAGTGATGGTGGCATCTTCTTCATCAAAGCAGGGCAGAATGTGGGGCGCATCTTCCTCCATGATGATGGTCAGTTCCATGTCCGGGGCGATAGCGGCGAGATAAATATTGGCATCCGGCTTGTGTCTGCCGGGGGATGCCGCATGGTTCAGCACGGACAGGATGCTCACATCCACGGTGATCTGTTCCGTGCGGACAGTACAAGAAGTGGGATTGAAAGGAATCGTGTTGTCCATAGGCTTTACCTCCTGAATTTTTGCAAAATAAAAAGACCCAATCGGGTCTTACGATTCAAGGCATAATCAGCGTTCATTTTTGCGCTGCTGCTTTTTCTGCCACGCATCCAGAAGCTGAATGATTTTTTCTTCCATCTGCCGGGGCGTATAACTGCGAGGAAAATATTTGCGCAGGGTTTCATTTTTGATGGTCACAGTATCCAACTCGCTTTTCTTTTCCTCCCCCATAATGGCGACAACGGCATCAGAGGTGAATTTTCCCGCCTGTGCCAGCTTTTTGATACGCTTTGCCTGTGAAACGGAAGGCGCGTTTTGGGTATCGTCCATTGCCTTTATCATCTCCTGCTGTTGTTCAGCCGAGAGATAAGACAATTCTACCGCAGGATTAAATGATACTTTTTTCTCATCCACCATATTGAGCAGTTCAGGTATAAGGTTCGTCAGTCGGACATAACGTTGCACGGTATCTCCGCTGACGCCTTGGCTTTTTGCAACTGCATCATCGCTGCGAAACTTCGCCGCAATTTGCGGCGAAGTTAAATCTGACCTAGCACCTTGATTTTTTAGCGCATCCAGTTTCATTTTGTACGCAAATGCTCTTTCGCTGGGTGAGATGTGTTCCCGCTGCAAGTTGGAATCGACCATCAAAATGGTAGCGGCATCATCATCCATATCCCGCACAATGACTGGAAGGGTTTCCAGTCCGGCCATCTTTGCGGCGAACTGGCGGCGGTGGCCGGAAATAATTTCATACCCATCACCGTCCGGGCGCGGCCTTGCGATGAGCGGAGCCAGCACTCCAAACTGGGCAATACTTTCCACTGTCCGGGTCATAGCTTCATCATCCACAACTTTGAAAGGATGGTTGGTGAACGGATGCAGTTCATCAATGGGAATTTGCTGTACCTGTTCCCGCTGCTGTTCCTGTCGGTTTTCCTCGGTGGAAAACAGGTCATCTAGCCCTTTCAGAGCTACGTTTAAGTTGCTTTTCGGCATCAGCCAACACCTCCCTCGTCAAAGATTGGTAGGCTTCTGCCACCTTGCCCTTGGAGTCATAGGCAAAGATGCTTTTGCCTGCTGCACTGGTTTCTGCCGCACGGACAGAGCGGGGAATGGTCTGCTCAAACACCTTCAGGTGCTTCCCGTATGCCTGCCGAATCAGGTTGCTGATCTGCTGTCCATAGTTGGTGCGGCTGTCGGTCATGGTCAGCAAAATACCCTCAATTTTCAGCTTCGAGTTGATCTGCCGCCGGACCTTCTGCACGGTCTGCAAAAGCTGTTCCAGACCTTTGGCAGACAGGTACTGCGCCTGCACGGGAATCAGGGTGGTGTCTGCTGCTGCCAGTGCGTTCACGGTCAGCATCCCAAGGGAAGGAGTGCAGTCCAGCAGAATAAAATCGTACTCCCGTTTGGCACTGTCCAGCACCTGTTTCAGCATCTTTTCCCGGTTCATGCAGTTGACGAGAGACACTTCCAGCCCTGCCAGTTCGATGTTGGCTGGAATCAGGTCAACGCCCTCCGCATGGTGCAGGATACCTTCGCCGGGCGGAATACTTTGGTCGTTCATGGCTTTCTGCATCAGGGTGGAAAGGGTTGTGGGCAATTCATCGGGCTGCTGCCAGCCCATACTGATGGTAAGTGAACCCTGCGGGTCAACATCCACCAGCAGAACCTTTTTGCCCTCCATTGCCAGACCGATACCAAGATTTTCACAGGTAGTGGTCTTGGCCGTGCCGCCTTTTTGGTTTACGATGGCGATTGTGGTAGCTTTCTTTGCGATAACATCACCCCGCTTTCGGAGAGCCACGCGCAAAGTCGTGGTTCGTTTTGTTCTGATAATAGAGATTCATGGTCGTGGGCGCATTGAACAGTGCTGCCAACAAATATTGCTTCATGTTTCGCACTGGGGAAGTGTTCTCTGCCAGACAGCCTAGCACGAAGCGGATATGGTCTGCGTTCAGCTTTTTCAGCCGACTGCGCACCACTTCGGTGGGCTTATCATCCCCGGCAATCCTCAACATCTTGCGTTTGGTGGAGCAGGTGTCCACAAGCAAGTCCACAATTTGATAGATGGTGTCCTCATCATCCGGGCAAAGCCGGAGCAGCAGTTCGACCTCCAATGCCTGATAAAAATAATCTTCGAGTTGTTCTCTGTCCGATTCATCCGGGAGGAAAGGATTGTTCCTCTCTGTTTTATTCTTATCAGTCTTATTAGATTGCGGTTTTGGCTGCACCTGAACTGCATTTTCAGCAGCACAAGAATTGCTGTTTGCGCAATTCTGTACTTGTGCTTTTGGCAGTCCAGACGAAAAGTTCTTGACATAGATCAAGCTGGGTCTGCCCAGCCCTCGCCGTTTGCGCTCAATAAGATTGGCCTGTTCCAGTTCCCGGAACAGCTTGACCGCCTTGTGTTCGGCGCAGCAGAGAGATTCCTGCACCTCCCGGACGGTGTAGATGATATACACACGCCCATGTTCATCCACCCAGCTATTCTTTGCAGACAGGCTCATACGATCGAGCAGGATGCCGTACAGTGTCCGGGCATCCGTAGAGAGTTGCCGGAAACGCCTGTCCTGAAAGAGTGCTTTCGGTATGCGGAAGTAGGCGAACAGTTCACCTGACTGCCCATAGAAGTAGTCGAGCATCATTTGGTGTGGCCTCGGATTTTCAACTGTGAGTGTGTGATCATGTGCAAAACCTCCTTGTCTGATTTTTGCAAAAGAAAAAACGCACCTTCAATTTTGTGGAAACTGAAAGTGCGCTATGTAAAACTAATTCAATTATTCACGAAAGGATTCCAGATATTCGTCCAGCACTTCTACGTTCACCAGTGCAATGCGTTTCAACCGGACGACAGCGTGAGCATCCTGTGCGACTTGTCGGAAAGAGTTTTTGCCCATCGAGTAGAGGACTGCCCCTTCCTCGTAGCGAACGTATTTCTTTTTCTTTCCAGCCAGCAGTTTTTCCAGTTCAGGAACTTCAACCGAGTTTCGCTTATGTGCCATGGTATTCTTCTCCTTTGTCAAGGTTATGTGGTATACTTGCATTATCAGGATATAGAAAAAGGACACTCCACTTTCGGCTTTTGCCGATGGTGAAATGTCCTCTTGACTGTTTTCTCGTTTACAGTTTTCTGCTGGATGTGGAACTGGCGAAAATCCGTCACGCTCCGTTTGGGATTTTTGCCTTCTCCGACAAGCCCCTAAGAAATCCGTCTGAACATTCAGGTTTTTGGTACATTCAGGGTCGGATTTTCAGTTCGTGCGGACTGTCGGAGACACAAGGATTACCACGTATCTTAGTTAGATTCCGGGCGCATCGTGGGGAACAGCAGCACGTCACGGATGGAGGCGCTGTCGGTCAGCA
>ERZ779902.865-NODE-865-length-12348-cov-2.006345_pt1 | contig 12348 bp, 11 predicted proteins | sample MGYA00511350_ERZ779902 | MGnify/ENA primary metagenome ERZ779902 (study PRJEB29588, sample SAMEA2146908) | human gut metagenome | biome: human gut; feature: human-associated habitat; material: faeces | place: Denmark | collected 2008/2010 ...
TCAAAAGTTAAATCAGTAATTTGATCTTGTGTTAATGTTACTGTTTGTGGTGTTTCATTTAACACATAATTCTCTAATGTCTTTGATTCTTTCACTATGTACTTTTTATCTATTCTTAATCTTTTACTTGTAGCTTCTCCATTCTCATCTGTAATTAAAGTATCTACTAAGTTGTTATCTTCATCATATACTTTGAATTCTACACCTTTTAGCTTAACTTCATTATTGTCTTTGTCAACTTTTATTACTTTAACTTGACCTTTCTTTAATTCATTTGTAAAAGTAATATCTGTAATTTGGTCTTGTGTTAATGTTACAGTTTGTGGAGTATCATTTAATACATAATTTTCTAATGTTTTTGATTCTTGTACTGTGTATTTTTTATCTATTCTTAGTCTTTTACTTGTAGCTTCTCCGTTTTCATCTGTAATTAAAGTATCTACTAAGTTTTTATCTTCATCATATACTTTGAATTCTATCCCTTTTAATTTTACTTCATTATTATCTTGATCTACTTTTATTACTTTGATTTGACCTTTCTTTAATTCATTTGTAAAAGTAACTGTTTTTATTTGTTCTGCTTCTAATACTACTGTTTGTGGAGTATCATTTAATACATAGTTTTCTAAAGTTTCTTTTTCTCTAATTGTTAATTTTGAATAATCTCTTATTGCATATCTTGATGTATATGCCTCTCCGTTTTCATCTGTTGTTATTGTTTCTAAAACTTTTCCGTTTTCATCTAAAACATCAAATTTTACTCCTTGTAATTTTACTTCTTTATTGTCTAAATCAATTTTTATTACTTTAACTTGACCTTTCTTTAATTCATTTTCAATAGTATTTTCTTCTGTTGTATTCCACTTAACTTCAACAGTTGTATCTTCTGCGAGATTATACCATTTTCCTGTATTTTTTTCGATTAGTTTATAATTTCCAGTTCTTAAATCTTTAATGCTAATTTCTCCATTTACATCTGTTGTATAAGTTCCAACTACTCTTTGAAATTCTTCTGAATATAAGTCAAATTGTACATTTCCTAGTGCAATTTTGTGATTATCTTTATCTACTTTGTATATTTTTAAATTTCCTTTTTTATGATCATTTGTTATATTTTGAGTAGTAGATTTATTATATTCTACATTTACATCAAAAGTAGCTTTATTTATAACATATTTATCATTTGTAGAAATTTCTGTTAGTTTGTAATTATCTTGATATAATCCGCTAAATGTTGCTACACCATTTGAATTTGTAGTAGCATTAGCAACTACTGTTCCATCTGCTTTTGTTAATTGAAATGTTACACCTTGTATTGGTTTTGATGTATCACTATCTGTTTTGTTTATTTGTATTTTTCCTGTATTAGTTTTTACATTTAATGTAGCTCTACCTACTCCATCTCCAAAAGGATCATAAGTAACTGCATAATTTTGTGTTGCATTAATTCTTGTTTTTCCATAAAATACTGGATAAGTTTTGCATTTTCCTTGCACATTTATAATTGCATTACTTATATCTTTATTCATTGAAGATTTAGGGATTTTTAAATACAAGCTTTCGCTTCCAGTAAATGAATTTGTTTGAGTTCCATTTCCGTTTGTTATTATAGATCCATCAGGTAAGTTGGCTGTTGATGTAACTGTATAAGATGCCATATCAACACTACTACTAACATTAAATTTTTGTACCCAATAATTTCCTTCTTCATATAAGCTTCCTGAAGTTCTCATTATAATTGTTCCATCTGAAGGTGTTTGAGTTCCATATCTTCCTATATTTACTAAATTTACTACTGCATTTGCTATTTTATTTCCTCTTTCATCTCCACCACGATATCTTGTAGCAGGATCATAACCATATAAAATACTATATACTGCTTGTTTAGTTGCAACAAATGCATCATATTTATTCTCAACTCCTAGTTCTGCTGGAGTCTTATATGGATATCCATTTATTATTGTTCTCCATATTTGAACATTATCTAATACTGCCTCTATATCTACTGTGTAACTATCATATTCTCCTACACCTGGATATTCCTTATTTAAGCAATATGCCGGATACTCAACTCCATCTTTTTGATATGTAACAAAAGTTGTAATTATATAATACCATCCATTTTTATCTGCATTCCAATATTGTAAGTGATATCCACAATCTCCTTTATCTTGCAAATTTGCTTCACTTATTTCAGTTGCAAATGAAAATCCACTAAATGTAGAACACAATGTTAAAAATAATAATAACATTGCTATTACTTTTTTTCCTTTTACTTTTATCATATTATCTCTTTCCTTTCCCATCAAAAAAAGCACCTGTAAAAGTGCCTTTTAAAATAATATTAAATTTTTTATATTAAATAACATTCTGTTGTTATATATTGTCCATTTCTATAGTAATCTTGTGCATATATTCTTATAGTTCCAAATTTCCAAACTATTTTATCTTTCACTCTTTTTTCTGTAAATGTAAATTGTGTTGTAACTTCTGTAATTGAACTATCTACGACAATTTCATATCCATAAAGTTTCATATCTTCTGAAGGATTGGTATTAATTATATTTCTTATTTCAGCAATTTTATTTTCATTTATTTTATATTCTTCAGTAGGTGCTGTATTTTCTTCTACTAATACCTTTTCTTGTGGTATTTCTTTATTTATAGCAGAATCTTTATTATTACTTTCAATTTCATCATGTTTTACTATATCTGTATTTACTTCATCTACAACTTGATTATTATTTTCTTGAACTGTATTTTTTTGATTATTTGCTTTTTTCTTTATTGTATTTGTTACACTATATGTAGCAACTTCTGAATTTTCTTGTTTACTATTATTCACTTCATCTTCTATTATAGAATTATTTTCTATTTCTTTTGCTTCATTAGTATCTACAATATTTAAGACTTCCTGTTTTTCTTCAATTATAGAGTTCTCACTTTGAATATTTTCAAAATTTGCTACAGTTAAATCTTGTTTTGATTCTTTTTCTATATTTTGTCCCATATAATATAAATTTACAAAGTTTCCTACTAAAATTATTAAAACTATAATTATTTTTTTCATATCAATCATCTCCTACTATCATTATAAAACCTTAATAGGAAGATTCCAAAACCCTTTTAGGAAATTTTAATAAAATTTATTGTCCATAATTCATTCCATCCATAGACTCTATAGCTTGAACACATAGCCTTTTATCTTTTTGACCTGCGACACAAGTAATTAGAGTGATCCTATTATCTTCAGTTGCACCTAGATAACTCCAGTCCTCTTCATTTATTATTTCCTTTGTTGTTACTACATATCTTTTAGTTCCATAGTTTGTTTGATAATAAATTTCACTACCTATTTTAATCTTCTTTAAATTTTTAAAGAAATCCCCATTACTTCCTGAATTATGAGAAGCTAAGCCTACATTTCCCTCATAGATGGAGGTAGAGGGGAAATGTCCTATTGTTTCAGACAAAGTAGATAGTTCTACACTTTCTCTTATTGGTGCATTGTCTAGTAAAATATCAGGAATTGTCAAAGTTCCTATTTCATCATCATAATGAATAATATCTTGTTCTATATTTTCGAGTGCTGTAGCTTCTAATTCTTCGTTATCTCCAACATCAATACTTTCTGCATCTTTATTAGCTTTATAAATTGGATATTTATATGTAAAAAAAATAACTCCTGTAAGAGCTATAATTGCAATTATAACAACTGCTATTATAAATTTATTTTCTTTTTTCATCTAGAAGTCCTCCTATATTCTAACTTCAACAATATATTTTTCTTTTTCATTGCCATTTACTAGCATTTTTATAGTTGTTCCATTCTTACTTACAGTTATCATTTTTCCTTTCAATTTTTTTGTTAAATTCTTAGATAACTCTAATTTGTATTTATTAGTTGTTTCAAATAAACTAAACCTATCTAGCTTTATCTTTCCAGCTTTTGTAGCTCTTACTTTTCCTACTTTTTTATATTCTCCATCCTTATAGTTATAAACTGTTACATTTCTTGTTAAAAAGAATACTATTACTAAAATAATTCCTGTTGTCCCTCCAACTACTGGCAATACATTATTATCTTGTTTTTCTTCTACTACTTCAGGCTCTTCTTTTTCATATTTTACAACATAGGTAATTGGATGTTCTTCAGTATTAGTTGCTGTTCCAAAATATTCAGCTGTTACTGTATATGTATTAGGATAATCAACTCTTTGCTTAGTAGCATAATAACATTTAGCAGTATATGTATTAGCAACCTCATATTCTCCAATCATTTTTGTAGATTCTACTTCCCATTCAACATTTAGAAGATCCAATGTTAATCCATTTTTTATTATTTGTTTCGGTATAAAATCCAAATCATTCTTTTCTAAGTTAGTATAATTTATTGTTTCTTCAATCAAATCTTCTCTAAAGCCATTATAGTTTGTCTTGATTTTTAGAGTATTAGGATTCAAAATATATTCTCCTATATATCCATCTTTTTCATATTTGATTGTATTTTCTAATTGTTCAATAATTTTATATTTATTATTTGTTTTTGATAATATAGTTTTAGTTGTATTTATATCTATCGTTTCTGATGTATTTCCTCCTTCAGCAGTATAATCTACATACTTGTATTTGTTTCCATCAACTTCTATTTCTTTTGATAACATTTCTAAAAATATATCTTGCTCTGATTCCATAACTTGATATGTTTTATAACAATTTAACTCATCTTCAGTAATTTTAGTTTCTTCCATTGTTGCTGCAAAACAATTTACTGTTGTAAGTAAAGTACAGAAACTACAAACTGCTAATATTTTTTTAAACCACTTCATTTTAACCTCCTAAAATTTGAATATTCCTATTTTATTCGCTATATAAGTTGCTCCAATGGAGCATAAAATTAGTATTCCTATATAAAATAATACATGAAATATTCTTATCATTATTTCAAATAAAAAAAGTAGTATTTTAATAAACGATTTTTGTTCATTAACTACTACTTCTTCATCATATTTTTGTCTTACTTTTTGCTTTTTTAAATATTCTTTATAAATATTTTTACTCACTTTTTACCTCTTTTCAAAAAGTTAAATATACTATTTTTTTCTATTACTTCTATTTTGTTTGATTTCTCTGCTATATAATCTTTAAAAATTTCGTGATAAATCTCTGTATTTACATTATCATTAAAAGTATCTGAAGTATATTCTGAAAAGAATATATTTTTCACTATTCCTCTTAATGTTCTTTTAAATTTAGCCTTTTCTTCATCACTAGAAAAATTGAATATATAATTTACTTCAGGAATCTTCTCTAATAAACTTAAAACTCTAAATGTTTCATCTGTTTCCCATGCCTTTGTTCCTCCTACTATTATCTTAACTTCTTTTGACAAGAAATTATCTAGTGTATTTTCATTTAAAGTTCCATAATCATAAATATAAAAATCATAACCGTATTGCATTGCATCAATTTTATTGGTATTACTATAAAGATCAATTCCTTTATACGAATACATATTGTCTTTTTTAGTCACTCCCTCTAATGTTTCAATATTTTTTATTTCATCTTTATCTGTACTACAAATATAACAAGCATTCATATTTAAACTTTTTAAAAACATTGTAATCAAAATAGCTTGTGTCGTAACTCCTATATGCTTTTCAGTTCCTGCTACTGCTATGTTTACAAATTGTTTTAAAGTCTTATATTCCTTCTTTACAATTACTTTATTTTTCTTTGTTTCTTCAACTTTTTGTCTAAATCTTATAGCATCTTTATATTGACATCCTTCAGCACTTATACAATTTCTAAATTGTTCCTTTTGTTCATAGTAAGTTTTTGCATTTACAAAATTGTAGATTCCTTCATTAAATAGTTTTGAAAGTAGTCTATCTCCTTCTTCATGACCTAAAGCAACTACAATAACTCTAATATTATACATACTCTTTATTGCTACAATAGATTGTATGATTTCCTCTTCACTTTCTTTTGTTGAATCAACATCTATAATTATTTGTTTATAATTATTTAAGTTCTTCAGTTCTTGAATTGCAAATCTTTTTAAGCTATCAACTCCTGTTAATACTTGTGGTGTTTCAAATCCATTTTCTTTGCATACTTCGTAAATTAATTTTTCATTTTCTCTAGTAATTGCTAAAATCAACTTTATCCCTCCTTTGCAACAAAAAAGACTACCATTTCTGATAATCTTCACTTTCATATAAATTATATTTATTTATTAATTGATTCAATGATTTCTTTTACAACTGCCCATTTCCAAACAATTCCTAAATCGCTATCTTTATGGATTCTTCCACTATAAACTCCTACTTCTTTCATAAAATGGTCTCCCCATATAGCAAATCCATCTTCTCTATAGTGTGAATCAAATCCTTGTTTACTATAATAAATTACTGGTGATCCTGATTGTCCTTGTCTCGTTTTACTATCAATTAAAAATGCTGGTAATTCCTCATCATTAAAATTTAAATTTAATGACGGATCACTTGCTACTGTTCCTGAAGTCCATACTGCATGTGGTTCTTCTTTACTTTTTACCGTATATCCCAATGGGAAACCTAAGACAAATACATTTTCAGTAACATCTAGATTGTAAACTGTATTCATATCAAATCTTTCTCTATAATGTTGCAAATTTGGATATTCTTCAAGTAAAATGGCTACAACATCTACTTTGGAACCATATATAGGATGTTCATACCATAACTTGTTATCTTCATCATCATATAATCTAATAGTTTTTTCAGTCCACTCGAAATTGTCATTATCGCAATCAATGTATTTCTTATATTTTACAATTAATTTATTTGGTATAGCACAGTTGGAATTTAAACATTGTTTCGTTATAAAATTTTTTCCTGAAACAACATGCCAATTGGTTATAAGATATTTATGACCATATTGTACTTCAAATCCTGTTGCAGTCCCCAATTCTATATCGTTAAAAAAAGCTTTAATAAAAATTGGTTTAGTACTGTTTTCATTAACTTTTGACATATAATTTTTGTTCCTCTCTTAAAAAATTTTTTATATTTCTCATCTTTTTATATAATTATTAATCTGCTCAAATATTATCATATTTTTCCATGTTTTTCAACAATTTATACCTCATTTCCCCAACAATCCCAACCATCTACTGTTTGTCTTGCAAATAGTTCTATTCTAGGCATATCTCCTACAAGTTCAACTATTTTATCTCTTACTATAGCTGGTTTCTTGCTATGTTCTTCTATATGAGTGTCAATTATTTGTGATACTTTATTGGATTTTCTTTTTATTGTTCCCTTTGTTCCAATTAAACAAAGTTCTGAATTTGCTCTAGTCCAATGTCCTAATCCGAAAAACCATGTATCACTAACTTTATTTCTTTTTACCCAATTAAATCCACAAGTTTTGTACTTAAATCCCCATTCTTTCATAACTTTTAATCCATCTAATAAGCAAGGAAAAGTTACCCATAAAAAAAGTACACAATCTTTTTCTGATATATTCTTGATTGTATCCTTCATATTAACTATTTCTTCAACTTTCATTGTTTTATAATGTTTTTCTGCTGTTCCCATTCCGTCTCTCCATGTATTATAATGCCATGGAGGATCTGCATAAATTATATTATATTTATTTTCCGTATTATTTATATCTATTACCAATTAAACCTCCTTGTTTCCAAATAAATATTCCCTTGGATTTAGAAAATCTCCACTTTGCGACTTTCTAATTTCAAAATGTAAATGTGAGCCTGTACTATATCCAGGATTCGGATCACGATTAGGATCTCCTCCTTGAATTCCAACAACTGTATCTTGCTCTATTTCTTGTCCTTCTACAACATCAATCCTAGCTAAATGGGCATAGAAGGTATAATATGTTGTTCCATTTTCATTAATATGTTTTACTTCTACACAATTTCCATAGCCTTGTTGTACTCCTGCAAATACAATAGTTCCTTTTTCAACTGATGTAATATTTGAGTGCCAAGCTCCTGCTAAGTCTATTCCTGTATGAAAACTCTGCTTTCTAGTTACAGGATGAATTCTTGTTCCAAATTCACTTGTAACAGTTGCATTTTGAACAGGCATAGGAAATGTTCCATTATATTCTAAATCTTCAATAGTTACAGTAGGAGCATAGGTGTCGTGCATTTCAACTAAAGAATAATAAGAACTATCTGTAGCTTGTCCATCATCTCCAAATCCAAAGAAACTTTTTATTTTATCTATTGTTGATGTTAAAGCAAATAATGGTATCATTATTATAAATGTAAATACCACTATTGCTATAATTATTCCTATAATTAATCTTTGTCTTTTTTCTTCATCTGTTATTTGACTTATTACTACTTTTGCGATTAATTTTGCTGTAGCAGGATCTAAAGCCATTACCTACCACCACCTTTACCAAAATACTCAAACTCAATAGGAAATATATCAAACCTAACAAATATTCTGTTTGAGCCTATGATAAATAAAGCTAAACCTCTTTTCTTTTTATATAAAAACTCTGATTGTCCCTCACTTAACTTAAATAGCTCTGTTGTTTCTTCTAGATTTACTCCATCAGTCCCCATTAATATTTTGTATGTAGCCATATCAAGTATAGCTTGTCCATACATTTTTATTGAATCATCAAGAAAATCTACAATAGAATGTGAAATTATAACTAAACTTCCTTCATATTTCCTACATCTTTTTGCTACATTTCTTAAAAATATTGTTGTTTCAGGAACTCTCGAATCAATTAACAAATAAGCTTCATCACAAACTAGCATTGTCTTTTCTTCTTTATCTCTACTCATTATCTCCCAACAATAAGTTAGAATATTAAAGTATTGAGCTCTTTTTACTTTGTCATCTGCATTTTGCAAATTAAAGGTATCAAAACATACAATTTTTGCATTATCATCTATTGAAGTATAACCATTAAATAAGCCTTTTTCAGCACCAATGCTAATACCTCTTAATAGACTTCTTAATGTTTCATATATTTTTTGTTTTTCCTCATCAATTTCATTACTTGCTTTCTCTCCTAAAAGATTATATAAATCTATCATAATAGGAAATTTATTATTTGGTATTCCTGAAATATCTGTATCCCAATCAATATTGAATCTGTTATATAATTCTTCTAATACTTCCTCTAATCGAGCTATATGTATTGAATCAAGTTCAGGATATAACAATTTAAAAAATGTTCTTAATGTTTGAAAATGTAGAGCCATTGCTCCCATTCCTTTACTTTTATATTCAACTTCATCTGTTTCTTCATCATCTAAAGGAACTTTTTTTATTTGTAGTGGATTTATTATTCCCCCTTTACCACTCCCTACATCTATCCATTTTTCTCCTAGTTTCTCAACCATTTCTTTTTCTTCTCTTTCAGGATCTATCAAAATCACTTTAGTATTAGTCATATATTCATTTAATATTAAGTGTTTAGCAACAGTAGATTTTCCAACTCCTGCTGTCCCCATAATTACAAAATTTGAGTTTGTTCTATCTCCTCCTCTTTTCCAAGGATCAAGTATTACAATTCCTCCCTTTGTATCTCTAGCAAAATAATATTTATTTCCATCATTAAATCCTGAACTTGAAAAAGGTAATCCTCCAATCCATGTACTCTCTAGCATATTTCTATCTGCAATACTTTTTACAACTGGATCTGTAATAGAAAAAGGCGACATTAACTTCAATGAGTTTTTACTCAAATTCGTTAATACTCGCCCTTTCATTTGCATTGATGTAAGCCTTGTCAAAACTGCCTTAGACCTTTGTTTTAACTCTTCTTCATCTTCTGCAATTACCATTATTGCTATTGTTACATATACTACTGTTTCTCCGTTTAGATCTACTTTTTCAATTAAATCTCTTGCATCTTGTATTTCTCTTTCTGTTCTTTGTCTTAATATTTCATCTGTTATTCCTTCATATTGTGATTCATTTTGTTTTATTCCCCTACTTATGTTTTGCATTAATGTATCTTTTTCTGTTGGAGAAATATTTAAACAACATACTGTATTTGGTATATTTGCAATATTTTCAAGCCATCCTTCTCTTACTTTTTGAGGATATTTTGTTATTACATATACTCTTCCTAAATAATCTCCTACTCTTATATAATTTTTCTTATATTCTATTCCTCCTATTGGACTTAAAATATTAAGTAATGTTTTATTTTCCATTATTCCATCAATTTCTTTTTTCTTCAAATAAACTATCCCTCCTTATTTGCAACAAAAAAAGACTATCATTTTACTGATAATCTTTTAATATAGTCTAACTATTAATTTATAGGTTGTCACTGAGCTTTATCTTGATATTTCAAATCTAATATTGATAATTCAGCCATTCTGTATACATAATCATTTACAATCTTTGCCATTTATGCTATAATAAAGATATACTGTAAATTACAGTATTTTGCAATTTTTAAAATATATACTTTATGAAAGGACGGTTGATGTTATGGCTAAAAACTATAACTGGAGAATCAAACGGGAATATTACAACCTCATCAACAAGGGAATCAAAACTCTTGAGGTAAGGGTTGGATATCCTGATATTAAAAGAGTTCGCGAAGGCGATACAATCACTTTTAAGGACTATTCTAATATCAAGTTTGAGGTTATCCGTGTAACTCGCTATGAAGATTTCCCTGACATGCTCGACAACGAAGACTCTTCTAAGGCAATTCCTGGCGTTACCAAGTATAAAGCTTTAGATATGTATCAAGAAATTTATCCTGAAGAAAAGGAAGCTTTGGGAGTCTATGTATTTGAACTTCGGAAACAAACAAACGATATGAGGATTTACACATTAAGCTCTCTTATCGACAATCACAAGCTTTTCGGAAAATTTGCACAGGCAGCTTATTCTGCTACGGATTACATCTGCAAAGATTATCCTAAGCATTTTGAGTGGTATTGGGCAAAGGAAATTCCCAGGGTATTTAACGGTACTGGCGAAGTTATTATTTGCACAATTAGCAACAATGTAGCCGGTGTAGCATTTTTGAAAAAGGATGATACCGAAAGTAAAATTTGTACATTTCTCGTAGTCGATGACTACCGCGGAAAACATGTCGCAACAACAATGTTAGAACATGCTTTTAAGTACCTTGGTACTACTAAGCCTCTTATCACAATTGCAGACTATAAAATCCCGATGTTTGAGCACATCATCAAGAAGTACAATTGGGAATTAACACAGACCATGAGCGAAGGCTACTATAACAACTCTTCTCGGGAGTTGGTGTATAACGGAAAACTTCCCGAATAATTCTCTATCTGTCAAGGCACAATAAAAACACACTCTTAGATTCGATTGAATTTTTGAGTGTGTTTTCATTATATTTTTTCAATACGTATTCCTACAACACCATATTGTTTTTGTTTTTCTGGTGTATAAAATTCTTCTAATACATTTAATAATTCTTGTTTTGTCATTGATTTGTCAGCTAACATTTCTATATCAAAATCTTCAAATAATTCTTCAAATGTATTATATCTTAATAGCCCTATAACTTTTACTTTCATTGTAATTTCTAATTCAGGTTCTTTTTGAAAAATTATAGTATCTCCTATATTAATTTTTTGTCTTTTTTCATCATATAATCTTAATTCTACTCTCTTTGTTCCATTATTAATATAGTCGAAGTATTTAGGCTGTAATTTTAATATATGTTCCATTTTCTCTACCTCCAATTAGTATTGTAGCATAACTATTTTTTTTTGTAAATATCCTTAACATTTAATTTTCAAACGCTGATTAGTAAATTGAAAAATTTTAATATAAACTTATGTAATATATCTTCTATGTAAATTTTTTACATTATTTTTATTTATCCTTTCATATTTCATTGTTACATCTAATCACAGCGACAACTTTCTATTCCTAAGTTAGATTATATCACTTTATCTTTTATTATACAATCATTTCAGCATTACAACTCTATCTTCAATATCAGAATCTTCTCTATATGCATAATTCATATTTAAAAAACTATTAAATAACTGTATTAATGAAGCTTCATCTAATATCTCTGTTTTAATATCGCATCTTTCAAATTTATTACTTAATTCCATACACCTCTTTAATAAATCTTTCTCGCAATTGTCTGTTCTTTTAGAATTAATCATTATAAAGCTTTGTCTTTCAACTATTTCTCCATTTAAAGACATTCTTTGAACTTCTTTCAAGTGTGTTTTTAATAATCTTTTTTGAATTGCATTATCGGTTGTACCTATTAGCTCTGACAAATATTCTTGCAACGGAGAAATATCAACTGCTCTTGCAATATTAAAATATTTGATATCTTCTTGTTCTGAAGATA
>ERZ779902.879-NODE-879-length-12164-cov-4.193988_pt1 | contig 12164 bp, 7 predicted proteins | sample MGYA00511350_ERZ779902 | MGnify/ENA primary metagenome ERZ779902 (study PRJEB29588, sample SAMEA2146908) | human gut metagenome | biome: human gut; feature: human-associated habitat; material: faeces | place: Denmark | collected 2008/2010 ...
ATTACATCCATAAGCAAAAGGACGCATGAAAAAACTTTCGTTTTTTCACACGCCCATCTATTGCAACAATGTATCATAAGAATAAGGATGTTGAAATAATGTATGTAGAAAGTATAAAATAAGAGTTTTTATTTTGTAATTGAAAATATACAGGATTTGTAGCATAATTAATGGCGGTACGATAGCGTTATATATGGTGTCAGTGTGAGTTGACATGTGTGCTGTGGGATAGGATATATAATAAGGTATATGTGCACAGCATATATATATATGTTATTGAAAAAATGTACAGAAATGAGGTTTAATATGCCGGATAATAATGGAAACAGAATTATGAATATAATATTCAGAATATCTATCATAGGTGTTTTTTATACAGGACTTAAGGCAATATATAATTATTATGTGCTTATGCAGGGATATTCATCATTTAAGGGAGAGGAATTTTTTGGCATGGTAGCACTGCTGGTAAATGATTATATGTTTATGCTCATACTTATGATAGTGGCAGTTATATTTAATGTGCTTACTAAAAAAACATTAAGTAGCAAGGCATTTACAGTAAGGACTGTAAGCATAGTAGCAGCACTTATAGCAGGGCTTATGTCATTTCCAGCAATGGGGATGTTTGCATATATTGCGATAGCCAAGTATCCACAGGTGGCACAGATAACTGCAATACCCGTTGATATATTTACACTTACAGAAGTGTATACATCACCTATGACGGACTGGCTCATACAAAGACCATATCTTTTCTATATGTATTTTGTTTCATTTGCAGTGTTTGCAGTACTTGCCGGAACTTCCCTGTATACAGTGATTAAGACAGTGACGGCAAAAAGTAACAGAATGTAGAAAAAGTGTCGTGAAAAATAGATTTTTACACAGGAAATGAGGATTTGAATGAAGATAGTAACGCCTGATTATTATAAAGATTTCAGATGTATAGCAGGTTACTGTACAGATACGTGCTGTGCAGGCTGGGATGTAGATGTGGATGAAGCTTCCTATAAATACTATAAAAAGGTAAAGGGGAGCTTTGGAAAAAGATTAAAGTCAGTTATGGTGCCATCAGAGGAGGGCGGATGTACATTTACACTTAATAATGGAAGATGTCCGTTTCTTAATGAGGAAAATCTGTGCGACCTATACATGGCACTTGGCGAGGACAAGCTGTGTGAAACGTGTGCAGAGTTTCCGAGGTTTATCAATGAATATGGCGGAATAAGAGAGATTGGAATAGCACCATCCTGCAAGACAGCGGGCGAGCTTATGTTAGGCTACAGGGATGAGCTTACATTTGACGAAAAAGACAGCAATGAGCAGGTAAGTGCCTACAATGATATAGACCCGCTGACTTATATGCAGCTAAGGCAGGCAAGGATAATAGCCTATAATATAGTGTCGGACAGGGACTATACGATAGCTGAAAGGGCTGTGCTCATCCTTATGTTTGCAAAGGATATACAGCATTATCTTGATAAGGAGAGGGACGAGCTTATAATAGGTGTCTGTAAAAGATATGCAAAGGAAGACTACAGGGAAAGTAAGCTTGATAAGGCACGTTCCATAGCTGCGAAAAAAAAGGATGCATACCTTTATACAAGGCGGTTTTTCGACAGGTTCAAGGGTATGGAGGTCATTAATCCAGACTGGAATATATATGTAAGAGAAGTCAATACTTTCTATGAGAAATGTGAGGATGATAAAGCCTTTGCAGATATAGTGCTTGAATTTGACGAATACTATAAGGATAACCAGCACGAATATGAGCAGATACTTATGTATTATGTATACAGGTATTTCCTTGATGCGGTGTACGATTATAATGTCCTGCTTAAGATGAAGGGAGCTGCTGCCGGGCTGCTATCACTAAAGATTATGGATGTGGCTGACTGGTATCTTAATGATAAGAAGTTAGACTTTGTAAGACAGGTTGACCTTGCACATCTTTACTCAAGGCAGTATGAACATTCTTATTATAATTATGAAGAGTACAATAAGTTTTTTATGACTAAGAGAAGATATGGTTATGAAAATCTTATAGCACAGCTTTTTGCACTGGAATAGGCGTAGATAGCCTGGTAAGCCGTGTGAAAGTAAAATAAAGTCTATAATCAATCAGTTTTAACTGGTTAAATAAAAAGGTGTGAATATTTCGCATATAGGATTGGTGCCGGCGCACACCAGACACTAATCTGTTATGCAAAAAGTGCGCGGAAATGAGGATTATTATGAAGATGATACTTAAGTATCTGGAAAAACTTAAGAAAGAATGTGTTCTTGCACCTCTTTTTAAGATGCTTGAAGCACTATTTGAATTGTTCGTACCACTTGTTGTGGCATCAATTATCGACAGAGGTATAGCCAATCAGGATACAGGCTATATCGTAAAGTCGTGTCTTATGCTGCTTGCACTTGCTATTATTGGTCTTACATGTTCAATAACAGCGCAGTATTTCAGTGCAAAGGCAGCAGTAGGATGTGCGACAGGCATAAGACATGCACTGTTTAAGCATATCCAGTCACTTTCATTTACAGAGCTTGACGAGCTTGGAACATCAACGCTTATGACACGAATGACAAGTGATATTAATCAGGTTCAGAATGGTGTTAATCTTGTATTAAGACTTTTCTTGCGTTCACCATTTATAGTATTTGGTGCGATGATTATGGCATTTACTATAGATGTAAAGGCTGCTCTTATATTTGCAGCAGCTATTCCGGTGCTTGCCATAATCGTATTCGGTATTATGGTTGGTACAAGACCTTTATATAAGAAGGTTCAGGCTGGTCTTGATACTATTCTTGGAATAACAAGGGAAAATCTTACTGGTGTCAGGGTAATAAGGGCATTTAACAAGCAGGAGGATGAGCTTAAGCATTTTAAGGATAAGAATGAAGAGCTTAATCATCTTCAGAAGTTTGTAGGTAAGATATCAGGACTTATGAATCCTCTTACTTATGTAGTTGTAAATGTTTCTATCATAGCACTTATATGGGTAGGTGGTGTGAGAGTTAATCAGGGAGCTTTAACACAGGGACAGGTTGTAGCGCTTTATAACTATATGTCACAGATACTTGTTGAGCTGATTAAGCTTGCCAACCTTGTTATAAATATAACAAAGGCACTTGCATGTGCAGGACGTATCCAGTCTATATTTGATGTTAAGCCAAGTATGCAGGACGGTACAGGACACGTAAAGGAAACTAAGGATGATGTTCCTGTTGTTGAATTCAAAAATGTATCTCTTACTTACAGTGGAGCAGGTGATACAAGTATAGCAGATACAAGTTTTAAGGCGTACAGGGGACAGACTATCGGTGTTATCGGTGGTACAGGTTCAGGTAAGTCAAGTCTTGTCGGACTTATTCCAAGATTTTATGATGCGACAGAGGGCGAGGTTCTTATTGATGGTGTCAATGTCAAGGATATAAGTATAGAAGAGTTAAGGGATAAAGTCGGCATAGTTATGCAGAAGGCAGTTCTTTTTAAGGGCAGCATAAGAAAGAATATGCAGATGGCAAAGCAGGATGCAACTGACAGTGAGATAGATGAGGCACTTGCCATAGCACAGGCTAAAGAGTTCGTTGATAAGAAGGACGGACGTCTTGATTATATGATTGAACAGGGCGGAAAAAATCTTTCAGGTGGACAAAGACAGCGACTTACTATTGCAAGAGCTGTCGTTAAGAAGCCGGATGTGCTTATCCTTGATGACAGTGCATCAGCGCTCGACTTTGCTACAGATGCAGCACTCAGGAAGTCTATAAGGACAATGCCAAACAATCCTACAGTATTCATAGTATCACAGAGGTCAGCATCACTTATGCATGCAGATAAGATTATCGTGCTTGATGATGGAAAGGTTGCAGGAATTGGAACACATAGTGAGCTTCTTAAGAATTGCGAAGTATACAGGGAAATATATAATTCACAGTTTAAGGATGCGAAGGGGGCGTAATTGCTGTATTGCGTGAATTGTAAAGCAGTGGAGCAATCCGTTAATATCAGTGGGACAAAGTATACTTGTATGATAAGTATCGTAAACTTTAGATGCAGATGATTATATATAATGCTTTATTGTTTTGCAATTAATGAATTTTAATACATTTGGTACTTATATCATACTATAAATGAAATGGAGTAGTTATGAAAGATAATAAGAATAAAAAGAAAGCCCAGAAGGGCACGCTTTTAAAGGTTCTTAAGAGGATAAAGAAGTATAGTGGTTTTCTTATACTGTCTATACTTATGGCAGCAGTAACTGTTGCTTCTACTTTATATGTTCCTATTCTTGTCGGACGTGGAATAGACCATATAGTAGGACCTGGCAATGTTGACTTTGCTGGCATAGCAAAGGTACTTACAACAATAGGTATTGTGGTTGCCATAACAGCACTGTCACAGTGGATAATGAATATATGTAACAACAAGATTACTTATCATGTAACAAGAGATATAAGAGATGAAGCTATGGAAAAGATACAAAGGCTTCCGCTTAAGTATATAGACGGACAGTCTTATGGTGATATCGTAAGCCGTGTTATTGCGGATGTTGACCAGTTTGCAGATGGTCTTCTTATGGGCTTTACACAGTTTTTCTCAGGTGTGCTTACTATAGTAGGAACTTTAGTATTTATGCTTACTATTAATGTAAAGATAACTCTTGTAGTTGTACTTATTACGCCGGTTTCATTTCTTGTGGCGAGCTTTATAGCCAAGAAAACATTTTCAATGTTCAAGCTTCAGTCAGAAACAAGAGGTGAACAGACAGCCTTCATAGATGAAATGATAGGTGGAGAAAAGGTTGTAAAGGCATATGGCTATGAGGGTGAGGCTGTTGCACGTTTTGATGAGATTAACGAAAGATTACAGAAGTACTCATTAAGAGCTATATTTTTCTCATCTATAACTAATCCTTCAACAAGATTTGTAAATAGTCTTGTGTACGCAGGTGTTGCGGTAACAGGCGCATTTATAGCTATATCAGGTGGAATTACAGTAGGACAGTTATCAAGCTTCTTAAGTTATGCTAACCAGTACACTAAGCCTTTCAACGAAATCTCGGGTGTCATAACTGAGCTTCAGAATGCGCTTGCATGTGCTGCAAGAATGTTTGAACTCATAGAAGAAGAATCGGAAATTCCAGATGCCCCAAATGCGGTTGACGTAAAGGAAGTTGATGGACGAGTAGACCTTGATAATGTATATTTCTCATATACACCGGACAAGAAGCTTATTGAGGACTTTAATCTTCACGTAAAGAAGGGTCAGAGAATTGCGATTGTCGGCCCTACAGGATGCGGAAAGACTACAGTTATTAATCTTCTTATGAGATTTTATGATGTTAATTCAGGAAGCATAGATGTATCGGGAACTGACATAAGGGAAATGACAAGATATTCTTTAAGACATGGCTTTGGTATGGTGCTTCAGGAAACATGGCTTAAGGCAGGAACTATAAGGGAGAATATTGTTATGGGTAAGCCGGATGCAACGGATGAAGAGATTATAGAGGCTGCAAAGGCTTCACACTCTTACGGTTTTATAAAAAGGCTGCCTAATGGCTTTGATACTGTTATTGGTGAAGACGGAGGAAGTCTGTCACAGGGTCAGAAGCAGCTCTTATGTATAACAAGAATTATGCTTACAAGACCACCTATGCTTATTCTTGATGAAGCGACATCTTCTATTGATACAAGAACAGAAATCAAAATCCAGAATGCATTTGCAGAGCTGATGGAGGGAAGAACAAGCTTTATCGTAGCGCACAGACTTTCAACAATCCAGTCGGCAGATGTCATACTTGTTATGAAGGACGGTCATATCATAGAAAAGGGTAATCATGAAGAGCTGCTTGCAGCAGGCGGTTTCTACAAGACACTTTATGAAAGCCAGTTTGATACGGCTACGGCATAGGGATGTTTGCAGAAAAATGATGTGGTGTATCCGCCATATAAAATCAGAACAGTAAAAGATTTAGTTAATATCTAATATCACGAGGAAAATTTATGAAAATATTTCTTACAGATATATCAAATATGGATGATAACATTATGAATAAAGGACTTGAACTTGTCACTGACTACCGAAGAAATAAGGTTGAAATGTGTAAGTTCAGGGAAGATAAAGAAAGAAGCCTCGCTGCGGGGCTTCTTCTTAATTATGCTACGAAAATGTATGCTGAATGTATGAAAATGCAGATGAAGTATGAGCCTGTTATTGATGATGTAAAAGATGGTATCGAGTGTAATGTAGAGAATAATTCTAAAAATAATAACGGATGTGATGGCAAATATAATAAAGAGAATAATATTGAATATAAAACAGACGGAAATATTATTGTTAATGTCAGGCTTGATGAGTTAGTTGAAAATTATGATGCTTCATATGATTATGATATAGAGTATGTGGCAAATGGAAAGCCTTTATACAGGAATTCAGATATATATTTTAACTTATCCCACGCAGGTAATTATGTCGTGTGTGCGGTATCGGATAAAGCTGTGGGAGTTGATATAGAAAGACAGAGAAAGAATGTAATCAGGGTTGCAAAGCGTTTCTTTACGCAGGCAGAATGTGACTGGATAGGTGATGACAGCTTAAAGTTCAGCAGAATATGGACACTTAAGGAGGCGTATGCAAAGCTGACAGGTGAAGGAATTGCGGGGACAGTGTCTAAAGCAGAGTTCAGGCATGAAGCAGATAATGGAATTAATGATGCTGTTGTGGCAGACAATGCTATTTGTTCAGATAATATAGAAAAAGTGAAAATGTATATATCTGGTAAAAAAGTGGATAATATAAAAATATACGAACTTAATATTATTAAGTCAGAATATGCTATATCCGCTATAGAGTACGTTTCTGACTAATGATTGTTATAAAATAAAAAACTAGAGCTTTTTTATCAAAAAAAGGGTGGAAATTAAAAAAAAATGACTGTATAATGTAGAAAAAATTTTGCAACGAAGATGTAGCCGGTAGTAATTATGTGTACTGCCGGATATTTATTTTTTCGTGGATTGTGTGGATTGCAGAGTGGTGTGTAATCCTCACACATAGGTGAAGGGCAGGATTTAGTTCCAGAATTCACACATAACTATTATGTTTAAACCAATATGCCATATGGCAGTTAGGAGGAAAAATGGCTGTAAAGTATGTATTTGTAACAGGCGGTGTTGTTTCAGGACTTGGTAAGGGAATAACAGCAGCATCTTTAGGAAGATTATTAAAGGCACGTGGATTTAAGGTGACTATGCAGAAGTTCGATCCTTATATCAATATCGACCCTGGTACTATGAATCCTATCCAGCACGGAGAGGTGTTTGTAACTGATGACGGAGCAGAAACAGACCTTGACCTTGGACATTATGAAAGATTTATAGACGAAAGTCTTAACAAGAATTCCAATGTAACAACAGGTAAGGTATACTGGTCAGTTCTCCAGAAGGAGAGAAGAGGTGACTTTGGTGGAGGAACAGTTCAGGTTATTCCACATATTACTAATGAAATAAAGAGCCGTTTCTACAGAGATTATTCCACAGATGAAACTAAGATTGCCATTATTGAAGTTGGCGGTACTGTAGGTGATTTTGAGTCCCAGCCATTCCTTGAGGCTATAAGACAGTTCCAGCGTGAGGTAGGACGTGAAAATGCTATACTCATCCACGTAACACTTATTCCTTATCTTAAGGCATCAGGAGAAATGAAGACGAAGCCAACACAGGCAAGTGTCAAGGAGTTACAGGGAATGGGAATACAGCCAGATATTCTTGTCTGCCGTACAGAACATCCTCTTGAACCGGGTATTAAGGACAAGATTGCATTATTCTGTAATGTTCCTAAGTCACATGTATTACAGAACCTTGATGTTGAAATTCTTTATGATGCACCACTTGCTATGGAGGAGGAGCATCTTGCACAGGTAGCCTGCGAATGTCTTGAACTTGAGTGCCCAGAGCCAGACCTTGATGAGTGGAGAGCTATGTGTAAAGCATGGAAAAATCCTACAAAGAAGGTTACAGTTGCACTTGTTGGTAAGTATATACAGCTTCATGATGCATATATATCAGTTGTTGAAGCACTTAAGCATGGTGGCGTAGCCAATTCATGTGATGTTACTATAAAGTGGGTTGACTCAGAAACAGTAACTGCTGACAATGTATCAGAAATTCTTTCAGATGTATCAGGAATTCTTGTTCCGGGCGGATTTGGCGACCGTGGTATAGAAGGTAAGATACAGGCAATAAGATATGCAAGAGAGAATAATATTCCATTCCTTGGTCTTTGCCTTGGTATGCAGCTTTCTATCGTGGAATTTGCAAGAGATGTCATCGGATACGAGGATGCACATAGTGTTGAACTTAAGCCTGATACAACTCATCCGGTTATTCATCTTATGCCAGACCAGGAGGGTATTGATGATATCGGTGGTACATTAAGACTTGGTTCATATCCTTGTGTACTTGCAAAAGACTCTAAGGCATATGAGCTGTATGGGGAGGAAACTATCCACGAAAGACACAGACACAGATACGAAGTTAACAATGATTACAGAAAAGTTCTTGTTGAAAATGGTATGGAACTTTCAGGCATTTCACCAGACGGAAGAATAGTTGAGATGATAGAGATTAAAAATCATCCTTGGTTTGTGGCTACACAGGCACATCCTGAATTAAAGTCAAGACCTAACAGACCACACCCATTATTCAGAGGATTTATTGGTGCGGCACTTGATTATCAGGATAAGAATACTGGAAAGTAATTAATAGTGAATAATAATTCTGAATATTTATAGAATATGTAAAGCCTGTAGTATGGGAAGTATATTTCCATATTACAGGCTTTTGCAATAAAAAATATTAATAAAAAATAAATAGTGTGAAACCTTTGATTTTAGGTTGATTTATAAATATTCCTTCTTTATAATAAGTATTGTCTGTTAATATGAGGATAAAAGATTAAAAAAAGTATGTAATATTATAACATACTGTCTGCAATTATCGTGATATTTTTATAGGCTGAGAAGGATGCTGCCAAAGGCTTATGGCAGACTATGAGAGTATAAAGAAACTAGGAATGGAGACACAGGATGGATAATTACAACAATGGTAATAATTACGGTGGTGGTAATAACAACAATAACCGTAATGACAGAAATGGCAATAATAATAAAAAGCCTAAGAATGTCAACCTTATTGTGTTTATTATAATAGCGGCTGTTATAACATTTATTGGTATAACAATGCTTAACAGTCTGTTAAGAAATGCCACATATAAGGAAATATCTTACAATGAATTCATCGAAATGGTGAATAATGATGAGGTAGAGAGCGTATCGCTTGAACAGGACAGAATACTTATTACACCTACAGAGAGTGCTCAGGAAAGTAATGGTGTCAATAAGCTTGGTTACACATATTATACAGGATATGTCAACGATGACAGTCTTGTACCACTTCTTAAGAGAAAAGGAATTGAATTCACAGGATATATACCAGATTCAAGTTCTTCTATAGTTGAGTTCCTTGTTGCATATGTTCTTCCATTCCTTTTCATATATGTTATATTTGCCTTTGTATACAGAAGAATATCCAAAGGCGGCGGTATGATGGGCGGCATGGGTGTCGGCAAGAGTACTGCGAAGGTATATGTACAGAAAAAGACGGGAGTTACATTTAAGGATGTAGCAGGACAGGATGAGGCAAAGGAGTCACTTACTGAGATAGTTGATTTCCTTCATAATCCGGATAAATATTCAAAGATAGGTGCAAAGCTTCCAAAGGGTGCTCTTTTAGTAGGTCCTCCTGGAACAGGTAAGACACTTCTTGCAAAGGCTGTAGCCGGTGAAGCGAATGTTCCATTCTTTTCACTTGCAGGTTCAGATTTCGTAGAGATGTTTGTAGGTGTAGGTGCTTCACGAGTAAGAGATCTTTTCAAGGAAGCTACTAAGCAGGCTCCTTGTATTATATTCATAGATGAGATAGATGCCATAGGTAAGAGCCGTGATTCAAGATATGGCGGCGGTAATGATGAGCGTGAGCAGACATTAAACCAGCTGCTTGCAGAAATGGACGGTTTTGATTCTTCTAAGGGCTTATTTATCCTTGCCGCAACGAACAGGCCGGAAGTGCTTGATAAAGCGCTGTTAAGACCGGGACGTTTTGACAGAAGAATTATTGTCGATAAGCCGGATTTAAAGGGCAGAATTGATACCTTAAAGGTTCACTCCAAAGATGTATTAATGGATGATACGGTTGATTTAGAAGCAATCGGACTTGCAACGAGCGGTGCGGTTGGTTCGGATCTTGCCAATATGATTAACGAAGCGGCGATTGCGGCAGTCAAGGACGGCAGAAAAGTGGTATCCCAGAAGGATTTATTTGAAGCCGTGGAAGTGGTTATTGCCGGTAAGGAAAAGAAAGACCGCATTTTAAGCAAGGAAGAAAAACGCACGGTTGCATATCATGAAGTCGGTCATGCGCTGATTACGGCATTAAAGAAAAATGCCGAGCCGGTGCAGAAGATTACAATTGTACCGCGTACAATGGGTTCTCTCGGCTACGTTATGCAGGTGCCTGAAGAAGAAAAGTACCTGATGACAAAGGACGAACTGATGACAAGACTGGTAACACTGCTTGGCGGACGTGCCGCAGAAGAAGTCGTTTTTGATACGGTAACAACCGGTGCGTCAAACGATATCGAAAAGGCAACACAGATTGCCAGAGCCATGATTACCCAGTACGGTATGTCGGAAAAATTCGGGCTGATGAGTCTGGAAACCGTTGAAAGCAAATATTTGGACGGTAGTGCAAGACTGAACTGTTCCGATGAGACAGCGGCAATGATTGATGATGAAGTTAAAGAACTGTTAAAAGAGTGCTTTGCGGAAGCGAAGAAGCTTTTATCCGAAAACCGCGATGTATTAGACGAGATTGCAAAATATCTGTATGAGAAAGAAACAATTACCGGAAAGCAGTTTATGGAAATTTACCGTAAGGTCAAAGGAATTCCTGAACCGGTAGATACAAGCCATATGACGATTTCAGAAAAGGTTGCAGAAAGCGTATCTTTTAATGAAGACGGAAGCTATTCCTCAACGGTCAATCAGGCACCGCCTGCGCCGTGGGAACACTCGCAGCAGACAGAAGCACAACAGCCATCACCAGAGCAGACGGATAAAGATGTTCCGGCACAGAATACAGAAAAAGAGGAAGACCGGAACACAGAGCAATAAATCATAAAAGTTTCAGATATGAAATCCCCATTAGCAGTAAATAAGCTGCTGATGGGGATTTTTTAACAGTACGCTTGACAGCGCACGTTTTGAAATAAAGATTGACAGGGTAAAAGAAATGGGATAATATCAATTTATATTTAGGGAAGGAAAGAAAAGAATGTCATTAGTAGTGCTTGTACTTTTTGGAATTGTACTTTTTAATATGGTACGTGGATACCAAAGAGGTGTTCTTATGGTGCTTTATTCCATTGCAGCATGGGTTGTCATTTTGATTGCGGCGAATGGTCTTGCACCCAGAGTCAAAGATTTTATGGTAAATCACACAGGAATTTATCATTCGATTGAACAATCCTGTGAAAAAACTATCAATGACCGTTTGAGCCAGTCTGTAGATGAGCAGCTGGATCATACCGGAGAAGATACGGCAGGAGTACTGCAGAATCAGGGGATTTATCTGCCAAAGCAGATGGTTGAGCAGTTGGAGAACAACATGGCACAGGCAGGTAATAAAATTGTGCAGGAGAGCGGCATTGCGCAGTATGCTGCAGAATATATTACGCAGTTTATATTGACAGGTATTTCATACTTTTTGACGGTGCTGGTATTAAGCATTCTGTTGGGAATTGTAAAACGTATGTTTATTGTTGCCAACCATATTCCGATACTGGGTGGTGTCAATAGAATTCTGGGACTTTTACTCGGTCTGGTGCAGGGTGTTATGGCTGTCTGTATTATTTTATATTTTGTATCCTTAATCAGCACAACCGGATTAGGAAGCTGGCTCTATGGTCAAATAGAAGTGAATCCTGTCACGCTTGCCATATATAACAGCAATCCGATTGTGGTTTTTCTATTGTATATTTTTAACAGCTGGATTTAACAGCTGCGTTGAATAAGCCGGAAGGTTCCACTGGC
>ERZ779902.881-NODE-881-length-12136-cov-2.618988_pt1 | contig 12136 bp, 14 predicted proteins | sample MGYA00511350_ERZ779902 | MGnify/ENA primary metagenome ERZ779902 (study PRJEB29588, sample SAMEA2146908) | human gut metagenome | biome: human gut; feature: human-associated habitat; material: faeces | place: Denmark | collected 2008/2010 ...
TCCTTCGATTCTCCTCATTACATAGAATCCATTGGAATAGAGGACAATGAGTTTTGATGATGATCTTCTTGGATCGGAATATGTTTGATAATGATGTATTTCGTAATTGAATTGACATTTCACCATAATCCTTGAAACAACTTCCTCGATAAATAAAAGTGGAGTATTCACTCAACTTATCCTTTTTGTCTTTCTTCACTAACTGATTCTTGTAATCATAGAGATCGAATAGATCCTCAAACTTGTACTTGGATTCCACTAACTCATTATTGAATACAATCCTTACATGTCAACTTGGCATCAAGAATACTGGCAATTGTATAAGCACTCACTAATCCATAGAGATTATTTCCTAGTCCTCCAGAATAGTGAAAGAACTTAACTTCGCGATCATACAAACGAGGAGATAAGGAGAAATCAACACGATAGAGAGTGAGATTCACCATAGCATTCAATCCATAACTAATGAATAGAACATAAAAGAAAACAGAAACAAAATAGAATAGAGAACGAAATCTCATATTAATACTGTTTCATTCAACAAACAGGAGAATGGATCTTCTGGATTGTCTTCCTTAGTTGTTGTGTGTAATAACTATGATTTGAATACAAGGAGGGTTTTCCATTTCTCAATCCTCTTCTGAAATGAGCAATTCGTAGATATATTGGATCAGCATAAGCATTCAATCTTGATTGAATGGTATCATGAATACGAACTAATCCATCAAAGATATCAAAGATGATCAGTTTCTCTCTCCTTGTTTCTTTGAATGTGTATCGATATGGATAAACATCAAACTGAGTTCCATTTCCTAATACTTCTTCTCGATTCTTTTCATCTCCATCTTTGTCAGAAGCATATTGAGAAGGAATCTGGATTGATGACACATTCTTATTCCTATAGATGTGAGTAGCACTGAAAAGATCGAAAGGATACTTCTCACTGAAAACGAATTCATCAAAGTCACAGAATAGAATGGATTTGAATTGATAACGATAGAAATAGAAACAATGATTGACTTGAACTTCTTGATTGCTGTGAATGATCAAACCATGAATACCATTGCGTGGCCAATTGAATTGTTTCAGAATCAGAAATCCATTCTCAATAATGTGTTTGAATTCAGTATAGAAGGATGGATTCACATCTGTTACATACACAATAATGTGATCAACTCGTAACATGAGGAAGAATGCAAACCAGTTCCTCATTTCATTGATAGAGTTTTGTTTCGCAGCATATACACACACTGCCATATTCTGTTTGACAGGAGGAACTGCTCGAACACACACTTTGATTCCTGGATACACATGCTTCAAGTGATTGTCGATGAGATCAACTCGAATGACACTATTCCAGAGTGATTGTTTTTCATGGATCACAAATCGGATATGATTGTGTTGAGCTTGAGGAATGAATGGCCTTGAGTTGAAGTATTGCTTCCCTTGATACACAAGAGTATAGTTGACATGAGTGTGATTGGAGCAATCTTTCAAATGCCACACATTGATGAATCCCTCAATGATAAGAGTGTTGTGTTCAACCACACCAAACAAATCAATGATTTGTTCCTCTTCAATTCCATTTGTCAAGGTCATAAAGTAATCAGTAGTATCTTGACAGAATTGAGAGAAGATGGTTGTTCTTTTCAAGAACAATTTATCTTGGGATAGTTGATTCTGAGTTGAAAGAGAATGTTTCTTCCAATAAAGAGAGATACTGAGATAGAGGATATAGAGAATTAACAATCTCCTAAACATCAAAAGAATGACTGTTCAATGGATTCAGTAATACAAACAAACAGAAAGATGGATCATTCTCACTTTGAAATCAAAAATGAGATTCAATGGAGTAGTCGAATTGCTTGTTGAAGTGATCTTGTGAAGATGAATGAATAGTTGTTGTAAACAGGATGTCCTTTTCTTGGTTTTCGTTTGAAATGAGCAATTCGGATTACATCTTCAGATGCCAAGATTGTGTTCATTGAGTGTCTCATATCATGAACTCGAAGAAGACCATTGAAACAATCCTTAATAGCAATCTTTGTTCTTCCTGATTCTCTGATAGATAATCGATAAGGATATGCTTCAAACTGAGTTCCATTTGAGAAGTATTCATTACGATACAGAGTTGTGAGATTCTCATCTACATGATATTGAGATGGAATCTAGATCAAAGAAAGAAACCAATACTTACAATAAAAGCAATAATACCCAATTGATCATAGTAGTTGACAGCCAATTGAAGATTGAAGGGATATGTCATACTGTACACATACTCATCAATATCACAGAGAATCATCCACTTCACACGATGTCGATTGGTGTAGAAACACATGTTTATCTGAGCATACTGGTTACTACATTGGATGCGACCATGGATCTGGGTTCTTGGCCACTGATAGTTCTTCAATTCTACAAGTCCCTTTTCAATACTATCATGAAGAGATTCTTCTAGTTCTGGATATGGTTCAGAAATGTAGAGAATAACCAATTCCACTCTTTGAAGGAATTGAAAAGCAATCCAAGATCGTATCTCATTCAATGGATCTCTTCGAGCGATATATGCACAGGCAGCTAGATTCTTCTTCACAACAGTATCTTTGATACAAAAGCGAACATTCTGATACACAACTCCAAACACATTATCTCGGATTGTGGCATATTGTATCTTATTGAGAGATTCATCATTCATAATGGGAACAGAGAATTCAAGTTGAATATGAACTGCTTGACGATAACATGGTCTTGTATTCTCATACCATTTGGATTGATAGAGAAGGGAATAGTTGCCATGTGTCCGATTTCGATAATCATATAGATGATAGGTGTTGAGAAAGACAGTGATGAGAAGAGAATCATTGTTGTAATTGCCATAGATATCAATGAGATGAGGTTCATTCTCCAAATCAGAGAGAGTCATCAAGTAACTCGTTGGATCTTTGCATGAGAATCTTTTAGACAACGAAATAAAACTCACTACAGGATCGATTGATCTCTTTTCAACTCCTGCATAATAATAGAAGGTCTAGAATAAGGAAGATACAGAGATAGGATTACAATACATAATACAAGAATTAGAATCAACTTCATATAACAATCTGTCACAATAAACAATACTATTTGAACACCTAACCATGTTATGTTTCTTTCTCACTATTATCAATAATGATAATAGAATCAGAGATACTCAATTCCTGAAGCAGTGATAGGAAGGATAGCTATTGATAACATCGCTATTGCTCATGCAAAGAACAATCGAATGATTGTTGTAGATATCACAAATACAGGGAAACATATACATCAAGGAGTAGATCGATTCTCACGATTCAAACGAGAAGAGAAGGATATGAAATACAACATTCAGTTCTATAAGCGATACAAGTATTACACTAGTGTCATGAGTAATGCTGACTTCATCTTCAACAACAAGACTGGTTTGATTGAACTCAAATGATATTTGTAACAAAACAACATGTATAGTGAATGAATCCTTGTTGTATCAAACAATGATTATCCATTGATCACATCATCGAATGTTTTCACAGATTGACGGAATTGACGATAAGGAGGTTTCTTAGAAGATAATCGAGTTGCAGAATGAGGAGGATTCATCTCTTTGATTAGAATGGATAGAATGGATTGTTCATATCGATGATTGAATCGATTCACTCCTTCAGGTCGAATACATTTCTTTGTGAAAGCACATTGATAGTATTTCATCAACACTTCATTCACAATTGTTTCATTCTTCATATTCACAATCACATAGGCTGATAGACAATTCGTTTCATTCACTTTCACTCTCTTCACAATCTCATTCTCTTCCAAGAATTCAATTGTTGTTGGATGAACCCATCGACCAATAGAATCAAAAGAGAAAGGAGAATAGATCCCTTCATTCATTCCATATTCTCGATCCTTACTGAAAGATGGAGGTAATACAACACCAGTATCCAACCATACAACCATTCCTTTCCATTCAAATGAAGCATCTACATATCCAATCACTTTCCAACTGTATCCTCCTTTTGTTGCACATTCTGATAATGAGATCCATGTTGGAGCATTCTGAAATGAGAATCTTCTATAGTACACTATTATGTTGGAATGATTCTTGTGAATCTGAGAAATGAATTGTGAGAAATCAATCAGATTGGTTTCAGAGAATCCATAATCGATGATTGTGATAGCATCAAATGAAACAGTATTCAAAGCACTCTTGATAGTTGCTAAGAGAGGATAGAACTGTTTCTTATCACTTCCAATCACCAACATTGTTCCATTGGATGCTTCTATTCTACCAATTCTCACAAATGAAGGAAGAAGTGGATTCTCTTCTCCATATCTCTCATATCGATTCTCAATGTGTTGATAATAGTCTGAGAAATCAATAGGATATCTCACATCTGGATAATCATACTCTATACATCATATTCAATTCTCAGAGAATATGATTGGTGATGAACTGTCCAAATCCATTAAGAGAATGTTTGGAAGAATCATAGAATTGATCCTTCTTGTCATATTGTTGATTCAATTGATACAGATCATATTTGTTTCTGTATGATCGATTCAGAGATAGAGAATTGGATTCTTGTTTTTGATACAGAGTTACTACAAGAGACAAAAGAATCACAGATACTAGGATTTCCTCAACAATCTGAATCATTATTTGGATGAGAATACAATTCTTCTTTCTTCTCTTCATTGTTGCAGTCCTTTTTCATCTGACTTCGAACATCTTTTCTTCTCTCTCAACTATTCAACAGATTCATAGTTCTGAGAATGAAATGAGATTGTATTGGGATAAATCAAATCATACTCTTCATCAATTTGGAGTCTATTCTTTCAATCGTACTTCTCCTTCTCTTAGAATGATGTATAGAATATGATTATGATGATATTCAATATGGAATACCTTTCAATAAGTTCTATTCTATAATGGAGAATCGATATGTGGGATTTGGAAAGAATCCATTTCACTTTCCTGATTATGTCATCACAGGTCATATTCAACCATACAAAGAAGGAAACAATATGCTTCTAATCACTGGATGTTCTGATAATCACTTTGTTTCTGCTGTTCCTGCAATGCTTGCTTGTATCAATGCTTCTGCAACTGCCAATATCGCTTTCATAGATTATGGAATCACAAATGATCAGTTGATTGAATTGGCTTCTGTCTTTGAATACATTCACAAGGTTCATTTGGCAATGAATTCCTCTTCCAAACTCTTCTATCGCAAATTCAATTTCCGAAATGCTCCTTCATGGATGGATATCTTCAATTGTGATACTAGAGGAGGATATTCATGGAAGGTGATTGGATATATGGATTTGTTGTTTGAATGGAAAGCATTAGGAGCATGGATTGATGCTGGATCGATTGTATATGATGGAGTGGATGTTGAATTTGGATATGCAAAGAAAGAAGGAATGTATGCTCCTGTATCTCCTGGAACAGTGGAACGATGGACTCATCCAGGAATGATTGAGTTTGTTGAGAAGACTGGAATGACAAATAAAGTGAATCTAACAGAAGGAAACTGTTCAAGTGGTCACTTCTTCATGGACTTTACAAACAAGACAGCAGTTGATATCATCTTCAAACCATTTCTTCAATGTGCTTATACAATGAAATGTATTACTCCAAAAGGATCAGACAAGAGTAATCATCGTCAAGAACAAGCTGGAATCACTGTATTCCTTCACAATGCTCATCTTATGTATTCAGCTGTTGGTAAGTATTCTCATGTAGCCAGATTCCGTCAAGAGAGATTAGGAGATGATAAGATGAGAGAATTGAGGAAAGAACTGATGAAAGAGATTGAAAGAAGAAATGGAATTGTGATATCTCCTGTTTGTTATCAATGAATGAAGATGATTTGATGTGAGTATGTTGAACAACTCCATTGTATTCAAACAATCATATCAAAAGAAGAATGTTGTTTCATTAAACCATTCCAAAGAATCTGCAATACTATCAGGAAATCTTCGATTCCGTTGAATCTTTGGAAACAATTGTTTCCAGACTCTATCATTGTGTTGTTTTATCGTTTCACGATATTGTAGATTGCATTCAAATACACTACTATAGTTTGTTGTTCTCATGAGTCTGGCTAGATGATTGTAGTCATTGAATTGAATAGAACAGGGAGTATAGAATGAAGCATATTGTGTCCAATACTCAACTGCTCTGATACTTCGATCCTCAGGAGAATAAGGATGAGTTGTGTTTGGATGACGAGGTAACTCATTGGCTCGAGTCCAACAATACTGAATATCATTATTCCTAGCATCAAATCCAATGTTCTCTCTAGCCATCATCCTAGGAGAAGGAACAAAAAGAGGAATAGCTGTAGTGATTAGATCAGCAATGTAATAGGATAACATGGCATAAGGAAAGAGAATAGCTGCTTTGAATCGATTGATATCATTCAACTCAAAGGATCTACGAATGATTTCCTGAATTCGAACAATTGAATCCATATGATTGACAAGCTGCAGTAACAATGGATCGATACTTAGGTCTTCTTTTGAGGCATTTGAAAGGAGCAAAGAGATAATGATTGTATTCAGGTTGATATACTGTTGGAGGTTCATATCCAAAAACACTTGAAGCAATGATATAGGGAACATGCTTTCCAGAATAGTAATTGATATACTCAGCATTATATCTCCCTTCTGCCATCACAATCACAGGAGTATCTGGCTTTTCAAACATCCACTTATAGAGACTATGATTATCTCTTTCATTACATCATTTTGATGGTAAAACGATGTGCTGGAATGAATATCTGGAGTGAAGAAGAGAAGATGACTTGATGATCGATGAATAATATGTACTGAAAACTCAGTTCATCATTACACTTTTGAAATCCTAACGATATCCATAGATAGAGATAGGATATGAATAGGAATAGAAACAGAATTGGAAAGAATGAAACATGAACTCTAATGAAAGATGATAGGTCTGAATAATCGCATCAACTGATACACCTCTATTACTAATGATTGTTATGAACTTCATATTAATAAACAATAGAAAGTACTAAAACTGATTACATGATCTTGTTGTGAGATTGAAATGAATAGCAGGAGAATGAGTGACTCGATAGATTCGTTGATGAATAGAACTACTCAAAGAAGAAGCAACTCTACCAAATCCACTTCCTGAACATGTAATCAATCCATCACAATCTGATAATAGAATCATATCAAACAATGCTCCTTGAGTAGCATCATTCTTTGCCATTCCTCGAGTATGAGATCTCTCAAAGAGTGTTGATGTCACTATCAAGTATTCATCTTTCAATGATTCTCGAATCCATTTCTCTGCATAATCTGAATCAGTTGAAAGGAATAGAACAGTATCAGAAGGATTGAAATTGAATTGTTTGATTGTGGATTGAATGAATGATGGAAGTCGTTTCAATTCATCAAATGACATCATTTCAGCATATTCTTGATAATTCGCTAAACATCCTCCCATTCGAATTTGAATACCAACCACATGTTTACGAATGAAGTGTTGTTTCTTGAATTGATTCAATTGATGTTGAAGATAAGGAGAAGGATTCAATAGAAGTCGATAGATGATTTGTTGATAATCTGGAATTGATTGATTGAATGATAAGATTTGATGATTCTTGAGAGTTTGAAGAGTGAATGGAGAATGAATGATAGAATGATTCATTCGACAATCATACAGAACCACATTCCCATCTCCCAAGATTCCTTCAATTGTATTCTCTCCTTCACACATCTCATTTGATCTCTTTCGAATACATCCTTCATAACACTCCTTGTTGGTGAGACGAGTATGATTAGGATAGATGGCATGAGTTGTGACTTGATCAACATATCGATGATCAATGAAACAAGAAGAAGTCACATTCCAGATTGAAGGAGCGATATTCACTACAGATGAATAAATGTCATGAGACAGACGATAGAATCTTCTTCCTGTCACAATAGCATAACTGAGAGAATGATAGATGGAGATGAACTTATGACCCAATCCTCCATTGAATCCATCATGAATGATCTCAAATGAGTTTGGATTTGAAATCATCTTGTTGATTCGATCACACAGAACAGAATAGTCTATTCATCACTTCATTCATCTCTTCACATACTGATTCCATCTCTCCAATAGTACATGTTTGATGAATCATTCAATGAAGATGAGAAGGACAGATGAGATGAACAACAATTGGATGACAAGGAATGAGTATTAGAAATCCTTACAATAATCCAACCATTGTTTTGATTGAAATGAGATTGAACACCTAATGAATAGGATTTGATTCCAATGATAACATAAAGAGAAACAAGAAGAATGAGAAGAATCACTTGATTCATCCAGTACATTGATTTCTGTTTGGAGTATTGTTTATGAAATCCTATTTGATTCTCATTCTCATCCTATTCATATTCACATTCATCTATCATATCCATTCTCAATTCAATAATCAATTCAAATGGATTCAAGATATCGATTACTCTTCTTCTATCATTTCTAGAATCAGTATATCCTTGTCTTCATTCTCCTTCTCCTCAATGTCAACATATTCTCAATACAATTCCATTTCCTTATCAAGTCTGTGGACAATGTGAATTGGAATTGGAGTTGAATCAGATCTATGGACAACCCTTTCATTTCCGACAATCCAATGAAACCAGTTATCCAATCATTCCTTATGGAATGGATTTGCATTATCTTCAGTTTCCTCAACTCAACGATTCATCAACACTTCGAGTATTGATTCTCATTCTTTCATCTGTATCTGAGATTCAACATCGACAAATCATTCGATCTCGATTCAAACAGACAATGAAGTATTCAATGGGATACATCTTCATTCTTGCTCGAAATGAATCTGTGGATCATGAGATTGAGAAAGAGAATCATCAATTCAAGGACATTCTTCAGGTTGATATCATTGATTCTTATCACAATCTCTCATTGACAGTTCTTTCAGCATTTCATTATCTATCTCGATACACTCACATTTCACAGTATCTCTTCAAAACAGATTCAGATTGTATCATCAATCTTCCTCGTCTCAATTCAATTGTTGAAGGATTGAAAGGAGACTATGTTGGAGATTGTCGGAATGGAAGCACTTACAACTATCGGAATTCAAGTCGAAAGAACTATGTACCCAAATCACTGATAGGAACAATGACAAGAATCGCATACTATTCAACAGGAGCTGGATACATGATATCAATGAAAGCATTACCGAAGTTATTGACTGGATATCGATATCTTCCTTTCATTGCTCATAATGAAGATGTGAATGTGGGTCGAGCAATGAGTCTTGTTGGTATTCCTTGTACTATGATTCCTAAATGGAGATGGAATAAGGGGAATGATAGTGAAGATGAATATGTGATTATTCATAAGACCATAACTGATTGTTTCTATTGATCACATTGTATTCATCAGTGAATGATCTATTCAATAGATATCAGGATTGAGACATATCTTGACAACATGATATGATTGTTTGTAGTTATTGAATGATATGTCATGAGACATGTTCTTATTCTATCATGTTTGATTCAATAACTCATTCCTTTTCACATTATCATTTCATTCTTCTTATATCAAGTCTCTTCAATATGTTACAATCTTTCAGAACACAAGTTGTCTATTGATATTGTGATACTTCTAGAAAGGATAATTCAATGGAATAGTGATTTGTGTATTGTATCAAAGAATGTACTAACAATGCATGTTCAGTAGATAATATGTCAATGACCTTTGATCATCATTGTTTATATACCAGAAACTGTTGGTACATTACAAGACTCTCTTATCAAATCCAACATATTGCCACTAACAGCACTTCTGAAACACTGAATCAATCTAGACACTTTGGATCTCACTGTATTCCTCTTGTATCTCTTCTTCATTATTAGAACATATTCACTTAATCCAATCACATATTCATCACATATCTTATGAGTCAAACAATAACATTCTCTTGAATTCAATAGATCATTATCAATCAACCATTGTTCATATTGATTGAATTCATTCCAATATCGATATTCAGTTCTTGATTTCATTCTAATAAACCAATATTCCGTTTCATACTATCATTTCTTTCATCTTCAACACTTAGTATCATTCTTCTCTTATTCTATTGTCAATAGAATCTCATCAACTATCTATTCATTTCTTTCAATCATTTCTGTTGATTCTATCCATTTCTACTGTTACAATGAATCTGTGATAACTGATAGAATGACAATGAGAAAGAGAAGACAAATTCACATTCATATGGAAATGGATAATACTTTGATATCAATCAAATGTTATGATCTACTGGTCTATCATTAGAGGGAGTAATATAGAGAATTCAAACATATGATTCTAGAATGATTCTTAATCTTGTGATTCTGTTCAGTGTTGTTTTACAAGGATTCTCAGATCTCTTTTCTTCCTACTCTTTCTATGATCAATTATCACTTGATATACGACAGAAAGACATCGAATTGATTGATATTGATAAGATGGTAATGATGAAGAAGGAGAACAATGAAGTATTCATCACAGTAGCTACATATGGGTATCGAGAGTTCACTGTTGATTTCTATCAATCAAGCCATCTTCAGGAATACAGTAACTTCTTTGTTGTTGTTCATGATGTTATCTCATATCAAGTAGTCATTGAATCTTCATTCTCAATTAGTTCTTCCATTCTCATCAGATTCCAGTGGTACTCTATAATCAATTTGGTTATGATAAACCATTAGATTTCATTTCTCAAGGATCCAAACAATTCAGTGTTGTTTCTTCATTCAAGTTCACTGTTGTTCGATATTTGTTGACATTGAATGTGACTGTTCTCTATTCAGATTCTGATATCATTCTATTCCAGAATCCATTTCATTATCTACATTCAATCAATACTACTTCAATCATCTTCCAACAAGATGGTTCAATCTGTACTGGTTTCTTCTTCATTAAACCTACTCCTCTCTCTATTGATCTCCTTGATCATTCTCTTCAAGTTGTTAACATGACAAAGAAAGGAGATCAACATGGAATGATAGAGTCATACAAGACATTCAATCTGACTCCAGTTCTATTACCCAATTCATTATTCATGAATGGTGATCTCTTCTTTTATTCTCATCAGTATTCATGGGATGAAGTATCTCCTTCACTCATAATGATTCACAACAATTACATTAGAGGATATGAATGTAAGAGACTACGAATGCTTGAAATGGGATTGATGAAAAGGAGAGAAAAGGATAATGAATCAAATCTGTATCTTACAGCTGAGAGTTTGTCATTCGATAAAAGAGCCATTCGTTCTCAACTCGAACTCCTTGTTTCTCTTTCAAATCAACTGAATCGAATTCTCATCATTCCTCCAATCAAATGTAGAAAAGGAAAGGGATTCTGTACAATCTGTAATCAAGAAGGACCAAATTGTTATTGGGATGTTCTTCAACAACTGAAGAATGGATACAGAGAATCTGTAAGAATGGATAGGATTATTCATTGTAGTCATTCATGATGAAGAATGAAGCTCCTCAATCACTTAAACATGCAGAAGCAATAGAACCATTCTATTACTTCAATTCATCATGTATGCAACAGTATCATCCTAGAGTGTTAGGATTTCCAGCAAGAACAAATGACTCCAATCCTATTGTGTGTAATGTATGTAATGAGTCTTATTCAGAATGTGTTTTGAACCATTTCATCAACTCAACACATACTCTTGTCAGTTTGTATGTTGATTAAGTGTGTTTGTTACATATTCATCTCATTGATCTCTATTGAATTGATTATCATAAAGAGAAGTGATAGTTTCACTATATCAAAGAATTGAATTGGAGAAATGCTTATATGAAGATTAATAATGAACAGAAGGATTGGATGACTCCAATTATTCTATATCATTCATTCGAATGGATTATGTCATTCATTCCATGAACACAATCATAAGAAGAGTGAACTAGAAGATGGAATAGTCATTCTTTCTATTGTGGTACAAGATGATCTTAAGAATATGATTCATAGTAGTATTAGATTCCTCTCTGATGTAGGTCTGATCACTGAAGAAAGAGTATCAATCTGTGTCATCTCATGCTAATCTGTGTC
>ERZ779902.890-NODE-890-length-12035-cov-2.259516_pt1 | contig 12035 bp, 9 predicted proteins | sample MGYA00511350_ERZ779902 | MGnify/ENA primary metagenome ERZ779902 (study PRJEB29588, sample SAMEA2146908) | human gut metagenome | biome: human gut; feature: human-associated habitat; material: faeces | place: Denmark | collected 2008/2010 ...
CACCCGTCGGCAGCTTCGCACCGATCTTTAAGTATCGGTCCGGCTGATCTAAGAAATCCACCATCTCGCAGAGGGATTCCTTTGCCTCCTCCTGACCGGCAACATCCGCGAATGTCACGCCGGTTTTCTTCTCCACATACATCTTCGCATTGCTTTTTCCGATGCCGCCGGATTTGGACATATTCCGCATCAGTAACGACATCAGCAGATAGAAGGCACCGATCATTACCACATACGAGAGAATCGTCGAAACGACTGCATTTTTCCCTTCATCCATTTCCTCAAACTGCACACCCGCCTTCTGCAGACGGTCCACGATCTTGTAATCACTGATGCGGATCACATAATACGTCTTGTCCATCTCCGCACCCGTCTCCTTCGAGATCGGCGTGAAGCTGATCCGGTCATTGTAGAGCTTCACATCGGTAACTAATTTATCATCAAGCATCTGCAGGAACGTGTCATACGTGATCTTCTCCTGTTTGGACTGCTGTATCGCCGTAATTCCCTGCCAGATCATAAATGTCAATAGAATGGATACGATCCATATCACCACCGTCTTGGATGGCTTTTTCTTATTATTATTCGAATTCCGGTTGTCCGAATTGTTCTCCGGGGCGGAATTTTTCTGCTGATTTTCCATATATCATTCTCCGTTATTCAAGCGTACTTATCTATAAATCTCATACAACCATGAGCAAGCTATTTCTTTCTGTATTATTAAGATATTTCTTAAGACATAATAAACCGGAAGCCACATGTCAAGGGAACGGATTCCCTCTCGCGCAGCCCCCGGTTTTGCATTTGATTTTACTTAGTATACGATTTGATCTCGTTCTTTATGCGTATTATGCGTATTATGCATACAATGGATTCTTGTCTGTGATGCTCTTTACAAGTGCCATTGCCTTGTCATTATCCTTGTCAATGACTGCAGCCTTGATTGCATCTGCGATCACAATCATATCATCTTCTTTTGCACCACGTGTTGTGATAGCCGGTGTACCAAGACGGATACCACTTGTAACAAATGGCGACTTTGGATCGTTCGGTACCGTGTTCTTGTTCGCTGTGATATGAACAGAATCGAGAAGCTTCTCCACTTCCTTACCGGTCAGGTCAAGGTTCTGTAAGTCAACAAGCATCAGGTGATTATCTGTACCGCCAGATACAATCTTGAATCCACGCTCAGTCAGTGCCTGTGCCAGACATGCTGCGTTCTTCACAACCTGCTTCTGATACTCTTTGTATTCATCTGTCAGTGCTTCCTTCAGGCAGACAGCCTTACCTGCAATCACGTGCATCAGAGGACCACCCTGAATACCTGGGAACACTGCCTTATTGAAGTTATATTTCTCATTTACTTCATTGCTGGAAAGAATCATACCACCACGCGGACCACGCAATGTCTTGTGCGTTGTGGTTGTTGTTACGTGTGCGTATGGGATTGGGCTTTCATGAAGTCCGGCAGCAACAAGCCCTGCAATGTGTGCCATGTCTACCATAAGCACTGCGCCAACCTCATCCGCAATCTCACGGAAACGCTTGAAATCAATTGCTCTCGCATATGCAGATGCACCGGCTACGATCATCTTCGGCTTGCATTCCTTCGCAATGCGGAGTACCTCATCATAATCAATAAAACCATCATCATTAACACCGTAAGGTACGACATTGAAATACTTACCTGACATATTGACCGGTGAACCGTGTGTCAGATGTCCACCGTGTGCCAGATTCATTCCCATAAATGTATCGCCCGGCTGAATACTGCCATATTTGCCTGTGCACCGGAATGTGGCTGAACATTGACATATTCACATCCAAACAACTTCTTTGCCCGCTCTCTAGCAAGGTCTTCCACTACATCAACATACTCACATCCGCCATAATAACGCTTTCCCGGATACCCTTCAGCGTATTTGTTTGTAAGCGGACTTCCCATAGCTGCCATAACTGCCTTGGATACGATATTCTCTGATGCGATCAGCTCAATATTATGATCCTGTCTGTTGATCTCGTCCGTCATTGCCTGTGCAATCTCTGGATCGAAATTTGCTATTTCATCAAAACTGTACATCTTTGTCCCTCCATCTTGTTATAATTCTATCTGTTAGATTATCGCACATCCCTTGGGGAGTGTCAACCGATTGACCTTAAGATATCTCTGCTTTTTCTTTCTGATTTTTTTTAATTTTTTGTTTTTCTTCCCGTTTAGCTTTTTTCTTCATGTGGTATTTTTCCCGGTATTTCCAGATCAGATCTGACAGATAATAATTGATTTCTGCACCATACAAAACAATCTGCATACCGATATACAGCCAGATGATAATCAATACGACAGATGTCATACTGCCATACATCTTTGAATTATCCGCCGAATATTTGATATATACAGAAAATCCCCGCGTCATCAGCATCCATGCAAGCGAAGCAAGCACAGCTCCGGTAAACTCATGCCGCATATGTCCGCGCCGGTTCGGAAGCTGATAATAAATCAGAAGCAAAAAGACAAAGATAACAAGAAATGTCACAACATTCTTCAAGCTCAAAATCAAAAGTGTTGCATCTGCAAATGCCGGGTAATTGTCAATAATCTTATGGGCGATCTGCGAACCGAATGCCTGTATCGCGATCACGACGATACAAAGTACCATAAACACCAGTGTATATAACGCACAGATCAGCCGCACAAGGAAATAATTTTTGTTCTGTTCCACACCATAAATTTTATTTAACCCGGTCGAGAGTGCCTGAATGCCCTTTGCTGCAGACCACAAGCTGACAAATACCGTAATGAGTGTAAACGACTGCACATTTGCATTGACTACATCATCCACGATATACGCTACATAAGATTCGAGTCCGCTCGGCACAACGCGCAGAATATAGCCAAGTACATTTGTGTTCATAACGGACAGCTTCGATGCGATCATGACAAGCAGCATCATAAACGGGAAAAATGAAAGCATCACAAAGAAAGCAACCTGTGCCGCATACGCTGGCACGCTGTCCGCGGTTGCTTTGTTCACAAATTTGATAATAAACCGAACGACCTTTTTCATACATCCCCCGTTTTGTTATTCTGAATCTGCTGCTTCCTCTCCATCATCCATCGTATAGATCGACGCAAAATCGACATACGAAAAATAATGCCGTAATATATATTTGTAGCTTTTTCCCTGTCTGCCAAGCACGCCGGCACCATAGATACTCATCCCGGCACCATGTCCGAATCCACCACCATGAACGACAAATCCCGCGTCTGTCTTCTCCACATAATAATATGGGCTTGGAAGTGATGTCCAGCCGGTTACCGTCGAACCATCCTGCCGTACAATCTCCTGATTGACTGGATTTAAGATTGCGCGGATATTGCTCTGTCCGCTGATGGATATCGTATGTTCACTTCCGTGAATCACAAGCTTCGATACAACACCGCTCACCGTGCGCTCCGCAACTTCGATCTCTGTCACAGTTCCAAGCTCCGGCACGTCTGCTGATACAAACTCGCCGGTTTCATCCTCGACAAGTATCGCATCTGCCATCAGAGATTTGCGGTTTTCCAAAACTGTCTCAATCGCGTCTGTCATTTCTTCCTGCGTAAATGTAATATCCCACCGGTAATACGGCGAATCTTTATCTATAATAGTATACGCATCACTCTCTGTCAAAAATGCCTCAAAATCTGCTTCATCCGATAAATCGATCTTGTCCTTATCCAGATTCTCCACATTGGACTCCAGATAACTATACGCATCACCGCCCCAGATCTCCGCATTCGTGCAGGTCGTTCCGAAAGATGTGTTAAATGTCATCGGTACGATCAAAGTTCCCCGGTAAGTCGGCACCAGCCCGTATGTATCCTTCACCGCACGGATCGACGCATCGGTCTCTGCCACATTATTATATACCTGACAAAGGCTGGAATCGTCAAGATGTGCATGATATTCTGCATAACTTTCATCCTTTAACTTCGCATACGCCGTTCCTCTGGCACAGATCGCCATCGCCTGCATGGCTGCATCCGGGTAATCCGATGGCATTGCATTTGCCACGACATTTGCCAGATAACGCTCTAACGAAAGCTCATTGATCACATAGATATATCCATCCTTTACATCAAGCTCCATCGTTCCATCGTATTCCGGATTGCCACATTCGCGTGTCACACTGAGCAGTCTGATACGACCACTGTGCGTATCCGGTGTTACTGTCAATGTATCGTCCGGCGCATAATCTTCCGGTGTGATCGTGACCGTCTCACCAGCCTCATATGTTTTCTCCGTCTCATCCGGATATGCCACGGTGAACGCAGATGTCGCCGTAAACTGCACCATTTCCATCTCATACGAAGAGTAATCATCGTTGCTGATGATCACGCGGATATCCTCGCTTTTTAACTCCTGGTTAATCACGACAGCACCAACTTTTCCATCCTGCAGATACATGTCCACATACGAGTAGCCAAGCAGCAGAGACAGACTTTCCTCGTCCACGGCATCCTCATACACATTGTACATTTTATAATAATCGCCAAGTGTGAGTCCGCCGATATTTTCCACCTGAATATCCGTATCTCCCGTCGAAATGACTTTGCCGCGCAGCACCTTCTGTGGTCGTTCGATTTTACAGATGCCTGCATAGTCAAACACGAGATTTGCAACATAGCCCGCCGTCTCATAGCCGGCTTCCGTCTGCCGGTCCGCATCCAGACTTGTTGCAACGGTCACAGCTCCATTCGGGATGCCTTCCTCCGTCCGGGCAGGGTAGGTTTTTTCCAGATTTCCATATAAAAACGTGCATTTTCCATCCGTCACAGACTCCACCCATACATTTTGCAATGTGATCTGGGTATCTCCAAGACGGTTGATCTTGAAGATCTTTCCATTCTTCATATAGACATCGAGCACATTTCCCTCGTAGCTTTCGTCGATTTCAAATTCTGCATTGTAGGTGTCCTGTCCATCGAAAAAGGATGTCTTGTCCTCCTCGGAAATTGCAAGCACCAGAACATCTTTCCGAAGCAGTCCTTTGACGGTTGCCGATGCGACGATCCGCTCATAGAAGTCCTCAAATTCCGCTTTCGTCATGTAGTCAGAATCCTTTTTTCCGTTTAGGGCTTCCTCATAAATAGAAGCTTTCACCTGTATCGTCTGTGCCACAGACTTTACAAATGCCACATCGATGACCTCGCTTTTTTTCAGAGGATCAATCAGGCGGGATAACGCCTCGGATTCTGCCTTTGTATCTGCCAGATAACTGACGACCTTTTCCACATCTTCGTATGTGTAATATAAGCTATAATCCACGGATGCTTCCGTTGTTTCTGTATTTTGTTCCGCTTTATGCATTTGCCGCCCGATCTCATGGCCAGCAATCATAACTACCCCGGCTATAACCAGCAAAAGCATAAACGTGAGTATCTTCTTTTTCACGTATTTTCCTCCAAAAAAATATATCCGGGATGCCGGTTCCTGCCTTTTGACTCCTAGCTGACGCTAGGTGGGCAACCGCATGTGATCCTCTGTCTTCCACTCGAAGGAGGCCTGACATAATATCACAGATATAGGAATCCCGTTTAAAGTAAATGTAGGTTCAAAAATAACAGGAGTTATCGAACATTCCAGATATATTATATTTTTAATATGTGCTAATTATAGCTTACTTATTCTTTTTTTTCAAGATATTTATTCGCTGATGATCTTACGGCTGCAGATATATGTGATCACAAAATAAATACCATAAATCACCAATATCACGGCTGCCGCAAGCAGGATAGAACCAAGCAGTCCGCCCCGTCCAAATGCGGTCAGAATAAACATTGCTGTCTGCATTCCGAAGACGGAATGCACGATTGCGAGTAAAAGCGGCATAGCAAAGAACACGCCCGACTGTGCCAGAAGGGAATGACGGATTTTCTTCTCGTCCACTCCGATCCGGCGCAGGATTCTGTATTTCTCCTTGCTGTCAGCTGCCTCGGAAAGCTCCTTGAGTGACAAAATCGCAGCACCGGAGATCAGGAATACAACACCTAAGTAGATGCCGATGAATACGATCATCGCAGTAAGTCCCACGCTGTTATCACGGAGCCGCTTGCTTGTCTCGCAATTCATGGAATAATAGGAACCATCTTCGCCTAAGACTGCTTCTGTCTTCGCCTCCTGCAGTTTGTAGAAATTCGCATCACTATAGTACTCATTAAGTGCATCCACCTCTGTCTGGTCTGTCGTATTATAATTTGCGGAATAGATATCATACCAGAAATCACAGTCAGACATATCCACAGAATCCGGGACAAGCAGCACGCCTGCATTGCTCTCTGAATTGCTGATGTGTACGATTCCATCCACACAGGTACTGTATTTCGGATGATAGGTCTTTCCTTTTATCGTAACCGTCTGTCCCTCCGCAAGTCCTTCGTTGTATCGTGGTTCCATCTCCCCGTAATTACAGAGTATTACATATTCATCCTCTGCAAGATCGATTGTCGTTCCGCCAAAGGAGCTTACAAACGCATTATAATCTCCAATGTGCATCGTCTCCATCGATGCTTCTTTGAAATAATCCTCCGATCCGCTCTCTGCAAATGCCTTTCCGAAGAAATCTCCGACACGAATTTCTTCCGGTGCATAGAGAATCATTTCGGTCACATCTGTAAGCTTTGATGTATCGATATCACAGGCTTTCAGGTTTTCTTCCACATTATGTCCGGTTATATCATAGTCCTCGGCTGCATCATAGGAATACAGCTTTGAAACCTGCACATCAACCGGGGTACAGGTCTCTAACACATGGTTCATTGAGTTGCGGATTGCCATTGCGCTTGACAGAATACAGATGGTAAAAAAGAGCAGCAGACAGATAATCCCGCCTGAGAACACCGTCGTGTTGATCCGGCTTCCAAGTTCCTTCACACTGAACGAGTTGATACCTTTATAATAAAACCGTCTGCACCGCTTCACGATTGCAAGCAGCATCCCGGATACCGACCAGAATACAAGGAAGGTTCCGATGATACCTTTCGCGATCTGGATGCCAAGTCCCTGAAAGTCAGAGATTGTACGGACACCGGCTGTCACTTTATAATATGCAGTTCCAAGCAGAATAGCCGCTATAATAAATACAAGCACACAGACAACCGGGTTTTTTGCATGGTTTTTCTGTGCCTTTGCGCCTGCATAAAGCAGGTTTATTAACTTGGCGCGGCTGACAATGATTACATCTAATGCCATGACGATCACATACATGATTGCGAAATAAATAATCGTTTTGATGATGGCTGATGTGCTGACCATAAACTGGAAGTTCGTCATATCCGCTTCGAAGAGGTTCGCCGTCACGACACTCATCCCCTGTGAGATACCGATACCGAGCAGTAATCCGATCACCAGAGAGATCACGCCGATCAGCAGTGTCTCGATCACCAGAATCTTTGCCACCTGTGTTTTTCCCATACCGAGCGTTAAGTAGATACCAAACTCCTTCTTCCTTCGCTTCATCAGGAAGGTACTTGCGTACACAACAAGGAAACCGAGCACAACCGACACGAACACACTGACGACAGACATTGCCTCATTCATAAGATTGATGATTTCTTCCGTATTTGACGATACCTTCAGCATAACTGTCTGGCTTCCAAGAGCATTAAATACATAGAAGATTGCTACTCCTAAGATCAATGTTGCAAAATAAATCAGATAATTCTGCATACTTTTCCGGATATTCCGGGCGGATAATTTAAAGAGCATCATTCAAACTCCCCCCTAACACTGTCACAACCTCGATAATGCGGTTAAAAAACTGTTTCCGGGTATCATCGCCTCTGCGGATCTCATTGAAGATCTTACCATCCTTGATGAAGATCACGCGCGATGCATAGCTTGCTGTGAAAGCATCGTGTGTAACCATCAGGATCGTTGCAGCAAGCCCTTCATTCATCTCCTTCATGCTCTCTAACAGATAGCGGGAAGACTTGGAATCGAGGGCACCGGTCGGTTCATCGGCTAAGATCAGCTTTGGATTGGTGATCAGCGCTCTCGCTGCTGCCACGCGCTGCTTCTGTCCACCACTCATCTGGTAGCTGTATTTGTTCAGGACTTCCTCGATGCCAAGACGCTTGGCAACTTCCTTGATCCGGCTGTCAATCTCCTTCGGTTTTACATTCTGGATGGAGAGAGCCAGTGCTATATTCTCATATCCGGTCAGCGTATCCAGCAGATTAAAATCCTGGAAGATAAATCCCAGCTCTTCCCGGCGGAACTTATTTAATTCATTCCCCCGGATTGTTGTGATGTCCTTATCCCCCACATAGATATGTCCGGCTGTTACACGGTCAATCGTGGAAATACAGTTTAAGAGCGTTGTCTTGCCGGAGCCGCTGGCTCCCATAATTCCGACAAACTCTCCTTTCTCTACGGAGAACGAAATCTTATCTACCGCCTTTGTCAGATTCGCTTTGTTGCCATAGTATTTTTCTACATTGTCAAGCTTTAATATCTCATTCATAGATAGTCTCCCTTCGTTTGCTAACATTCTGCAGGCAGGAATTCTGGGGTTCCTGCCGCTTTTTACTGTATTCAGTATATATGGTTTTCCAGCCGCCATCCATCGGTCTAGATTACATGTTTCTTACGATTTTGTAATATAATGGTTGTATTATATATTGATTTGGTGCAGATGCCTATGCAAGAGAGTCGACTTTGGAGCAATCCTTATGATTATCTGATTTTACTCCATGTCACGCTTCATGTAATTCTTCCAGCTTGGAGTATTTCCCTGATTTCTGCTGTTTTACTCCAACCCACTTGCTTCCTGTGACTGCTCCATTGGGGTGATTCCCCATATTTCAGGTTTTTGCCCCAATCTGCTTGCTTCCTGTGACTGCCCTATTGGGGGATTTTTTCATATTTCAGGTTTTTGCCCCAATTCAAAAAAAAGGAGGCATCCCTGCCTCCAAAATAGCATGTCCCATCGAGCTAGTTTCTTGCTGATGCATACTCCACACTGTCTTCCTCCCAGTGTTTGTAGTCCGGATTGTTTCTTTTGTCTTTCAACCCATAAGCTTCCGATAGCCAGTTTCCCACATATGCACTCACCTTCTTCGCGCCGTCAAAATTCAGATGGTCGCCTCCATCCTTCGTATCGGACGTCCAGTCGATGCCCAGCGCATCATTCAGATTCAGATCTTCATAAGTAACCGCGTTTTCCTGCGCCCAGTCGGACACACTGTTGTGCTTGGCATACGTCCAGTTCTTCGGGGAAGGGGAACTGACTAAGACAAGCTTTGCACCATGACTCTCGCAATATTCCTTCATCAAAAGCAGATATTTCTCTGCGTCCGCATCCATAGATTTACGTTCCTCGCTCGCATGCATATAGGCTCCACCCTCATACGGCTTGACCGTGCTTCGCTTGATAAATCCACGGTTCTTCTCATCTTTTTTCTTCGTCAGTGAATTTGTACTTACGAATGCATCCTTCCAGCGGGAATGATTCTTAAAAATCTCCACATGATCGGACAGACGGTCTAAGACATAATCTTTCGAATCACCCTTAGATTTCACGCTTCGGAACAGACAGTTCGTTTCCAACACAACGACCTCCGGCGTCTGCGTCTCAAATGCCGCCTGTAAAATCGCATACGAGTCGCACATACGCTGTGCCGATGTCCCGCAGATAAATGAGGTGTAGCCATGCTCTGCGAACATCTGCAGAGGATTGAAGCTCGAATAACATTCACTATCACCTAAGAACAATACGTCAATCGTATCCTTCACTTCATTTTTCACTTCCGCATCTTTCGTGCGCACAGCTGTTGTATCATAGATGTCAGCGTTACTCTTCCGACACAGGAATCGTCCTGCCAGAATCAGTACCACACAAAGTCCCGCTAGAAACCCGACGCTGCCCGCTGCCATCTTGAGAGTTGTTTTCCATTTTCCACTTTCTTTTTTCATAAACATTCTTCTTTCGTAAATCACATACAATTACGCTATCCATGCAATCCATAATATTTCAAATTACCAAACATCGAATGTCATCTTCCACGTAATTATTCATCCCTCTATCAGTACGCCGCGTAGATCATATCCACGATCGTATATCCGCTGCCATATGCGCCAAATACAACGACAAGAAGTATAACTGCATACCAGAAGCTCCAACGGACCGGCAGCTTGCATTCCGCCACCTTTCTCCGGATTGAAATCCCCTTCTCGTGAATAACATCCACCACGAATACGAGCAGGATACTTACAGATGCCAGAATGAGATCCGGCACATCCACACCGAAATTCGTCTCCGCAAGTGCTGTGATATGGAAGTCTGTCACGATTCTGCGCAGCATCCGAAATCCAGTTGCAACCGTGTCAGCACGGAAGAACATCTCGCCAATATTCACGATCACAAACAGCTTCAGGAATTGGAAGATCCGAAATCCGATGCATTCTGTATCAAGCTTGAATCGCTCCACCAGCTTCCTGCACGGTTCCTCCGTCAGATTCTCGATCACGATCAGCACAAAATAATACATACCATAAAAAATATAATTCATATGTGGTCCATGCCAGATGCCGTTTGACAGCCAGACAAAGAATAACGCAATCGTCGGTGCCACGAATTTGCTGACCGAAAATCCAGCTTTCTTCTTGATTTTCTTCGCCAGATTCTTCACTGGCTTGGCAAGTGAGATCGGATAGAATACATAATCCTTCAACCATGCGCCAAGCGTGATATGCCATCTCCGCCAGAAATCACCCGCATTCTTCGCGAAGAACGGCTGACGGAAATTCTCAGGCAATGGTACACCGAAGATCTCGCCACTTCCCATGATGATATCCATACATCCGGAAAACTCCATATATAGCTGCATCGTGTATGCCAGCACCCCGACGAGGATCGCCGCACCATCGAAATTGTTGTAGCTGCTGAACACCTTTGCCACAAGCGGTGCCAGCCGATCGGCATTCACCATCTTCTTGAACAACCCCCAGATGATACGCTGGTAACCAAAGACCAGATTTTCAAACTGAATGCTGTTCCCACCATACAGAGCATCTGCTGTCTCGGAAAACCGACTGATCGGACCTTCCATGATCTGCGGGAAGAAGCTCAAATAAAGTGCCACCTTAACCGGATTCTTACAGGACTCCTGTGTGCCACGATAAACATCTGTCATATACGAAATTGCCTGCAGGCTATAATAGGAAATACCGATCGGTGCTGCAAGTGTCACCCCAAATACGCGGAGGTATTTGAGTGTCACAAGCGCCCCTAAGATCAAAACAATTCCAAGTGCCAACACACCACGCTTCTTCCGCGTCAGCGCTTTTCCGTGAAGGTCACTGTGCCGAACCGGAATCGCCGCCAGCCATCTGCCGGTTCCATATGTCACAAGCGTCGCCAGAAGCAGCCAGACCAGAAGCTTACCGCTTATCATACAGAAAAATGTATAATCGGCTGCAAGCAGTACCACAAACCGGAACCGTGCCGGGCATAACTGGTACAATGCGATCACGACTGGCAAAAATATTAAACTGTATGTAAGCAGATGGTAAGCCATATGATTCATCCTTTCCTACACTAGTCTTCCTTGAGTCTGCAAATCATCTCCCACAAGCTCTTTGCTGAATTGAAGTTCGCAGGGATCAGCTCTGCCGGTGATACCTCTACATCAAAGGTATCCTCGATCTCTGATACAAGTGATAAAATCGCAAAGGAATCTAAGATATGATCGTCAATCAACGTTGTGCAGTTCTCAAAATCCTCACCCGGTGCAATTCCTTCCAAAATCTCCAATAATTCTTCCATGTTACAAATCCTCCTAATCTTTATTATAAATCCATGAATTCTCATGTATTGTTACCAATGATTCCACATGTGTTTTGTATTATGTTGTTGCAGACACATGAAACAGATACGTCTCCATCTGGTCGCGCAGCTTCTCGATCTTCCCGTCTGTCTTGCAGATCAGAACCTGCGCGACATCAAGCCGGTGATGAATGCGGACATCGACTTTGCTGTCGGATCGGATG
>ERZ779902.893-NODE-893-length-12000-cov-4.150272_pt1 | contig 12000 bp, 9 predicted proteins | sample MGYA00511350_ERZ779902 | MGnify/ENA primary metagenome ERZ779902 (study PRJEB29588, sample SAMEA2146908) | human gut metagenome | biome: human gut; feature: human-associated habitat; material: faeces | place: Denmark | collected 2008/2010 ...
CGTATAGATCGCTCATAATCGGATAATCCTCGTTTTTCTGCGTACTGAAATCCGTAAAATCATCTATGCCGAATCTTGCGTACAGCTTCATCAGCATAATTTCGATCGTATCTATCTCTGCGTCTGTGAAGTCCTTGTACGCTCTGAAAAAATCCTTGAGATAGCTGATGTGCTGACTGAGCCTTGTGACCTTTCGGAAGGGTTCCGGACTGTCATCTGTGGACCTTTCTCCGTCTGACCACGCTTTCGGTTCAAGAGGATTTATCATAAATTCTCCCGACATCATATCGATATACGTTCCGCCAAGGTTTGAACATAAGTCTTCGTATTCATGTTCAGGGTCTAAGATCAGAACACTTTTCCCTGCCTCACGGTAATTGCAAAGAAGCAGTTTCATAAGATAAGATTTGCCCTGACCGCTGTTGCCAAGTATCAAAATGTTCGAGTTAGTTTTGTCCTCGGTTCGCTTGTCAAAGTCAACAAGAATGTTAGTTCCAAACTTGTCACGGCCAATATATATGCCTTTTTCGTCAGTCTTGCCTGAATAGTTCAGCGGATAAAGATCAGCCACAGAGCTTGCAGGCAGCACTCTTTCAAACTGACTTGCAAACACGTTATTGCCCGCAGGATGAACAGACAAGAACCCCTCTTTCTGACGTAAAAGCAAACGGTCAACAGATATTTTGGAGCGTGTAAGCTCCATTTGGATATCGGCTTGCAGTTCTTTCAGCCTGTCCTCAGAGCTTGCTTTTAGCTCAATAAACACAGCCGTATGCAGAAGAGGTTCTTTGTTGCGGCGAAGTTCGCTTATCAGCTCAACCACATCATTTATGTTATCTTGAGCCTTTATGCTCTCGTTCACATCATTAACAGTTGTCATCATATGATTTTTCCTCATTGCCTGCTGAACGATCTTCCTTTGCTCCATGCTTGTAACAAGGCGGTTGTAGATACGGAGCGTTACACCGTTCCTGTCCGCAAGGTGAGCAAGTATAGCCGTTTCTTCCGTACTTGGCGGATACTCCGTCACCGCCCAGCAGGACTTGTAGAAGTTTCCGCAGATGTAGTGGTCGGTGTAAAAGCGGATCACGCCCGGCATGGTGCGGTCGAAAAAGTCCTTTGCTTCCACTATCTCAAGCTGCTCTTCTGACAGTTCTTTTTTCTTTTGCTTTTTAGTTCTCATTTGTTTTCGCCTCCAAATCAAATTCGATTTCTCCCTCGATATCGGGTATCTCATCGCCTGAAATGCTTGTTCCGAAATACAGAGCAAGCATACGCTTGATATCAGATTTGCTCATCCGCCGAGCTGCAAATCCGTGTTCGGAAATCGCTTTATCCACTCGGTTGATGGTGTTAAAGATCTGTTCGTCCTTTTCACGTTTGAACCTTAAAGCGAACACAAACTGTCTTGCAGAGGACATTTCAAGCTGGATCTCGTCAAGGAAATCATAGTCCGCCTGCAAGAGTTTCCGCACCGCCTCGTTCTGCTCCGTCTGCAAACGCTTTTTCACATACATTTTGTTTGAGTCAAAACATTCACAGGAGTCAAGAGCAAGTATCTCAAGGTCGGGTATAGTGCTTAACAGCATCATAAGATGATGTATTTTGACGTCGATATTAGCTGCTGACAGCACGGAAATATTAGTCGGCTCTACGCTGAAAAATGCTATCTCAGCCTTATCGGTCTTTACACCGAAACGAGTAAAGCGTTCAAGACCTATCAAGCCCTGAACGCTGTTTTTGTTCTTTGTCATTTAAAATTTCCTCCATAAATACAATTGCTGCGAAGTCAGAAAAAACTTCACAGCGTTAAAAAGATAGTCCATTATCGACATTTCATCTGCTCTTACAGTCACAAAAGCATAGCAGGCTGTAACTGCAAAGGGGGTAATGTTCCAAAGATTCACAAGCACTATCACAGACAGTACTATCCCTGCACAGATAATGATAAGATCCCGAACGCTCCAAAACCACAGCTTTACGCTTGCTCTCAGGTTTTCGGGGTAGATGTAGGTTTTCATTTTGCTCCTCCTTTCAGCATACCGACCGCTTTAGCTCCAATAGAAACCGTATGGCTAACAGACATCATATTGACTCTCACACTGGTATCCAATCCATACATCTGAGCTATCCTCGGCACTTCAGTAGCTGACAGGCAAATGCCCACTGCAATAAGAGGGTGCTGAGTGTAAGTCAGCAATCCTAGATAAAGTATCACAGTCTGCAAAAAGGCTGTAAGACAGGTCGCTATCACTTGTTTGCACCAGCTTGAAAAGCCGTCTGTAAAGCCTCTGGGAATGCCTATCATATATATACTTCCCACTGCTATCTGACACAGCATTATGCCGCCTCGCTTGATGTTCGCAAACACGACCTTTACCGTGCAGTAACCGAAAAGTATGATAAAAAACAGGCTGAAAAGTGAAACGTCAGATGCAAGAACATACAGCACAGAAAGCCCCGAATCGGCTATAGTGCTGTATGTGTCAGACAAAAACACCCCAAGCAGATCATAGGAAAATGAACCCTGCAAAGCTATGCACAGCTCGTAAAGCCGCTGTGGGACTACCGCAAAGAGAGCCGCCGCCATAAAGCCTTTTATCACATTCACACAGGTCTGCCTGATGTTAGCCGCTCCCGACTCGTATGCCATAGCAGTGTCAAAAACCGCCATGACAAGACCGCAGACAAAAAGCATCCAACCGAGAGCCTGAAACAGACTGACAAAGGTCCTCACCCAGGCAAGAGAGAACAGATCGGTTGCCGACTGATCTATGAACATAAAAAGCTCTGCCACCGCACCGTAGACCTTGTTGAAAAGCCACTCGAACATAATGTCCCACACAGCGTCGGATATTGCGTCTACCGCTCCGCCTATGGTGCTGTCCCACAAGCTTGATATCCCGTCGCCTATCCAGTCGATAGCGTCAGATATCCAATCAAACAAGCTTATCACCTCGTTTCTCGGAACGATTTGTATTAGTTATCTCTCCCTTTATGCGGTACAGAGAACTCCGCCGACCGCCTTGTGGGTGATAACGGGGGAAACGCTCTAACGATCCGCTTTCTTCAAGCTCGTTAAAAGCACGAAACACCGTACTTTTTGAAATGCTCAGATCTTCCGCTATTCTTCTCACAGATGGAAAACATTCTCCGTTTTTGTCCGCACGGTTTGCTAGGTAGCAGTACACAGCCACCGCCTTGTGGCTTAGTCCTAAGTCGTAGATCCTTTTTGGAAATATCAATAAACATCACTCCTTTTATGTCTTGACATTGGTCTTTTTCTTTGGCTCTGCCTCAAATTCCACAGGCAGCATATCTTTTTTCTTCTGCGGATATTTCACTTCAACGTCACGGATAAGCTCGTCACGCTCCTTGTATGAAACGGCACGGGCGGTCTTATCGGGAAGTTTGTATTCTTCTTCCAACTTAATACCCCACTTGAAAAACAGTTTTAGCTTGCTTATCATAGGGTGTGTTCCCGTTTTCATAATGATAAACTGTCCTTTCGGCATAGATTTCAGCTCGTCCACAGTCATAAGCGGTCTGCCTATCATCTGCAATGACTGGCTTTTATCCCTGCCGTTTGATACGGAACCGCTTAATACAGTTTGTTCGCCCAAAGCTTTTGAAAGCACCTCTGCACTCTGGCTGTTTGGTGCAAATCCGCCGAACACAGTAAGCTGAGTGTTGTCAGTTATTATCTCCATACCCTGTTTCCCGTAGTTCTGTTCAAGCTGTGCAAAGGACTGTATTATCGCCACAATGGATATTTTTCTTGAACGTCCTGCGGAGAACATAGATTCAGCACCCTCTATCTTAGGAAAAGTTCCAAACTCGTCGCAGTAGAACATAACTCTGTTTTTAAGCTTTCCGCCGTTTTCATCTGCAATGACTAATATCTCACGGTATAGCTGTTGGATCAAAAGTGAAACCATAAAATATTTGCTCGTATCTTCTTCGGGAAGAACGATAAAGATAGCAGACTTTTCATTGCAGAACTTCTCAGCGTCAACAGCTGTTCCGAAGCAGAGCATTTGCTCCATTTCTGTGTCGAGAAAGCTGTTTAATCGGGACAACGCTGTACTCATTACAGACAGCATAGACTGGTCTGAGGAATTAAGAGCCGCACCTGCAAGCCATTTGGCTTTGTGTTCGCTTGGAAGCTTGTCCATAAGCTTTGAAAAATACATTTTAGGTTTTGCTTTCGGGTCTGGCTGATATTTTGCGAGCAAGTCCTGAATAAGCTTAAAAACGGAAACGATATGCCGTTCGTTCTTGTCGCCGAACTCAGCTAAAAGCAGTATGACCGAGGCGAGCAGACCCTCAGCCGCATCGTAGAAAAAAGCGTTTTGTCCGTAGTTGTGGATGTCACCGTCGCCGATATTGATAATTGTTTTTGCTGTGATCTTAGCATATTTCTCAGCCTTTGCTTTCGCTGAAAGATTGCTCTTATCTTCCAAATACAAATCCATGTATTTATTAACAAGATGCAGTATATTGTTCTCGTCTGAACGTGTGGGATTTCTAAGGTCGAGAACAGAAACATTGTAGCCATAATACTTGCTTGCGATAGTACCATAATTTCGTGCCACATCTCCTTTGGTATCAGTTGATATAAAGGACATTCCGCTTGCGCAAGCAAGTTCAATGTTCGGGTACAGGAAATATGCGGTTTTGCCCACGCCTGCCGCTCCTATCATAAGAGTATGAACATCACCGGTATTCACAAGTGCAACAGTTTTCTTTCCTGAACCTCTGCACCCGACCACAGTACCCTGAATAACATCTCCGTTAGAGCTGTGCGGAAGATTTTCTCCCCTACGCCATTTGTCAGGCTCGAATGGCAGAGAGATAAAAGTCCGCCTGACTTCTGCTTTTGTCGCCCACCGAGCTGTTCCGTGCTGTCCGTTTCCGACTTTTTTAGCTTTTATCCCGTTAAGAGATCTATTGTCAAGCAAATTTACGATCACCAAAAATGCAATGAAAGCTACAACAAGTACGCCTATTAAAAACATTTGTTTATCATTCAATTTCTCACTTCCGATCATATAATATTCTTTCTTTTGTATTTAATACGACAGTTAGTTTGTTTTATTCAAGGTATTGCGCTGTGAGGCGGACGGTATCGCATCAACCAAATTCCATACAAGGTTCAGGTTTGCAAACGATGTCCTCAGATTCGATATGTTCTGCCACGGGTTCAGACAAAGTTTCTTCAACAGATAACCTGACAGCACTATCCGCAAGCTGATACAGCAGTTTCGCAGTATTTATACACTGCTCACGGGTACGAGCTGTTTGCCTTAGATTTTTCATTACTGCCGTAACACATTCCTGCAAATTTCTTTGCTTAGCGGCTGCTTTGCCTTTATCTGTGTACGGCTTGTACTCTGCTTTGAGCTTGGATCTGAGCTTTGCAAACATATCCTTTTCACAGCTTTTATCAATAAAAAACGCCGAGCCTGCAAGTGCATACTCAGCGAGATATTTGTATTGTTCGTTTTTGAAAGCGGCATAGATCTGAGACGTCAGCTTATCCGGACGGCATTTGAGATACTGCAGATTTTCCACCTGACGATGATATTCTTCTTTATGCTTGTTGGGTACAGCAGGCAGAGCAGGAGCACCATTCTTGGCTTTTAGTACCTCGTTCCAATCTTTGTACGGAGGTGCAAGGCGTTTTACGTTTGAATATCCGTTCTCATTTAGAATATCACTTAGACGGTTAACCGCCTCGATGCCGCCCTCGTCATTATCAACGCAGAGAATGACTTCTGACAGGTTAGAATGGTTCTTTAAAGCTGTCAAAACAGCATTTTCATAAACTCCGTTCATAGCAATGTAGCTGTGTTTCTGCCAATCTTTCGGATACAGCGTAAGAAAACTCAGCATATCAATAGGAGCTTCAAAGACATAAAGGCGTTCATTTTCGCCGAAATGTGCAAAGCTGTAACGGGTATCAGAGCCGCCGCAAGTGATACGGAAGGTACTGCCAACGCTGTTTGTTGACCGCTTATGTGCCTGTTTAGGCACACCCTTTTCATTAAGCCCGACAAATACTGCGTTGTGGTGGGTTTTATCCTCATAGAGGGTATGCTGTTTTGCAAAGTGCGTGATTATCTCAGCAGAGATAAACCGCTGTTTTATGAGGTAGGCGTAAACTCTGTGCATATTTGAATTGGCTTCGGGAAGTTTAAAATCTCTTGTTTTTTGCTCTTGTTTATCCGCTTTCGGCGGACTGTGGGACAGCGGAGTTACCCTCTGTCCCAACAGTTCCTGTACCGCAGTCTGAAAGTCCATACCATAAAACTCCTGCATAAACTTTATTGCTCCGCCGCCTGTCTGATTTTTATGGTCGAACCATTTTGACCCACGGATGGTTATACTGTCGTGCTTGCCTGAGCTGTCGTAATATATGAGCTTATGCTCTACGCCGGCACGTTCTAATTTTTCACCTCGCATTCGCAAAAACTCTTCAAGGTTCACGCTGTTGGCAAGGACTTTTTGCTCGTCTGTGAATGGTATATATGGCACTTTATCACCGCTTTCAATACTTCACATTCTCCGCAAACCTACTCATAACCTGCGAAAAACTCTGCCTTTCCATCATATCCGTACTGAGAAAAGCACCCGACGCAACAGTCAGCTTGTTTTCACTAAGAACTGCATAGGTCTCCGTGTATCCGAACTGCGACACCATACCGTCAGTTTTCTGGACTGACGCATAACGCTGATATTTTCCCTTTGATACAACACTGCTTGTCATTCGGTAACTCGAAACAAAGTCATCTTCGGTGATACCGTTCATCTGAGCAGCAGTTTGACTAAAGTAATGATCCCCTAAATTTTCAAGGATATATTCCATATCGTAATCAAGGTTACTCTGACTTAAATCGACACACAGAACATCTATCATACCTCCGCCGTTTTTGCCTTTGAGAGATATTTTCTGAATACCGTTGGAATCGTCGTTCTCATTCTCAAAAGAACAACCTTTCATCGCTTCAGTAACGATTGTAGAAACGTCCACAAAGCTGATATTTGAGTCAAAAAACTCCGCAATAAAAGTATTAGACTTCACCTGTTCTTCATCAACTGTACTTTCAGCCTCCGAAGAGGCAGCCGAATCGGGTAAGGACTCGGCTGTGGCAATAGTTGTGGTAGTTTCCGATGTTGACTGCAATGGTGGACTTATCGTTCCGCAGGCGGTCATTGCCAGCATAATCGTCGCTAAAATTGCAGTCATTACTTTTGCTTTCATATTCATTTTCCCCCTATCAGATTATGCTCCAGATGTACAGCGGACAGGTCAGAGAAAAGATCAGACAGCCGAAAATGATAGCGATCGGCGTCCATTCAAGCTGACCGTGTTTTCGATAGTCGAGATATGCGAGACCTATCTTAACAAACAGCAAAACCGCAAGAATTACGTCAATTACGGGGAACACAACGTTGTTTACAACCGACACCACCTGCGACCTTGCGGTAGTCCATGTGCTTTGGACTGCTCCCGCAACATCGCCGGAAGCGTAAGCTGTAGTCGACATCATTGTTGCAAAGCAGAGTGTGCTTGCAATCGCTGCAATAACTTTCTTTTTCAACTTCATTCCACATCACTCTCCTCGATAATTTTTCCTACCAGAATAGTACGGCTGTTACCCTCCGCACTTGTACAAGTGGATAACATAAGCAAATGGTCACTTTCGGTTACTTCAATCTCCTTGTAAATACTTGCACAGTTTCTGAGCTGATTATCCCATTCATTAAAATTCGGAGCAGCAAGATAAAGTCCGCTTGTATCGGAAGTTCTTGCAACCGCAAAGAAATCTATAAGCCTGACATCGTTCTCAGTGGTCAGCCAGCCGTAGCTGTGATTCATGAAATATTCCTCGTTTTCGTAATTCGGAATATCGGCAAACATCGTTCCGTTTCCCATATTGTGACCGTAGATCACGCTATTAAAGTCAGAAAAATCGCATGAACAGCGATAGTCCATAAACAGTGATCCTGCATACAAATATGAACCGTCCACCGCCCTGCGTGTGTAATAATCGTTATCTCCCGACTGCATGATCGGATAATCGATATTTGTATCGGGAACATACAGCCAACCCACAGAATCGTCAAGCTCGTTGGAAAGCTGACGTACCTGTTCGGTCAGTTCTTCTTTGGTATCCTCGGAAACTCTGTCGGCGGAAGGCTTGCTTTTTTCAATATCGACCGCTTCGTCAAGCGTTTCTCTCGCTATCGGGGTAGGAGCATAGATCAGAATATCCCGCCAATTGATTTTCTGAGCAACATCGTTTTTTACAAGAAGATAAATTCCTCCTCCGAGGAGGGCGGCTGCGGTCACAGCCGCAGCAGTTCGAATAACTTTCTTATTCATGCCTTTTTCCTTTCTTTGTGATAATAAGGGCGGCAAGGATAACACTTGCAGCTCCGAGCATTGCAAATGCCGCAAAATTGCTGTGATTATCGCCTGTATACGGAGTGTTTGTAACAGGAGTAAGCTCGTCATACATAACGACCTCGGTCACAGAACCGTCCTCGTTTACCGTGAACTTTATCTCATTTGCAATTTCGTAACCGTCCGGAGCAATGATTTCACGGAGCGTGTATTCCTTTCCTGCGATAAGCTTGCCCTCGACAAGATGAGCCTCGTCCGCAGATACCCATTCCTCAACCACATTTCCGTCCTCGTCAATAATTTGGAGAGTTGCACCAGGCAGCTCCTTATCCGTAGTAATATCACGCTTTGAGATCTTCACCTTTGTTGTGTCGTCAACCATAACAATCAGCGGATTTCCGTCCTCTGAAATCGCCGTAGAATCAACGTTTCTGATCTTTATTGTACCGTCTGCAAAAACCTCGAATTCAATATCCGTAGCTATCACATATCCGTCCGGAGCCGCAATTTCCTTGAGCGTGTAATCTCCGGCTGGAAGCTCGGTTACAATATGATTTGTACCATCGGAAATCCATTCGTCAATGATTTCACCGTCAGCATTTTCAAGCTGCATATCTGCGCCGATTAATTCCTCGCCGTATACATCAACCTTAGACACTTCAACGGTAATAGGCTTGTTAACTGTACGAATTGTGATAGTTTCGCCGTCCTCGCAAACAGTTACGGGATAGCTTTCACCGCTGAGAATATATCCCGTCGGAGCTTCGATTTCTCTGACAATATACTCGCCGTATGGGATTTCGTCAAACTCAAAATATCCGTTTTCATCGGAAACAGCGGTCATATATGCGTTTTCAGAAGTGAATTCGGCAGTATCAACTGCAAACAGTCCGAACAGAGCATTTTCAAGAGGTTCATCGCTCTCATTTACCTTGATACCCTCGACTTTTCCGCGCTTTAATTCATTTACTAACTGACCGCAGTCAATAGAAACTGTAGTTACTTCCTGACCCATATACTTAAATGTCACAAGGTACTTTTCACCGTTGAGAACATAGTGTTCATCGGTGGCAATTTCCTGAACATAGTACTTACCGAATGGGATTTTCTCTGCGATTACAGCAGTCATATTCTCATCAAGACTGATTTCAGAAATGAGACCGTCCACAGGAATTACAGTACCGTCTGCCGCCTGTATATCCTCCGCCGCAAACAGTCCGAAACGAACAGAGAGATACTCATTATTGTTTCCGATTCCGAACAGCTCGTCGTTCTCCATAACCTTAGAAAGCGATATCCTCACGCTCTGATACTCATTTTCAAAAGCTGTATTCACAGTATCTCTCACCTCAAATTCCTGCCCTGCATATGTCAGTTCAACATCTTTAGGCTCATTGTTCAGCACATATCCATAGGGAGCTTTTATCTCTCTGACCTCATACTTGCCAAGATAAAGCGGCTCAGTTTCGGCATAGCCGTTTTCGTCTGTCGTGATCTCCGAAACAACATCTCCTGCATAAGCTCTTGTTGTACCGTCGAGTGTAACGATATCCTCTACAGCGATCACCTGAAATACTGCACCGCTGAGATCTCCGTTCGCAAACACAGGAGTGTAAGTTGTTGGATTCACGATCATTTCACCGTTTTCATTTGTGTATGCGGAGGAAGCCGTTGTCACGCTTGTGAAAATATCGCCTGTTTTCCGAACGCTGATCTTTCCTTTTTGAGCGGTATTTTGCTTTTCAACTTTGACAATAGTAAGCGAGTTTTCTTTCTCTGCATTTTCTGAGGAAACCGAAAATGCTACGGGAGTTTTATCAAGCGCATAGCCGTAAGGAGCCTGAACCTCAATAAGTGAATACTCACCGTAGGGAAGAACTTCGGGAGTGATCAAATATCCCTCGCTGTTTGTGTAGAAAGTGTCGATTGTTGTTGGGGTAGGGTATGCAAAAGTCATTGAGATCTTCTGACCGTTTGAATCGTAGATCTCAAATCCTGCACCCTCATAAGGAATGGTTTTTCCCGTTTCGGAATCCACCTTTACCACCTTAACATAGCTTTCAAACTCTGCATTGTTGATAAGATAGCGGTAGGTCTGTCCGTTTTCGCTGATGTTGACATCAAAATCAGCTATAAACTCCGTACCTTCCCAGCCCTTGGTCTGATGAACCGTGTAAATTCCGTATGGCATATCCTTTGTCTGTGCAAATCCGTTTTCATCGCACGTCAGATGATCACGTTCTGTTTCAACAGCATTTGCATAAGAACCCGAAGATTTCAGATACACTTCAAATTCAGCTCCCACTTCTGGAGTTTCTATCTGAGTAGAGCCGTCATCGGAATGCTTGATCATTGCGATATTTCCCTTGATAACGTCCTCAGTCACTGCCATAGAAAGTGGGTTATGCTCAATGAAATAATTCTCAGCTTCTGCACCAACTGAGTAAACTGTTTCGTCAAGGAGATAGCCCTCGCTTGGTGAAATTTCCTGAACAGTGTAGTTTCCGCAGACATACTCTTTTGTCTTGAAATATCCGCTTTCATCGGTAGTATAGGTATCGACAAGCTCGCCGTCCTTGTACAGTCCGTAAACTGCTCCCGCAAGCGTTCCGTCGCCCTGTTCTGATGCTGTTTCAGAATCCTGCTTTGTCACCTCTACAGTAAATTTCTTGAGGATATTTTTGAATGTCTTGGTTGTTGTTGCGTCTGCCGTAAGGGTTGCAGTTTGCTCTGCAGGAACTACATATCTTATTGGAACATTTTTCTCGGAAATGGTGTACACGATCTTCTCATTATTGCTGTTGTAAACGGGAATATCGGAAAGGATTGCAATACCGTCCGAACCTGTTTTTATTGTGTAGGTCTTACCGTTGCCCGTAATAGTGAACTCTCTATCATCGTTCTGATTATCCTCAGAGTGCTTGTTTATCTTTATCGAGCCCGTTTTAAGTTGATTGTTGAACTTCACATTCACAGTCAGATCAACATCTCCGCTTGTCAGCGTAACATTCTGAGCCTTTGGAACTTCGTATCTTGTATCTACATTGATCTCAGATACGGTGTAGGTGATCGATTTGCCCGTAGATGTGTTGTATACCTTTAATCCGCTAAATTCGGCAACGCCGTTTGCATTGGTTTTGGCAGTTTCAGAGAGCGATTTTCCATTGTATGAATAGGTGATTTTAAACTCCCTGCCGCTGATGATTCCGTCCTCTGCGGTTTTGTTAATTTTAATTGTTCCTGTTTTGAAATCCTCTGTCACCTTGTTTTTTCCTGCTTTGATTGTATAAACAGTAGGGTCAATAGAATAACCTGTAGGAGCTTTTAATTCCTTTGCGTAATAGGTGCTGTCGGGAAGTTGAATTTTACCTGTGCCGTCAGCGCCTATGGTGATTTCGCCAACCTTTTTGGTACAGGACTTGTCACTGTAGATTCTGTATACCGCTGTGGAATTGTCAACACTTGATTTTCCTACAAGATTACCGTCCGTATTGTACTTATCGATCTCAAAGGTAACATCTGTCTTTGTAATTCTGAACGCCGACATATTCATAGCGGTTGCGGTCTTGCCGTCTGTTTTGTTGTTGATA
>ERZ779902.901-NODE-901-length-11919-cov-1.737610_pt1 | contig 11919 bp, 10 predicted proteins | sample MGYA00511350_ERZ779902 | MGnify/ENA primary metagenome ERZ779902 (study PRJEB29588, sample SAMEA2146908) | human gut metagenome | biome: human gut; feature: human-associated habitat; material: faeces | place: Denmark | collected 2008/2010 ...
TGTATCAGACAGCCTGCGGCAATGCAGGCAATAAGCCATACGAACATGATCACCTTCGAGCGATTATTTACAAGGCGTGCGGTATCTGCCAGCATGCCTTCTTTTTTTGCTTTCTTGAACGTGAGTACAGAAAGTCCGGACAAGGTACGTTCCAAGATGAATCCGATGGCAAAGACCGCCAGCATCCGCATAGGATTTCCATCCTTCCCGATCGTTGTCAGGTTGCCATTCACAGCAGCCTCCCCCGTTCCTGCCATCTGCACTCCGGCAGCAAGCTTTACAGAACTTGCAGTTACAAGCTCATACATGCATCCAAAATAAATCAGGAAATACAGACAGCCGCGGATGATTGCAAATGCCCCGGTATGCGGATCCTTCAGGATCTGCAGCTTCTCCTCCCTGGACTTATAAGAAGATTTCGCATCCACGGTATCTAAGAATCCATCCATATGAATGCCGCCTGTGATCAGGATCGGGAATACCGTAAGAAGTGCCGCTGTGAAGACCTCCGACCACTGTAAGAGAAAACCAAAGAGATACCAGATCGCGAACTCGCCCGCACCAATCACAGCCCCAACCAGTGGGAACGCGCACATGCTGTACTGCAAGGCCTTCGGATCCCATTTGAAATGCGGCATCGGTATCTTAGAATAAGTTGAAAATGCAATTGCGATTGCTTTCATCATAGCTGCTTGTCTCCTCTGATCAATTTACTCGAACTTTTTATTCTTATTTCTCCTACTTGCTGTTGTTCCTACATGGGGATTTTTTGATAATTCTAAACTTTTTACCCAATTTTGACTTACCCATTTCTCTGAAATTGGGGATGTTTTTCATATTCCAATTTTCTCCCCAATGATTTCTCATTTTTCTGCATTATGATTGGGGATTTTTCTTCCATTCACAATTTCTACCCAATTCCTACTCTTAACCTTACTTCCCCATTGGGTGATTTTTCTTGACTATGACCGGAATCCCACAGACAACCTCCGTCACGGTTGCTGCCTCCCGTGCGAGTGCACAGTTAATCTCTGCCAGATTCTTCACATACTCCCGCGTGCTTTCATCGTAGGTCAGACTTCCGCCATCGGAGAACACATCATTGGTGACGATCACCACATCCTGCACGCGCGTAGATAAATTAACGAGCGCCTGTACGATTTTCTTGCTCACCGGTGACAGTGTCTCTGACATACCGACACCTGTTTTCTCCACTTCCGACATTGTTTCCGCTAGTCCGCCATCATCACTATCCTGTTCCAGATACATCTCATTTGCAAGCAGGTTCGACATACATTCAAGCAGCAGCACATCCTGCCGCTTCGCCACAATATGTTCCACATGCCGGTAACATTCGACCGTATCAAACCCTTTGTCGGCACGCATCGCGCGGTGGCGTTCAATCCGCTGCATCGTCTCCGGATCAATCTCCGTCGTATTCCATTTATACGGATACATCGTCGCAATGTAGAGCAGCCGTCCTTCGCCCTGCAAGGACATGGCGAAGCTTTCTGCATACGATGATTTCCCGCTGGCACTTCCGCCATACACAATATGTAACATCGTCTATTTACCTTTCTTTAGAAGCCCATATCCGCAAGGTCACTGCTTGTAGTCGTCCGATCCGGATCATAAGCTAAACTAATGTGCGAAACTGTCAGACTTTCATCAACCTGAACCTGCAGGTCATATGTAGCAAAATTAATAATGTATTGGATCGTATTTCCTGTCTTCAAATATTCCTCCGGCGTCTTATATTTCTCCAGTTCCTGCAATCCGGTAAACGGTTCTTCGTGAAACGTGATAACGCCAAGGTTACTGTCACATGTGTAATATTTCCGGTTATTTTTCTCCTCCAGTTCTCCATATTTCTTGATCTCATCTATATGAAGATACTCGTATACCTGCTCCAGCGAATCCCCGATCTGAATCGGTCCCTTATAATATGTATCATACTCCGGCTGCGATTTATCTATGCTCATGTGGATTCTTCTGTCATTTTCGCTCTCTTTCGAGACAATATACACGGAAGCTCTGTAGTTTCTATCCCCGTCAATCTCATACGGACACATCAGAACCTGCGCCTTCATATTATCAGCATAGTACACAAAATAATCCCTTGTATCATTCACGCTGTTTGCCATGCCAATATTGTTCTCCATCATAATCGCACTCATTCTGTCACCCTCGGACAGCGTATGCTTCATAAATGTAAACTCATCAAATCCAAACGTAATTTCAATCGAATGCGGTCCCGTATCCTTCGAATTCCAATTTTGTCTTACCAATACAACGCCGAGTACGCCAGCCACAATCAGTACTACACCCGCTATAATTATCCATATCCTTCTATGTTTCATGCGTTCCCCCCTATTCTTCCGGCTTTCCATCCCGGCTGTATGCTTCGATTGACAGATCATCAAACGTTCCCATGTTTTTATAGATGGATAATGTCATATCCAAAAGCGGAAATAACATCATTGCGCCGCTGCCTTCGCCCAGACACAGCTTGCCATGTATCACTGCCGGAAGTCCGAGTGCGTTCAGTGCCAGCCTTCCACTCGCTTCCTCCGACGCATGTGATGCCAGAAGATAATCTACAACCTCCGGCTCCATCCGCATCGCAACGAGTGCCGCAACACAGGTGATCGCACCATCCAGCACGACCGGAATCTGATATTGTCTGGCACCTAAGAATACGCCCACCATCCCGGCAATCTCCAGCCCGCCAAGCTCAGCGAGTAGCTGCTTCGCATCGGTCGTTCCCTGCACACGCGCAAGTGCCTGCGTGATCACCTGCACCTTTCTTGCAAGTCCGGCATCATTGAGTCCGGCGCCGCGCCCGGTCACCGTATCCGCTGGCAGATCAAGCAGTGCCGCAAGCAGGGCAGAGGTCGGAGTTGTATTTCCGATTCCCATCTCACCAACCGCTAATATCTCATAGCCTTTTTCTTTACATTCCCGTACAAGCTCTTTTCCTGCTTCAATTGCGCGGTCGCAGATTTCCATCGACATCGCAGGTTCCTTCGCAAGATTCCCGGTTCCAGCCTGTACCTTCCGGTTTATCATATGTCCCATACCGAATGTCGCATCCGGATATGCTTCTCCCCGCATACCGATATCGACGGCATACACATCCACGCCTGCCATCTGCGCCATATAATTGACACCGGAACAGCCGTGTGCAATATTCTCCGCTACGACCTTTGTCACGCTGGCATCGGTCTGCGTCACGCCCTCTGCCACAACGCCGTGATCTGCGCACAGCGTCAGCAGTGCCCGCCGCTTATAATCACCGGGATTCACTGTCCCGGCAATCGCACAAAGTCTGGCAACCATATCCTCGAACACGCCGAGACTGTCGATTGGCTTCGCGATTGCATCCCATTTTCCCTTTGCCTGTGTATAGATTTTCTGCTGTGTCTCGTTCATAATTTCTTACTTCTCCATATCCCGCAGTTCATACAACAGCGCATTGCAGATTGCCGCGGCAATATTGCTACCGCCCTTCCTGCCTCGTGCCACAATATACGGCACAGGTGTCCGCATGATGAGTTCTTTCGCTTCCACCACATTCACGAAGCCAACCGGCACACCAATAATGCCGCATGGATGCAGCTTTCCTTCGTCGATCAGCTCATACAGACGCACCAGCGCGGTCGGTGCATTTCCAATCGCGAAAATAAGCGGCTTGTCTAACATGCACGCCTTCTCCATACTTGCTACTGCCCGCGTGGAACCTTGTTTCTTCGCAATCTCTGCCACGTCGTCATCGCTCATAAAGCAGTAGACCTCACCACCGTATTTCGCAAGTTCTTTCTTGTTTATGCCGGATTTCGCCATCTGCGTATCCGTGACAATACAGGCTCCATTTTTAATCGCCGTATGGAACTGTTCCACTGCCAGCTCAGAAAATGTCAGATTCTTCAAATAATCAAAATCCGCCGACGTATGGATTGCCCGCTTGATAATCGGTGCCTGAAGCGGATCTAATTCAACATTTCCTAGCTCCTCTGTGATAATCTCGAAGCTTCGTTTTTCAATTTCCTGTGGCAGCACCTGCTGTAACTGTATCTCTTCTAACATAATACCCTCTTACTCTTCTCTTCCCTCATTACTAACCAAAAACTATATTATCTATTTTCATCTATTTTCATTCTCTGTACTATTTAAAAATAGATGATAGAAAAAATTCTCCGCACCCGCGTAATACAGGTGTGGGAATCCGGCGAACGTTCCTTTCTTCTTCACCATACACGGATAGGTCTTCTGCTTGGAAAGGGGCTTCCACGCCAAACAGGCATCGCCACAATCCGTGCTATCCCAGTAGTGAAACTCATGTCCGCGCAAAACCGTATTCACGGCAAATGCATCCGCTTCCTGCGGTGCCAGCTCCACATACCCAAATCGCTGTAGCCGCTCTGTCCGGAATCCTGCACCATCCAAGAAACCGACCATCTCATATACATTTCCCTCTGCATCGGCAAGTGATTTGCCAAGATATAAGAAACCGCCACATTCTGCATGGCACGGCATGCCTGCTTCCAATGCCTGCCAGACAGACGCACGCATCGACTGATTCTCGTACAACTGCTTTGCATAAAGCTCTGGGTAACCGCCGCCAAAGATCAGTGCGTCCACCTCCGACACATGCGCATCTGTCAGCGGAGAAAAGTACACAAGTGTCGCTCCCATATCCTCTAACATGCGCAGATTCTCCCGATAATAAAAGGAAAATGCCGCATCTCTTGCCACGCCAATGCGATAACCGGCTGGGAACTTGCTTTTTTCTGTCTCACCTGTCGCCTTCTGTATCTGCAACATCTCTGCTTGTGCCGCGATCTCCAGAATCCCGTCAATATCAATCGTTTTTCTGGCAGCTTCCGCAACTGTTTCCACCCAGTCTCTCTGCTTCTGCATTTCATCCGGTTGCAGCAGTCCAAGGTGTCTGGATGGTACCGCAAATGATGCATCTTCCGGCAGATATCCAAGCACTGGAATCCCACATTCCGTCTCGATCACATGCTTGATCCGGCTGTAAAACATCGGTGATACACGGTTTAATATCACCCCTACAATCCGGCTGTCCTTCTTATATTCCATAATTCCGCGGATGATCGCCGCAAGCGTGACACTCGCGCCCTTCGCATCCACGATTAGAACGACCGGCGTCTTCGTAACCTTGCTTAATTCATAAGAGCTTGCCATCGTCGTTGTTCCACCAACACCGTCGTAATATCCCATGACGCCTTCCATCACGATCAATTCTGCATCCTTCGTGTCTCGCGCCAGGATGCGTCCAATCGCATCAGCATCCGCAAAGAAGGTATCCAGATTTCCAGTGTCGATTCCGAGCACCGTCCGGTGAAACATCGGATCGATATAATCCGGACCGCATTTATACGCCTGTACCTTTATATTCTGTTTTTTTAATGCTGCCAGCACACCACACGTCACGGTTGTTTTTCCGCTGCCACTCCGTGTCGCTGCGAACATCACGCGTGGGGTATTTACCTGGATATTATTCTTGTGTTGCATTGTTTCTCCCCGACTGTAACTGTACATGTTATACCATTGATTCTTACCAGCTGTTCCTGTCCATTTTCCATACTATTGTTTCTTCTCGGCTGTTTCTGTGCATTTTCTATACTATTGTTTCTTCCGGTCGCTCCTGTACATTTTCTATCCCATCGTCACGATCCACACCGGATTTTGTGCTTGCATCATATGATACGGGCCAGCTTCGCGGCTGCGCGTCACCGCCATCTGTACCATATTAAAATCCACGTTATGCCGCTTCGCTATGTCTGCCAATGTAAGCATTTCTGCCTGCGTCTCCAATGTGACCGCAGTCAGAACAATGCGTGCGTTCGGATTTTTCGCATAGATCTGATCCATGATCTTGAACAGATTTCCGCCATTTCCTCCGATAAATACATGCGTCGGTGCAGGAAGCGTTGGAATCACTTCCGATGCTTCGCCCGCAAGGATCTCCATATTTCCCACATGAAACTTCTCTCGGTTCGCATGCAACAATTCCACAGCTTCTGGCTTTTTCTCAATCGCATATACCGTTCCCTGCTCTGTCAGGAGTGACAACTCAATGGATACTGAACCCGTTCCCGCTCCTACATCGTAAATGACTGGTGCAGGATTGCTTGTCATGCATTGCCCGCTGTTCTGATCATATTTCACCAGTCCTGTGTCTTCCTGAATTCCAAGCTTTGCGATTACAACCATCCGCACTTCTTCCTTCGTCATCGGCACCTTACCCCGGATAAACATTTCATCTTTGATTCCCGGAGCTAAACGCCTTGGCTGCGGATGATCATTTATAAATATCGCAACCGCCAGCTTATCAAATGTTTCCTCACATAGATTTTTGGCATACTTCTTTGTAATTTTCTCATCAGGATATGACAACCGCTCTCCAACGACTACCGCGATTTCTCCCAATCCCACTTCAGTAAGCCGCTTACAGACCTCTGCCACCTGATTTTCACCGCCAAGCAATGTACCAACCTTCGCATGATGCAGCACCTTCGCTGGAATATTTGCAGAGACGCCATGATTGCTGATAAGCTCTGCATCCTCCCATGCCCAGCCAATTTTGTCAAACAAATACTGAACAGACGAGAGTCCCGGAATATAACAAAGCTCATAAATTGTTTTATCTGCCTGTATCTGTTCGGTTGTTCCTGTCGTGTCATCCACCATATTGCAGACTTTCCCCACAGCCTTCCGCAACATCATGGAAAGCTTCTTCGCGCCAGAATAAAAGCCAATATCCCCGGAGAACACTACCGCAATCGTCTCTCCGACATGATTTTGAATCAGTTCTGCAATTTCTTCTGCCTTATACGCATTATAAAATGTCTGCTCCGCGTCGCGCCCATCTTCTTCACAGAGGCTCTTCCAGATCGCAAGCATGCGGGAAGCACCGATACATACGGTCGCCTGCGATAATGCCTGTACCGCTTCCCGCGTCAGGCAATCCGAATTTCCCGGTCCCATACCGATCAAATATACGATTGTGTGTTCATTATTCCCCATTCTTTTGATTCTCCTTTCTGCCCCTTATCATATCAGACAAATATTTTTCTGCCTGTTCAAGTGACATCACCGGTTCTACCTGCTCCTTCGGACGCCCGATCACAACCAGATGCACTCCCGCGGCAAGCGCAGCCTCACATTTTTCATCGTAGCCGCCGTTCTTCCCACTTGCCTTTGTCACAAGGAAATCAGCATTTGCATAGCGCAAAGTTGCCAGATTCATCTCCAGATCAAAAGGGCCCTGCATGCAGATCAGATGCTTACCGGTAAATCCCAGTTCCGTACATGTCTCTACCACAGACTGCGCTGGAAGCACACGCGCCGTACAGCGCGATTCATAGTCCGGGATCTGCGTATACAAATGTAATTCTTTGCTGCCTGTCGTAATCAGAATGTTTCCGGTCACGCCTTTCAGATAATCAACCGCCGCCTGTGTATCCTCAACGTAGACACTGTCCGATGCTTCACAGGTATGCATCTCTCGCCGCACGCGAATATACGGAACTTCCACCGCCTTACACGCCTGATAGATATTCTGTGTCACGATCACCGCATACGGATGTGTCGCATCCACACAGAGGTCTGCCTGTACTGCCTGCAGGAATTCCTGCATATCTGCCTGCTCCAGCCGACCCACATGCACCTTGAGCGCGGCATCCTCCGGCAGTACCTGTGCACCATACTCCGATGCCACGCAAACATGGACTTCGATAGTCTGCATTTTCTGCTTCTTGTTTAATTGTATCAGATACTCGGCAAGCTGTCGCCCCTCCGTTGTACCGCCAAATATGACTACTTTCATGCGTTATCTCTTCTATATCCGCGCGGTGTCACCATCGCGTCACCAACTTTTCGTGTCTGGGAATTTCCGATAAATACTGTCGTGAACATATCCACCTGCGTCTCCAGTAACTCATCCAATGTCAGAATTCGTTTTTCTTCGCCATCGCGCCCGATATTCCGCGTGATTCCACAGATTGTATCTCCAGATTTTTTCTGTAACAGAATCTGACACGCTTTCTGCAGATAATCATGTCGTTTGTGACTGGACGGATTGTACAGACAGATTGCGAAATCACCCTCAGCGGCTGCCGCAAGACGCCGCTCTATCAGCTCCCACGGTGTCAGCAAATCACTCAGACTGATCACTGTAAAATCATGCCCAAGTGGCGCGCCAAGCAATGCCGCACCGGATAATGCTGCCGTCACGCCCGGAATCACATGTACATCCACCTCCGGAAATTCTGTTGCCAGCTCCAATGTGATTCCTGCCATGCCATATACGCCAGCATCACCACTACAGACAAGCGCGGTCTTCTTTCCGCCTGCCGCAGTTTCCAGTGCCAGCCGACATCGTTCTACCTCCTGCCTCATACCATTCACCAGATATTCCTTATCCGGGTAATACGGCTTCAGCAAATCAATGTACACCTTATATCCCGCAATCACTTCGCAGGCTTCCACGACGTCGATTGCTTCCTGCGTCATCTTCTGTCTCGCGCCGGGGCCAAGCCCGACAATATACAATTCCTTCTTACTATCTGCGCTCATATTTCTCTCCGTTATTGCTCTATATTTCTATGTTATAGCTTCCGGTTTGGGTTTTTTCGCTTGTTTTTCGGTTCCCACACCCACCGCGTGGGTTTTTCTGCTTACTTTCCACTCGCTACGCCCACATACGCCAGTGCTACCGTCACGCCATCCTGCGCCTGCTTGCGAAGCAACAGCTCTCCATCATTCGCGCCATGCTCGCTTGCATATTTCACTGCACTGCGCTCACAAACATTATCCACGCCTGTCACGCCTGTCACGAACTCGGATGCGGAAAACGTTCCCGACACCGCCTGCAATTCTTCTGCCGTATATGTCTCAAATGGCACTTTCCGCGTCTCGCAGAATTCAAGCAATCCAGCCTCTTCCTTCTTCAAATCGATGCTTGCCACCGCACATAACGCTTCCATCCGCAAGCCTGCTTTCGCAAATGCATCCTGCACCGCATGCTCGATTTTATCCGAAGATGTTCCCTTCTTGCATCCAATTCCTGCTACGATGCAGAGTGGAACAAGCTGCAACATTTTCTCATCTGGCAGGATATCTCGTGGAGTTACAATAACCTGATACGAACCTATCTTTAATCTCCGAACATCGATTCTATTCCCGCATGCGTTCTTCTCTTCTTCCTGCGAAACCTCTGCTTCATCCACCCACACAGGCTTCGCCCCGGTCGCCAGCACCTCTGCGCTGATTGCCTTCGCCTTCGCCCAGTCCGTCACAACTAAATTATGTTCCCGCGCATAATCATCGATAGAAAACTGTCCTTCCACGTCCGTCGCCGTCGTAATGCCCGGTGTTGCCCACATCACATCCGCCAGCATCTGTGTGAGTGCATTTGCCCCGCCGGCATGCCCGCTCACCAACGATATCACGTGTTTGCTGCATTCGTCCATGCACACGATTGCCGGATCTTTGGATTTGTGTGTCAGGTGTTCCGCTACACTCCGTACCGCGATTCCACTTGCTGTTACGAACACGATAGCGTCCACCTGTTCAAAATATTCGTCAACACATGCCTTCACTGTTTCCTTCATTGAAACCTCTTGAAGCGCCTCGCATTTTACCTTCGTAATAATTTCTGCACCAGAAATGTTTTCCAGTTTTTTCGCCAATTTTTGCATTGTCGCATAACCACGCACACTGCATGTGATAAGCAGCACGCGGCGGATTCCTGCCGGAAGGGCAATCTCCGTCGCACCGCGGTATTCCGTTGCAAATGCTGCGTCATAGAGCTTTGATTTCTCATAGATACTTCCAAGTGCCGGAGATACAATAATGAGTGCCGTCTTCGTAATCCCTGCGGCTTCCATATCCTCCGGAAGCTTAGCCAGTGTCGTGCGGATAATCTTCTCTTCCGGCCAGGTTGCCTTATACACGACAGCAACCGGCGTGTCCTCCGCGTATCCACCAAGCAGCAAATCCTGCCGCACCTTTCGGGCAAGCCCGGACAGATACAGCACCAGACTGGCGCGGTGTGCAGCCAGACTTCGCAGATTTTCCTTCTCCGGCACAGGAGTTTTCCCTTCCGCTCTTGTCAGAATCAATGTCTGCGTCACATCCGGCAACGTATACTCACACGCCAGCGATGCCGCAGCACCGAACACCGCACTCACCCCCGGGCACACATCATATGCAATTCCATATTCATCCAGCAGATCCATCTGCTCGCGGATTGCCCCATACACCGACGGATCTCCCGTATGCAGGCGCACCGTCCCTTTACCTGCTGCCTCTGCTTCCCGCATCACATCCACAACCGCATCGAGTGTCATATGCGCACTGTTATAGATCTTGCAATCCGCCTTCGCATAGGAAAGCAGCGCTGGATTTACAAGCGAACCTGCATAGATGATTACGTCCGCTTCCTTGATTCGATTCATGCCCCGCACAGTGATCAGATCACACGCACCAGGACCCGCTCCTACAAAATGTACCATTTATTTAACTCTCTTTCCGCATCACTCGTCTGCCCCAGATATCCATACTTCTCCGAAAATACAATAACTCCAAACCGCATCGTATCGCCGACTCTGCCTGCGACATGCTTCTCGATCGCCGCAAGGATACTCTGCATCACCACTTCCCGCAAGCCTTCTCGTTCCAACACATCCAACATCCGATCGGTATTGATACAGTCGTAGATTTCCTGTACCACCTTCGCTTCGGCGCCCGCCATCGCTGCATGCACCGCGAAGATTTCTCCTCGTCCATCTGCCACCTTGGAATGTGTGTTGAAAATTCCTGCCGCCAGCTTCGCCAGCTTTCCGATATTTCCAACCAGCAAGAAATCCTTCATGCCATATGAGATTGCAAGGTCAATCGTATCACCGATATAATTGCTTGACTTGACGCTCTTTGTCAGATCAAGTTTCAAATATTCAGACGCATACGCCTGTCCATAGTTTCCCGGTGTGACTAATATTTTCTCTTCGCCGACCGCATGCAACTGCCGGATCTCCGTCTCGATCGTTGCCACAATCGCCTGCTCACTCATCGGCTCTAAGATTCCGCTTGTTCCTAGCACCGACAGTCCGCCCTCGATGCCAAGCTTCGGGTTAAATGTGCGCTTCGCCAGAGCCTCGCCCTCTGGCATCCAAACCGTGATGTGCAATGGCTCACTGACATTTGCTTTCTCGCACACATCTGCCACCGCCGCAAATATCATCTGCCGCGGTACACGATTAATTGCCGCCTGCCTGTTCCAGGCCTTCTTTCGTGACACGCCCGATGCCGATTCCTCCATCTAATGTCAGATACGGAAATGATTCGCTGGTAAATGAGCAGGAGCTGTCTTGGCTTCCATGGCTGTTGCTCCGAATACAGGATTCCACACTTCCATCCAGTTCCGCACTTCCATCTGCCTGCTCACGCACACACTGCTTCACAAACTCCACTGTCACGCACACATCTGTACCATTCGTCACATCCGGATCATCACCACTATCCTTTACTACCTTATAGCTCGCCTTCCGGCTGTCTGATTCAAGCAGATACACCGGAACGGAAACCGTCATCCCCTTTGGTGTACGCAAGGTTACCCCATGGCTTTCTACGCCAAGCAGAAGCTGCATCGCTGCTGCCTGTGCCGCCGCTGCACTGCACGTTCCTGTCGTAATGCCCAGCCGGAGCTTTTTTTGATTTTTGATCACATATTCTTCCATACGCATTTCCAATCTGTAAAATCTTCTTTATTTATACCATTTCATACGGAAATTGTAAATTTATTTCCGTTCCCGCTATGCACCTCTATTTCCAATTTGGGTTTTTCTGCTTACTTTCTTCCTCCTACACCCACCGCATAGGGTTTTCCGG